>Ga0163144_10025074_pt1 | contig 11671 bp, 9 predicted proteins | sample OliLak19BULKMAT1_FD_123175 | JGI IMG/M metagenome (GOLD analysis project Ga0163144, IMG submission 123175) | Freshwater microbial mat bacterial communities from Lake Vanda, McMurdo Dry Valleys, Antarctica - Oligotrophic Lake LV.19.BULKMAT1 | ecosystem: Environmental > Aquatic > Freshwater > Lake... | reverse complement strand
TTATCAACATTTCGTCGCGGTCAGGGCTGGTGGGGATTCCGGGGGCGGCGGCCTATGCCTCGTCCAAGGCGGCAATCCGCAATCACAGCAAGACGGTTGCCCTATGGTGTGCGGGGCAAGGCATGAAGGTCCGTTGCAATTCGGTGCATCCGGCAGCGATCCTGACGGGTATTTGGGATGCCATGATCGGCGATGGCCCTGATCGCGCTGACAAAATGGCGGCTTTGGTGGCCGACACCCCGCTCAAGCGGTTTGGATTGCCCGAGGAAGTAGCAGCGATGACGGTTTTTCTTGCCTCTGACGAAGCAACCTATGTCACCGGGTCGGAGTTTGATATTGACGGCGGGTTGTTGGCAGGATCAGCGGCGTCACCAGGCTGAACTGCCTGTAAATCTAAGGAATCGTTCATGGCTCCCCGAATCGTCGTTCTTTCCAGCCTGGTCCTGTTCGCGCTTACGGGGGCGTCCAAGCCTGCGACGCAGCGCGTAATCAGCGGTAATGGCATGGTCGATGGCCAGGTCAACGGCGTGGCCGCGCGCTATCGGATTGATCCGGCAGGCGGCGGCGCGCCGCTGTTGACCACCTCAATCGCTGAACGCGCGAAACTCAGTGCGGGCTTCTTTAAATTCGGCTTCACGCTTGGTGGGCAAAAGGTTGGCCTGCGCACCGCCGTTACCCGGATTGATTTTGGCAGCGGGTCAATCCGCCGCCGCGTTGCCTGGTCAGATCGTGCCTATGCGCGCGGCGTTGATGTGCTGATCGGGCCGGGTGGATTGCCCGAACCCATCGTGCGCTTCGCCTTGCGGCCGTCAATGCCCGGTGAGCGGACGATGGTGCTCAAAATGGTCGATGGCGGCGGGCTGTTTGGCTCCGCTTTTGGCCTGTTCGCATTGATCGATGTCGGCGGGGCACCGCTTCGCGTTCGTTTTGATCCCTTCCACGCCCGCACGCTGGTGACCGCCAATGCTGCCGTTCGGCTCGCCCAGGCCAATGGCGGTCGCGTCGCGGGGACGCCGCAACCAGTTGAGATCGTCTTTGGCATTGCCCGCCCGGTGCGCGCGCTGGTGCTCCAACGGCCGGTGATCGTCGGGCCATTGTCCTTTACCACTATGGGCGTGCGCACCGGTGATTACGGCAGCACTTCGTCGATTCCCGACCGCGATCTTGATCCCGATGAAATCGTCGTCGTTGGCAAGGTCCGCCCCGATCCGCGGCGTGATCGGCTGACGATTGGCGCTGATCTGCTCGATACCTGCTCGTCGATTGTGTACGACAAACCCGCCAAGCAGATCAGGCTGACCTGCGCCTGATCATTCCGCCGCCAGCACGCCTTCTTCTTCGGCGCGTTCCTGGGCCTGGCGGTTCCACATTTCAGCATAAAGGCCGGACTGGCGGAGCAAGGCTGCGTGACTGCCGCGTTCAACGATTGCGCCTTCCTCAAGCACGACAATCTCATCGGCATTGACAACGGTGGAGAGCCGGTGCGCAATGACGATGGTGGTCCGGCCCCGCCCGATGGCTTCAAGCGTCGCCTGAATATCGCCCTCTGTGCGGCTGTCGAGCGCGCTGGTTGCCTCATCGAGGATCAGCACGGGCGGGTTTTTGAGCAGGGTGCGCGCGATTGCCACGCGTTGTTTTTCGCCGCCCGATAGCTTCAGCCCGCGCTCACCAACGCGCGCTTGATAGCCGCCGGGCTGGATCGCGATGAAATCGGCAATCGAGGCACCGCGCGCTGCTTCTTCAATCTCGGCCTGGCTCGCGCCCTCGTGACCATAGCCGATATTATAGCCGATCGTGTCGTTGAACAGCACGGTATCCTGCGGGACAATGCCAATTGCGGCGCGCAGTGAGGTCTGCGTGACATGCGCGATATCCTGCCCGTCAATCGTGATTCGTCCCGATGTCAGGTCGTAGAAACGATACATCAACCGCGCGAGCGTCGATTTGCCGGCACCCGATGGCCCGACTACCGCGAGCGTATGCCCCGGCGGAATGTCGAGATCGATGCCCTTTAATATCTGCCGTGCCGGATCATAATTAAAGCGGACATTTTCAAAACGGACATGGCCCTTGCTGACCACCAGCGGCGTGGCGTCAGCGGCATCGGTTACTTCGGCGGGCGCATCGATCAGATCGAACATCGCCGCCATATCGACGACTCCCTGCCGGATCGTGCGATAGACCATCCCGAGCAGATCAAGCGGGCGGAAAAGCTGCGCAAGCAAGGTCGACACCAGCACGACGTTGCCTGCGTTGAACTCGCCCTTGCTCCACCCCCATACGACCAGCGCCATGCCGCCTGCCATCATCACATTGGTGATCAGCGATTGGCCAATATTGAGCCAGGCGAGCGAATTCTGGTTCTTGACCGCCGCCGTTGCATAGGCGGCCATCGCCTTGTCATAGCGTGTTGCCTCACGTTCTTCCGCACCGAAATATTTGACGGTTTCAAAATTCAAAAGCGAATCAACCGCATGCGCGACGGCCCCCGTATCCAGATCATTCATCTGCGCGCGCAGCGCATTGCGCCAGTCAGTCACGATGCGCGTGAAAACGATATAGAGCACCACCATCACCAGCGTGCCCACCACCAGCCACGGGCCAAAAGTGCTGCCAAAAATCTGGAGGACCAATACAAGCTCGAGCACTGTCGGCGCGATATTGAACAGCAGGAAATAGAGCATCGTATCAATGCTCTTGGTCCCGCGCTCGACTACTTTGGTGACGGCTCCGGTGCGGCGTTCGAGATGGAAGCGGAGTGACAGTTGGTGGAGGTGGCGAAAGACCGTCGCTGCCAGCCGCCGCGTTGCATCCTGCCCGACGCGTTCAAACACTGCATTGCGCAAATTGTCGAATAACACCGATCCAAAGCGTGCGGCAGCATAGCCGAGCGTCAGCGCAAGGATCAGCGTCGTTGCGCCGCGATCACCCTGGGCCATGCCATTGACGACGCCTTGCAGCGCAAACGGCGCGCCATAAACCTGCACCAGTTTTGAGACAAGGACGAGCAGCAGCGCGGCCACGATCCGCAACTTCAGGGCGGGCTGATCCTTCGGCCACAAATAGGGAAGGAACCGGCGCAGCATTGGCCAGAGCGGAGGTTCAGCCTTGTCGGTGGTGGAGGAGAGATCAGGCGGCATCGAGGTCCATGTAGGGGCGCATTGCCCAGAACGAAAGCACTAGCCGTTGCTGGCGGTTAGCGGGTGTTGGCGGGGCCGTGTCCACAGCGCCGGATCGCGCGGGCTGTCCGGGTAGCGGGCGGTGCGCCGGACCGACTGCGCATACGCACTTGTCATCCAGCCGAGTTTCTGGCGGCGAGAGGTGATGACGCGGCTATCCCAGGCGTGTTCGCCACGCCGCGCGACCTCACGCCCGATCCCGCCATAGATCGCCGCCGCCGCCAATACCGCCCAGGCCGAGCGCAGCGGCAAGGCGGGCGTGCCAAAGCGGGCGCTTTCCTCATAAGCCGCAGCGCCATCGGTGAGGCGCGCAACGAGTTGAGTCAGTGCGGGCCGATGCGCGGCGGCCATGAGTGCTGCCGGGGGAATACCCTTCTCCGCCAGCCAATCGGTCGGCAAATAGCAGCGCCCGACGCTTGCATCCTCGCCAATGTCGCGCGCAATATTGGCGAGTTGAAAGGCAAGGCCAAGATCACAGGCACGGTCAAGCGTCGCCTCATCGCCCGGATCAACGCCCATCACCACCGCCATCATGCAGCCAACAACGCCTGCGACATGATAGCAATACCGCAACAAATCATCCTCGGTCTGCGGGCGCCAATCGGCGGCATCAAGCGCAAAGCCCTTGATATGATCGCGCATATAGCCGCGCGGCAGGCCGGTTTCAGCCGCGACCAGCCCGAGCGCGTCAAACGGCGGATCGCCGGTCCATTCACCGCGCAGCGCTTGTTCGGTTCGCTCGGTCAGCAGCGCAAGCCGCGCCATCGGGTCGGCCACAATCGACATGCCATGGCCGTGGTCCTGGCCGTCGGCAAGATCATCACACGCCCGACACCAGGCATAAAGCAGCCATGCCCGCTCGCGCGTGACGGGATCAAACAGCTTGCTCGCGGCGGCAAAGCTTTTGGAGCCGACCGTGATTGACTGATAGGCCGCCGCGACGACTGCCTCGCGCCGCGTCGGCATTTGGGCTAGCGTCACAGGTCCTTGCTGCCGATCTGGCTGATCGTCGTCACGGGCACATGCGCGGCCATTTTGGCGAGCAGACCATCAAGCGCTGCATCAGCGATCAACAGCCCCTGGTGCTGCGGGCGAATAAAGCCAACCTCGCCCATCTTGGCGGTAAAGGCGATCAGCCCGTCGTAAAATCCAGCGACGTTGAGCAGCCCGACCGGCTTGGCATGATACCCCAATTGCGCCCAGCTCAGCGCCTCCCATAATTCGTCCATCGTCCCGGTGCCACCGGGCAGCGTGACAAAACCGTCGGACAGATCGGTAAATGCCTGTTTGCGCTCATGCATCGTCTGGACGATATGCAGCTCGGTCAGGCCGCGATGCGCGACCTCTGCATCAACGAGTGCCTGCGGGATGATGCCGATAACGTCACCGCCTGCTTCGAGCGCTGCATCAGCGATTGCCCCCATCAGCCCCAGCCTGCCGCCGCCATAGACGACGGTGATACCCCGTCCGGCAAATCTACGACCAACATCACGCGCATTGGCGATATAAAGCGGATCAGCAGGCGTTGCCGATCCGCAATAGACAGCAAGACGTTTCACCGTGCGCTATCAAGCATCAGCCCGGCCGTCGCCTTGGCACTGCCAACAACACCCGGAATACCGGCACCTGGATGCGTACCCGCGCCGACAAAATACAGGTTGGGGATGTTATCGTCGCGATTATGGACACGGAAGAACGCGCTTTGCAGCAGGATCGGCTCGAGGCTGAATGCGCTGCCGAGATGCGCGTTGAGATCGGCTGTAAAGTCGCTTGGTGCATAATGGAATTTGGTCACGATCCGATCGTGAATGTTGGGGATCAGCCGCTTGCCAATCTCGTCGAGGATGCGCTTTTCAAGGATCGGGCCGACTTCATCCCAATCGACCGGGAATTTGCCCTGATGCGGCACCGGGGCAAGCGCGTAAAAGCTGGAACAGCCTTCAGGGGCCATGCTCGGATCAGTGACAGTGGGGTGGTGAAGATAGAGCGAGAAATCCTCAGGCAGCACGCCGTGATCATAAATGTCCGCCAGCAGCCCCTTGTACCGCGGGCCAAACAGGATCATGTGGTGCGGAATGCCGGGCCATGTTCCCTTCATGCCGAAATGAACGACAAACAGCGACGGCGAATAGCGCTTGCGTTCGAGCTTCTTCTTGGTCCGCTGCGCACTGCGCGAGGTTTTCAGGAGATCGCGGTAGCTGTGCATCACGTCGGCATTGCTGGCGACGGCATCGGCGATGATCGACCAGCCGCTCTTTGTCGTCACGCCGGTCGCTCGGTCACCCATCGTGTCGATGCTGGTTACAGGATCGTTGAGCCGCATTACGCCCCCCAGCCGCTCGAAATGCGTGACCATGCCCGCAATCAGCTTGCTGGTGCCGCCCATCGCAAACCACACACCGCCTTCTTTTTCCAGCTTGTGGATCAGCGTGTAGATTGAACTGGTGGTCATCGGATTGCCGCCGACGAGCAGCGTGTGGAACGACAATGCCTCGCGCAGCTTGGGGTTTTTCACAAAGCTCGACACGATTGAATAAACGCTGCGCCACGCCTGGAATTTCATCAGGCTGGGAGCGGCCTTGATCATCGAAGCAAAATCAAGAAACGCGACATGGCCAAGCTTCAGATAGCCTTCCTTATACACGCCTGCCGAATAATCGAGGAACCGGCGATAGCCAGCGACATCTTCAGGATCGAGCTTGGCAATTTCCGACGCGAGCAGCGCATCGTCGTTTGAATAATCAAAATTGGTGCCGTCAGGCCAGTTCAGCCGATAAAAAGGAAAGACGGGCACCAAAGTGACATCGTCGTCCATGTTGCGGCCCGACAGCGCCCAAAGCTGGCGCAGGCAATCAGGATCGGTGATGACGGTGGGACCAGCATCAAAAACATAGCCTTCCTTTTCCCACACATAAGCGCGACCACCCGGCTTGTCCCTGCCTTCGACCAAGGTCGTCTGGACGCCTGCGGATTGCAGGCGAATGGCAAGCGCGAGTCCGCCAAAACCGGCACCGATAACAACGGCGGATTTCATGCAGGCTTGCTCCTTAGCGCTTTGATGGCGTTTGCGATCGTCACGGGCGGTTTGCCGGTAAGGATTCGCGCCTGATCGAACAGCGTAGTCTGTCCGGCATAAAAACGCCCGATCAGCGCCGGATTGAGCCGGTAGAACCGCTCCAGGATGCGATATCGTTCATCCTGCGGCCCCGCCCGATACAACATTTTGTCCAGCATCCGGTAAAAACCGCGCCGTTTCCAGGTGGTCGCGGCAAAGCCATGCAACAGTTCGTGCAGCCCCGCACCCGACAAATCGCTGCTTCGGGCGATGAGTGCTGCAGTTCGCACCGCGTCGGGAAGCGAATAGCCCGTCGTTGGATGAAACAGCCCCGCGCGCATCCCGGCCTTGGCAACATTAGCCCCGCCGCTGCGCCAATATTCTTCAAAATCGCCGCCCAGCGCGACGGGCAGCGCGCCGCTTTCCTCGCGAATGATGCTTTCGACCTTCCAGCCATGCGCATCGGCATAGGCATTAACGCGGTCGGCGATCGGATCGGCATTCGTGCCGCTGCCGGGTTCGGGGCGGTACAAATGTGGCGTGTCGCTGTAATAAGTGTCCTCGACGAACAGCCGCGTCGCTGAAAAGGGCAGTGTGTAGACAAAGCGATAGCCGTCAATCTGTTCGACTGTCGCGTCCATCACGATTGGCCGGACCAGATCGTGCGGCTCGGTCAGCGCAAATTCGCGACCAACAAATTTCTGCCAGCCAAGATCGAGCTTACCGAGATCGCCCGATCCGCGCGCATCGATCACGCCCTTGGCCTCGATCTGGTCGCCATCGGCGAGCACGACGGCGGTCGGACTTGCGCCGAGCACCTTGCGCCCAAACAGCAGCGCCTTTTCAGGCATGATGTCGCGCACAACCTGGTTCAGCCGTTCGGATTCAATCGAATAATAGCTGGCGTTTAATACGCGGGCATGGGCGGGAAACTGGATATCATAAGACTTCCAGCCGTAACTGATCAGCGGCGCGATGATCCAGCGATCATCGCTCGCCACGTCGCTGGCAAAGAAGGACCAAAGGTGATTGCCGCCAATTGTGTGCGACCCTTCGATCAGCCGAACATCAAGATCGGGCCGTTTTTTCTTGAGCGCAAGCGTGATCAGTCCGCCAGCCAATCCCCCGCCGACGACCGCAAGATCACATTTAATCGTCGCTGCCATGATGCCGACTAGCCGATTTAATTGCCCAAGCGAAACCCTCGAATCGCTTGTGGCGAAACTTTGATGATTTTCGATCCGCTGTTTCGCTGCGCTGCATCATGCGCTAGAGCCATCAACATGCCTTTGCTAATTACTCTTCTATACGCGGCGGGTTCGATGACAGTGATCGTCGGTGTCCGATATTTGATCGTCAGCGGCGCATTTGCTGCAGCGACGCAGTGGCGCCATCCCGGCCTTTACACCGGGCTTGATCGCCAGATCCGGCGTGAAATCGCCTGGAGTTTGGCCAGTGCGGCGATTTACGGTGTGCCCGCCGGAATCGTCGCCTGGGGGTGGCAATACCATGGCTGGACACAGGTCTATTCAGATCTGGGTGTTTATCCCTTATGGTATTGGCCCGTTTCGGTTTTTCTCTATCTCTTTGCGCACGACAGCTGGTTTTACTGGACGCATCGCTGGATGCATCAGCCAAAGCCTTTCAAGCTCGCGCATGCCGTGCATCACGCCAGCCGACCGCCGACAGCGTGGGCGGCGATGGCATTTCACCCGATCGAAGCGGTGACGGGTGCCGTCGTCATTCCGCTACTCGTTTTCCTGATTCCCATACATATTTCGGCGCTGGCATTTGTATTGTCGATCATGACGGTTATGGGGGTTACAAACCACATGGGCTGGGAGTTATTTCCTGCCTTCATGTGGCGGGGCACACTCGGTAATTGGCTAATTACCGCAAGTCATCATCAGCGGCATCATGCAGATTACAGGTGCAATTATGGACTTTATTTCCGATTCTGGGATCATGTTTGCAGAACCGATCGCGGCATCGGCGGCTTTGCCGATCGGTCCGGGGCAACGCTTCGCGCGTCGGATGGGCGCCGCGCTGATCCTCGTCGGCCTGCTATCGGGGGCGAGCCAGACGGGATCGCTTGATCTTGGTTTCGACAAGGTCCGCTCAACCAGGGGTGTGCTACGGATTTGCCTGACGTCTGACCCAAGGAATTTTCCCAGTTGCAAAGACGATGCGCGCGCCATCACACGAACAGTGCCAGCAAGTGAGCGTAGCGTGCATTTTGACGATCTGCCGTACGGGTCCTATGCGATTGCGGTGATCCATGACGAAAATCGCAACAAAAAACTCGATACCTTTGTAGGTATCCCCAAGGAAGGGTTTGGCTTTTCGCGTAATCCGGCGACCTTTGGGCCGCCAAAATTTACCGCTGCCGCGTTTGAAATAGGCGCCAAGGCAGCCGTCCAGCGGATCAATTTGCGCTATCTCCTCTAGGGCTTGACCGCGTTACAGCAAAAGCTACGAAGTTACCATTGACGGTCCGTCTTACATGGAGTTTGCATGCCTTTTTCCCCTGCCGCCTTTGCTTTTGCGGTATTGGCCCTGGTTGCTGTTTCAGGCCCCGTTATGGCGCAGACCGCGACAAGCCTGCCTCCTGCAAAGCCGGGCCCACCGATCAACTTTAATCCGTTTACGCGCAACAGCATTACGGTTGGTGGCGGGTTGGCGTTTGTGCCGAGTTATGAGGGGTCAAATGACCGCATAATCATCCCCGCCGCCAATATCCGGGCAAGAATTTCGGGCATCAATATCAGCACGCGCGGGCTTCAGCTCGGCGCTGATTTCATTAAGCCCACGGCCGGTTCGCGTTGGGATTGGCAGGCCGGGCCGGTGATCGGATTGAATCTTACGCGTGCCGTCAGGATCATCGATCCGCAGGTCACACAGCTTGGTCGTCGCAAGGCGGCGCTTGAGGTGGGGGGCGCGGTTGGCGTCGCCCGGGTCGGGGTGTTTGGCAGCCGGTTTGATTCGCTTGGCGTCCGGCTGGCGTATGTCCGCGATGTGTCCGGGATCCATAACAGCTATGTCCTTACCCCCTCGATCGATTATTCCCGGCCGATCGGCACCAAAGCGTTTCTGGGTATGTCGCTATCGGGGGCGATTGCGGGTGATGGCTATGCGCGGACCTATTTTGCCGTTGATGCCCCCGGTGCCGCGCGCAGCGGCCTTCCCGTTTTTGCCAATCCGCGCGGCGGGCTGAAGAATGTGGCTCTGACGACCACTTTCTCGCATGCGCTCGGCCGCAGCCTGCTCAAGGGTTGGTCAGTGTTCGGCAGCGCGACCTATAGCCGCCTGCAGGGCGACTTTGCCGCAAGCCCGGTCACGCGGATTGCGGGCACGCCCGATCAGCTGATTGGCGCGGCGGGCATCAGCTATACTTTTTGATCAAAGCGCGGTAGCACATCATCATTCCCCGGGGGGCCGTTAAGCGACGGCTGAGAGGCAGGCGCGAGCTTGCGACCCGCTGAACCTGATCCGGCTAACACCGGCGGAGGGAGGGACGGCTTTTTCCATACCGGAAAACCGTGGCCTTGCTCCGATTTGTTGGAGTAATAATCGATGGCCGATATTCCCGCGCGCACCGAAATGACTGGGCCCGAAATTGGCGTGACCACCGGCCCGATTCGCGGCAGCCGCAAGATTTACGTCGGCTCCCCCAATATCCCCGGAGCGGGCGTTGCGATGCGCGAAATCATGCTCGAGCCAAGCTGTGGCGAGCCGCCCCTTCGCGTTTATGACACCAGCGGCCCCTATACCGATCCGGCAACCGTCATCGATATCTCGGCAGGCCTGCCCCAGCTGCGCCGTGACTGGATTGTCGCGCGCGGTGATGTCGAGGCGTATGACGCGCGCGAGACGCGGCCCGAGGATAACGGCTTGTCCGGCCCGGATCGTTCCGCCGGTGTCCCGCAATTCCCCAATGTCGTGAAGCGTCCCTTGCGCGCCAAGGCAGGCGCCAATGTCAGCCAGATGCATTATGCGCGGAGGGGGATCATCACGCCTGAGATGGAATATGTCGCGATTCGTGAAAATCTCGGCCGTGCGCAGTTGAAAGAAGCGCTGATCCGCGACGGGCAGGATTTCGGCGCGTCGATCCCCGATTATGTCACCGCTGAATTTGTGCGGGACGAAGTCGCGCGCGGCCGCGCGATCATCCCCAACAACATCAACCACCCCGAATCCGAACCGATGGCGATCGGCCGCAACTTCCTCGTCAAGATCAACGCCAATATCGGCAATTCCGCCGTCGCAAGCGACGTCGCGAACGAAGTCGACAAGATGGTCTGGTCGATCCGCTGGGGCGCGGACACGGTGATGGACCTGTCGACCGGGCGCAACATCCACGACACGCGCGAATGGATTCTCCGCAATTCCCCCGTCCCGATTGGCACCGTCCCGATCTACCAGGCGCTCGAAAAGGTTGGCGGCGTGGCAGAAGACCTCACCTGGGAAATCTTCCGCGATACGCTGATCGAACAGGCCGAACAGGGTGTCGATTACTTCACGATCCACGCCGGCGTCCGCCTCGCCTACATCCCGATGACGGCAAAGCGCGTGACGGGCATTGTTTCGCGCGGCGGCAGTATCATGGCGAAATGGTGCCTCAGCCACCATAAGGAAAGCTTCCTCTACGAACATTTCGACGACATCACCGAAATCATGAAGGCGTATGACATCGCCTATTCGCTCGGCGACGGCCTGCGCCCCGGCAGCATTGCCGACGCCAATGATGAAGCGCAGTTCAGCGAGCTCTACACACTCGGCGAGCTGACCCACCGCGCCTGGGCGAGCGACGTGCAGGTCATGATCGAAGGCCCTGGCCACGTGCCGATGCACAAGATCAAGGAAAACATGACCAAGCAATTGGAAGTCTGCGGCGAGGCACCCTTCTACACATTGGGGCCGCTCACGACCGACATTGCGCCGGGTTACGACCATATCACCAGCGGCATTGGTGCGGCGATGATCGGCTGGTACGGTTGCGCAATGCTGTGTTACGTCACGCCGAAAGAGCATCTTGGGTTGCCCGACCGCGACGACGTGAAGGTCGGCGTGGTGACGTACAAACTCGCCGCGCACGCAGCGGATCTGGCGAAGGGCCACCCGGCGAGCAAAATGCGCGACGACGCGCTCAGCCGCGCCCGCTTCGAATTCCGCTGGCGCGATCAATTCAACCTGTCGCTCGATCCCGATACGGCGGAACAGTATCACGACCAGACGCTGCCAGCCGAAGGCGCCAAGACCGCGCATTTCTGCAGCATGTGCGGGCCGAAATTTTGTTCTATGAAGATCACGCAGGAAGTGCGAGACTTTGCGGGCAAGCAAAATCAGGGCGTGGAGGGGTTTATCGCAAGCGGCCCGACCGGCGCGGAAACCGCCGAGGCAAGCAGGTTGGCCGCGATCAAGGGGATGGCAGAGATGA
>Ga0163144_10025073_pt1 | contig 11671 bp, 7 predicted proteins | sample OliLak19BULKMAT1_FD_123175 | JGI IMG/M metagenome (GOLD analysis project Ga0163144, IMG submission 123175) | Freshwater microbial mat bacterial communities from Lake Vanda, McMurdo Dry Valleys, Antarctica - Oligotrophic Lake LV.19.BULKMAT1 | ecosystem: Environmental > Aquatic > Freshwater > Lake... | reverse complement strand
TAAGTGGCACGCCTAGCCCAGAAGACACCAATACCAACAACGGTAGCGACTTTTCTGGCAATCAAAACCTTGTAGACCGACGACTGCGCGAAATGCAAAGCGTGTATAGCCCTATTGATAGCTTGCCCCTTGATGAAGCCCGTACACAAACGCTTAAAGCGGGCAGGCATTTAACACCAGAAGATAACGGGCAACCCTATGTTGTGGTGCAAACATCCCCATTTTTGGATGAACTTGGGATACAAGTGGGGGATAGCTTTACCTATGAGTACAGCTACGGCGGATTTTTAGGTGTTGGTGGCACAACAGGCACAATCACCTACGAGATTGTGGGCATCACAGACACCATTACCACCGTGAATCTTGCCGAGTCGGGGCAATATACGTTTGTTGGCTCATTGCCAGAAGCCATGCCACCCTCACAAATCCGTATGACCGCCAACATTCAGGACAATCAAATCTCGCCTTTACGTCGTTCTTTAAGCACACTCCCACAAACTTTCTTGCTAGAAACAGAGTCTATCAACCGCCTATTGACGGCGTTTATAGGGCAATTTACCACTTTCCCCTTGTTGGTAGCGTTGCTTGGGTTGGTTGTCGGGGGTATAGTGATTGCAAATTCGGTTGCACTGTCTACAATGGAACGTCGCCGAGAGATTGCCATCATGAAAAGTGTGGGGCTACAACGTGAGCGCGTACTTGGCATGTTGCTCATTGAAAATGGCATTTTGGGTATCATTGGCGGATTGCTAGGCGTGGGCATGGGGCTGATTGGCTTGGTCGTGTTGCTAGGTGACGATATTGGCAATCGTCCACTTCCCATTGACACCGCCTTCTTACTGATGGGGCTATGCTTGCTGGTTGCGCTGGTTGCTGCGCTTACAACGGCATGGGGCGCAAGCGGTGAGAAACCCCTAAACGTTTTACGCTACGAATAACACAGACAACACACACAAAGGAAGCGTACCTGTGGGCAAATTAGCACAACTCGCCAGCGTTAAAAATACGCGCCTAGAATCGTTTGTTTATACGCCACCTCCGCAAGCCTATGGCGCAATTCGCACATTGGTTTGCTTAAACTTGGGGTATAAAGTGGGCGCGTCCCCTGCGTTAAACTGGGGAACGGTGGCGGGTGTGCTAAGGGGTCTACGGCGCGTTACCCCAAAGGGACGTATTTTGTTAGTGGATACCATTTGCCCCTCATCAGGGGCAGACGCACTGTTTACAAAGCTGGGGATTCGGGAAGCCATCGACGAAGAAACGCGCATTGCTACCACCGATGACCTCATTTTAGTACCCTATACAAATCCGATGACGCAAGCCATTACGCATCAAGCCATTAACGCGCCTGCCTATCTTGATGAGTTTGATTGTGTCATTAACGTGACGACATTTGAGGCAACCCCCAAAGAAACCAAGGGGGCAATTACGCACCTTTATCATTGGTTGCCTTGCGATAGCCCCATCAAGCCCACTGAGGGCGATACGCGCCACCATGATATTTATCATACGCTAGGGCGATATGTGGATGGGGTAGTTGTGGAATACACGCTAGGGCAAAGTATTAACGTGGCGTGGGGCGAAAACGCTTTGGCAGTTGATGAAGGCGTGTGTACCCTTACGAAAACGCCATTACCCAACCACTTGAAGGCACTCAAGGATACTTATGCGCTATGATACATTTGTGGCAGCCACACATTACGTTTGGGGAATGCAAGATGCTCAAACCGTAGACACATGGTATGAAGATGGCGACATGATGTACTTTAAGATGCGCACAGGCGAACACATCATGACGTATCTTATTGAATATCCGCTAAGTGTGCAAAATATCTTGCATCATCTTAGTACCAACACGCGCAATGGCATTAGCACAATTTTTATCTTTTGGGCGGATATGTTTTTGCCCGCAGATGGCGATGACTATCTGATGGAAGATTGGATGCAGGCAATCGCCAGCGTACAAGGCGATAAGCTATTTGGTTTTGAGGTAGCAGGGCGCGATGCGTTTTTTTATCCTGTGTATTTGCAAGGGCAGGGCAGAACGCGCCGTGTTAAGCAGGGTGATGTGATTGATTTTAGCCAGCTTCATACCTATACCATAGAAACCAATACCACGTATTTGAAGGGAAGCTGGCGTATCGCCACCTTTGATGCGCCAGACGGCACTTCTGTACCGCCCCCTTATACAGAACCGCTTAAAGTGTCGCCGATGGCAAAATACTATGCTATATTGGGCTTACATTCCACTGCTCCCATCGAGGCTGTTCGGCGTGCGTATCGTGAGATGGCACGCCAATATCATCCCGACCTAAACGCAGACTTAACCGCGCATCACCGCATGACACAAATTAATGAAGCCTATCAACGCTTGATTGCCTACCACGAAACCCTAAAGTAACCCAATTTCCCCTGATTTAGGGTTTATTAAAGCCTACTTGACATAACGTTAAAGAGAATACCATCTATTTGTGGCAAGATTCACTAAACGGAACTGTTAAAGTTGCCTACATCAGTTGGAATCATTCACGGAGGACGAAAATATGCTTGGAGGCGGTGTTTTGGACACAGACAAAAAGTTTCTTCCAGAAGAAACAGACAACCCCATCGCAGGTCTAATCCGTGAATGGTATGTTGACCGTTCTATGGTGACTTACAAATTGACTGCCGTCTCTGAAACCATTGTAGATGGCTGGATGCAATTGGTTGTAGACACCTTAAATGAATGGGATAAAGACAAACCTTATCTTGCCATTCATGACCTTTCACAGGCAGGCGTGTCTTTGCAATATGCTGCCATGGTTAATTTTGACATGATGAACATTGGCATTACGATGGGCGGACGGTTTACTTTAGAAGAACTATTCGATGCCCATCCTAATTGGCAAGCACGGGTAGCAGTGAACTTTAATTTATCACTTTCGGGGCAAACGAACCGCACCTTAATGAACTTTCTAAATCGTGAACATCCGTCTATTCGTTATAAGACGTTTTACAGCCGCACCAAGTGCTTTAAGTGGCTAACAGGTGACATCACCGATACCAATGAAATACACGGTGTTAAACCTACAGAATAAAAAGTGTTATCACCATTCAATAAAAAAGCGAGCATACGGCAAGCATGGACAATCAAATAGGAAAAATAATCAAGAGCTATGAACTAGACGGACTCATTGGCACGGGCGGCTTTGGCGCAGTGTATCGGGCAAAGCAAGCCGTTGTTTCAAGAGAAGTAGCCATCAAGATTATTTGGCCCGCCTTCGCCAACCATCCTAATTTTATTCGCCGATTTGAAGCCGAAGCACAGCTTGTCGCAGGCTTAGAACACCCCTATATTGTGCCACTTTATGATTACTGGCGTGACCCCGAAGGTGCATACATTGTGATGCGTTATTTACGCGGAGGTGCGCTTCGTGACCGCATAGGGGATGAAGCACAACGCTGGGATGTAAAAGATGTCAACCGTGTGCTAGAAAATGTGTCTAATGCGCTGGCTTTGGCGCACCGCTATGGTATTGTTCACCGTGATATTAAACCTGAAAACATTTTGCTGGATGAAGACGGTAACGCTTATCTGGCTGATTTTGGTATTGCCCAAATTTTAAGTAGTGCAAGTAATGAGGATGATTTTAGCAACATGGGGTCTCCTGGTTATGCCTCTCCCGAACAACTCTCTGGCGGACTTATCTCTTTGCAAAGCGATATCTATAGTTTGGGCTTGGTTATATGGGAGCTTTTGGCTGGGCAACACCCATTCCCCGATTTAGCCGATATGTCGATGACCGAAGTGATAGAGCTACGTTCCAGTAGCCCATTGCCACCCCTCATTGACTTTAGACCCGATTTGCCCCTTGCGCTAAGCGAAGTCCTTCGTAAAGCCACCGAAATTGACCCGAAAATGCGCTATGCTGATGCGCTCACCCTAAGCTATGAATTTTCCAGTGCCATCGAGAGCATGCTACGCGGTACACCCCGAACCTTACGCTTGGTGGGCAATGACAACACCCCAAACCCCTATAAAGGCTTGCGTGCGTTTCAAGAAAGCGACGCAGGGCTGTTCTTTGGGCGTGAGGCTCTGGTCAAACGCCTGCTTAATCGCCTACGCGACAGCGAAGACTATCACCGCTTTTTGGCGGTTGTGGGCCCCAGTGGTTCTGGTAAATCAAGTGTGGTACGGGCAGGGCTAATTCCTGAACTTCGTCAGGGGGCATTGCCTAACTCAGAGTCCTGGTATTATGCGGATATTATTCCCGGCACACAACCCTTTCAAGAACTCGCCAACGTTTTGAATGGTTTAGCCGTATCGCCCTCCCATAATTTACTAGAACGCCTCATGCAAGATAGCACAGTGCTTCACGAACTATTGGGTGAAGTGCTTGGTGATTCTACAGAAGAACTTTTTCTCTTTATTGACCAATTTGAAGAGATATTTACGCTGGCACATAGCGAGATGCAAACTAATCACTTCATTGATTTGCTCTATCATGCGTTGGTACATCCGCAAAGCCGTTTGCGCCTTGCCATCACCATTCGTGCTGATTTTTATGACCGCCCCCTATTACAACCGCGCATTAGTGATTTAATGCGTGAGCGTACCGAAGTGGTTGTGCCAATGTCACCCAATGAACTAGAGCGCGTGATTATCGAGCCAGCGCGTAAGGTGGGTGTGGGCATTGATAACGGGCTAGTGGCTTCCATTATTGCCGAAGTGAAAGAACAGCCCGGCGCGTTGCCCCTGCTACAATATGCCCTTAGCGAACTTTTTGAACGGCGTGATGGCGCGTTTATTTTGCCTGATGCCTATCGGTTGTTGGGGGGAGTGCGTGGGGCGCTGGCACGCCGTGCTGATGAAATCTACGATCGTTTTGACAAACCCCATCAAGAAGCCATGCGCCAGCTTTTCTTGCGACTTATCACGTTGGGGGAAGGCACAGAGGACACGCGCCGCCGTACATTGCTTAGTGAAGTAACCAGCATCGTAGAAACCGACGCAACAGCCGATGACAAAGCCATGATGCAATCCGTAGTGGATACGCTAGGGCGCGCGCGTCTTTTAGCTTTTGACCGTGACCCCATTACCCGTAGCCCAACCGTAGAAGTAACACACGAAGCCATTATCCGCGAATGGCAACGCCTACGCGACTGGCTAGATGATAGCCGTAATGATGTTCGCTTGCAACGCACGCTGGCTTCACTGGCAACAGAGTGGGCAAATGCGGGGCGCGATACGAGCTTTTTGCTACGTCAAGGGCGTTTAGAACAGTACGAACGTTGGGTCAAAATTACCACACTGGCATTATCTAATGTGGAACGTGAGTTTTTTACGGCAAGCATCGCAGAAAAAGCACGCCAAGCCGAAAGCGAAAAAGCACGCCAAGAACGTGAGAAACAATTAGAGCAACGGTCTTTTAGGGCATTGCGCTTATTGGTGGGTGTGCTATTGGTGGCGGTGTTGGGTGCATTGGGGCTAACAACATTCGCCTTAAGCGAAAGCGCACGCGCCGAAGAAAATGCCCGTGTCGCAGGCGAACAAGCCCAATTTTCACGCAGTATTGCCTTTGAGGCGGGCGCACGCAATGCCCTTAGCGAAGATAACACCGACTTAGCGATTGTGCTGGCTCTTTTAGCCAATGAAGAAGTAGAAAACCCACCTCTTGCCTCTAGAAGCACGTTGGCAACGGTTGCGCTTGCGCGTGGCACAAAACAGGTATTCCCCGGTCACGAAGCCAGCGTGCTAGGGGTTGCTATTAGCCCCGACGAAACGCGCCTTGCTTCTTCTGCTGCTGATGCCATTGTTAAAATTTGGGACGCACAAACGGGTGAACTCATTTATCGTATGACGGGGCATGGGGGCGATGTGGAAGCGGTAGCCTTTAGCCCTGATGGGCAGTTTGTCGTGTCATCCGCAGCAGATTTTACAGCGATTTTGTGGGATGTGGCAACGGGGCAAGAAGTACGCCGTTTCTTGGGGCATACCGCGCCTGTGCGCCGTACCTTCTTTACGTCCAATGGTACACAAATTATTACTGCCAGTAGTGACAACACGCTTATTAAATGGGATGTCGCAACAGGCACACCCCTCATGACGTTTACAGGACACACAAGCGCGGTTTTGGCGCATGCCATTCACCCCAACGACCAAACTATGCTTTCTGGCGCACGCGATGGCGAACTCATTTACTGGAATGTGAATACAGGCGAAATCATCCGTAAAATGAGTGGACACACGACTGCTATTACAGACATCGCCATTAGCAAGGACGGCACACGCGCCGTCACATCGTCGGGCGATGGCACAATGATTATGTGGGATGTGAACAACGGTAATGAGCAACTACGCTTTATTGGCACACCCATTGAAATTCGTGCGCTGGCGTTTATGCCTAATGGCGAAAATGTTTTAGCGGCGGCGATTGACGGTAGTGTGCAAATTTGGTCAACGGCAAACGGTTTACAGATTGACCGCTTGTTAGGGCATAACAGCGCGGTGCTATCTTTGGCGATGGGCGCACAGGGCAAACTTGCCGTTACTGGCTCTCAAGACCAAACCATCCGTTTGTGGAATGTGGGAAATGTGTCAGAGCTTGCCGTGATTAAAGGACACAGCGAGCGCGTTTCTGAATTGGTCGTGGGGGGGCGTTCTGGTAACCTTTACTCTGCATCCCCCGATGGTGTGTTTAAGGTGTATGCTCCCGATGGCACATTTAGGCGCGAATTTGTGTTTACAGATTTGCCTATTCTCGCGCTCGCAATTAGTCACGATGAAACACGCGCCCTCGTTGGTTCTCGCAATGGCAGACTGTTTGAGCTAGAGCTAGGCACTGGCGCAGTTATCCGTGAGCTAGAAGGGCATACGGGCAACGTACTGGGCGTAAGTTATGACATAAATAGCCAGCTTGCTGTTACCACCAGCCAACAAGGTGAAATTTTTGTGTGGCAATTAAGCGATGGGTCACGGTTACAGGTGTTTAGTGTGGGTGATAAAGCCGTGTATAACGCTGTTTTCTTGCCCGATAGCAAGCGTATTATCGGTGTGGCTTCTGATGATTCACTGCGTCTTTGGGACATTGAAACAGGCACAGAACAACGACGTTATAGCGGGCATACGGGTACTATTTACACGCTAGACATTAGTCCTGATGGCTCTTTAGTAGCTTCGGGGGGGCGTGATGGCTTTGCGATTGTGTGGGATGTGCAAAGCGGCACAGAACGCGCACGCCTAAGTTTAGGCACAGATACCGTGTGGGAAGTGGCGTTTAGCCAAGACAATACCCGTTTAATTACGGCAACCTCTAGTGGCGCACTAACGCTTTGGGATGTGCTAGAAGGGGATGCCCTGCAACGCTTTAATGCCACTAGTACCGTTTTTAGTGTGGCTTTGGGCAATGACGGCACACGCGCTTACAGTGGTCAGGACGATGGCACAGTGGTCATTTGGAAAACGTTCACGTTTAAGGACAATGACGCAGTACAATGGGCAAAAGAAAACCGCTATGTGCGCCAACTAACCAGCTTTGAATGTGAACAGTTCCGTGTGGGCGAGCCGTACTGTAGCACTACGCCATAGCCTGCTCATACCAATGGATTGTTTTTTCTAAGCCCGCCCGTAATGTGACACTAGGCGCATAGTGTAGAAGGCTTCTTGCTTTGGTAATGCTAGCCGCCGAGTGCAAAATATCTCCCTCACGGGCGGGCTGAAAATGGGGTATCACTTGTTTGCCCATCAGGTCATTAAGTGTGTTCATCAGCGTTAAAAGGTTAATGGCTTCTCCTGCGCCAATGTTAAACACTTGCCCTTTTTCCAGTGGGGCGGCGCTGGCTAAAATATTCGCATGAACCACATTTTCAATAGGCACAAAGTCGCGGGTTTGCGTGCCATCCCCATAGATGATGGGGATTTGGGTGTTAAGAAGTGCCTTTATGAACTTAGGAATAACCGCCGAATAGTGTGATGTGGGGTCTTGGCGTGCGCCAAAGACGTTAAAATAGCGCAAAATAACCGTTTCAATAGGAAAGCTATTGGCAAAGGCTTGGCAATATAGCTCGCCGGCTAATTTTGACGCGCCATAAGGAGAAATGGGGTGTGTGGGAAAATTTTCATCCATCAATGGTTCTGGACGCTCTCCATATGCCGAAGATGACCCCGCATACACCACGCGCCTTACACCCTGCTTTACAGAAACATCCAGAACGTTTAATGTGCCTGTTGCACAATACTCATGGGTGCGCTGTGGGTTGGCTAAACTTAAAGGAACAGAGGGCAAAGCAGCCATGTGAAAGACGGTATCTGCGTCCTTAAAATGCGGTAGCAGTGTGTCGGGTTGGGTGATGTCGGCGTAAATAGAGGTAAAATCGCCACCTAAAGCCCCAAGCAAGGCAATGTTTTCTGGTTTGCCTGTGGCAAGGTTGTCAATGACGCGCACAGTATGCCCATCTCTAATGAGGTGTTCTGCCAAATGCGAGCCAATAAACCCTGCACCGCCCGTTACGACCGTCACTTTTTTACTCATTGTGCTTGCCTTTGTCCGTTGCGATTTGTCATTTTATTGTATCAGAGTGGTAAAAAGATGATATAGTGCGCTACAATATGCGTATATTTCATTTTAGCAATAGTGAATCATTTCGATGGGAACAATACCATGAAATTTTCAATTCAGCCCAAAACTTTAGGGCTGGTGGGTGTGTTGTGTGTTATTTTGGTGGCGTTAGTGGTTGTCCTGGCGGGCGTTTATCCAGTGGGTGAAGACTGGAAAACGGCATTTTACCCCGCCACACAGCAGTTTTTTACACCCTATAACATCCCATTGCAAAAGTTTGTTGGCTTTCCTCACACACTTTTCTTTTTGCCACACGGCTTTTTACCCATTGAGATAGGTAATGCTGTCAATTTTACGTTGCATTTGCTGGTTCTCACGCTGTTATTGCGCCGTTACAACGCCAATTGGCAAGCCTACTTGATGACGTTTACCTCTTTTACGTTTATTGACCTTGCCCGTACTAATAACATTGATTGGTTGCCCACTTTGGCGTTTTTGTTGCCTCCACAATGGGGTTTGCCCTTGCTGGTAAGTAAGCCGCAGATTTTGGGTGGCGCGGGGCTGATTTGGTGGAAGCGGTCGGGGTTTAGTTTGCGTTTTCTCTTGCCCACAGTTGCGCTTTTTGCCATCAGTTTCTTAGTGTGGGGGTGGTGGTTGCCTACGGTGCTTCAGCTTAGTGGGGGGCTTACGAATACCTTTTGGAACTTTTCGCCGTTCCCGTTGGGTATTCCCATTGGGGCATACTTGCTTTATCGCGCTTACCAAACCGATGATGAAGTGTTGGCAGCCTGTGCTACGCCTTTTTTTGTAACGTATTTTGCACCCTATAGCTTATCACCCTTAATTGCGTTGTTGGCGTGTCGTTATCCACGTATGGCGTTTTATGTGTATGTATCGTTCTGGTTCTTTTTTATCGTAGAAGCAAGGCGTTTGGTGCTTATTGGCAGTGGATAGCAATGGTCTTTTGAAGAACCTTGCAACATCCGCTATAATCTCACGTAGATTTATACACTAGGTTGTACTGAACATGATGTTTAACGCCTTACCCAAAAATGCACTTCATCCGATTGATGCACTGATTGAACAATCGAGAGACTTTGTTACCCGTGACCTGCAACAAGCCTATGATACTGCCATACAGGTGTTAGTACAGGTAGAGCTGTTGCGTTTGGAAAAAGGATATTTGTACTTGAGAGGCATGGCAGAAGCCTATTATGTGCAAGCAATTGTCCATTTCTATCGCTCTGAATATCAAGAAGCCATTGACCGCGTTATTTTAAGCACAGAAATTTTTGAGGAATTGCGCTATGACGAAGGTTTAATTCGGTGCTGGAATATGGGAGGGCTGGTGTATCGGCAGTTAGGAGATTTCCCTAACGCCACTGACTTGCTTCATAAGGCATTACAACTTGCCGAAACCATGCCCGAACCGCGCCATGTGCTGATGCCCCTCAATAGTCTCGCCAGTCTTTACATTTATCGTAACGAACATGCAGCAGCCCTTCCGTATTTAGATCGTGCATTACAGGTGACGCGAAGTGAGCAGTTGGCATACCAACACGCGAAGGTACTAGGCAACGCGTCTGCCTGTTATGAGGCTCTAAAACAGTATGACAAAGCCTTAGAGGCGGGGCAAGAGGCACTCGCCTATTTTGAAATAACCGAACAACACCTAGACCAGGTGTATGTTTACGCCAGCCTTGCGCGTGCGTACCAACACACCCATCGTAATGAGGATGCCCGCCACGCCCTAGAACGTGCCCTCGACATTGCAACAAGGGGTGGGCTAGGTAGTAATCGTTTGCAGGTGTTGTATGATTTTGGCAATTATTACCTTGCGTTGGGTGATTTAGAACGCGCCAAAACCTATTTTATCCAAGTGCTAAATGATGCTGCGCAAACAGAAGGTGATCGTGCTGTGTATGTGGCGCATCGCGAACTGGCAGAAATTTTTAAGCAACAAGGCGATTTTGAACTGGCACTCGACCAATTAGAGCAGTATTTAGAACGCCGTGACGCTATCATGACAGAGGAGAGCGAACAACGCCTACAGAATCTAGAAATTCGCCTTCGTACAGAACAATCGCGCCGTGATGCCGAATACTATCGCCAACGCACCCAAGAGCTAGAGCGTTTACGCGAACAAGACAAAGTGCATTTTGAGCAAATTAGCCGTATTAAAGAAGATCTGCTAAACGATACAAGCCACGACCTTAAAAATCCGCTTGCCCGTATTATGGTTAATGCCAGCTTTCTAAAACGCCATAAAAAATTTGACGAAAAGGGCATCAGCTACCTAGAAGGCATTATTGAGTCGTCTAAGCTAATGAATGATTTGGTGGTAGAAGCACTAGAATTGGTACGCTTAGAAGTCGGTCACCCCCCAGAAATGCAGGTGATGTCCCTTGTGCCACTGATTGAGGAAATGGGGCGCGTCTATGAAACATTGGCAGAGGAAAAGGGAATTACATTAATCACAGACACTTTTAATCACATCATACAAGTAAAAATGAACCCCCGTGAGATACGCCGTGTGATGGAAAACCTGATTAGCAATGCCATTAAGTACAGTTCCTCACAAGGCACTGTTCATATTACTGTTCAGGAACACCCCACAGAAGCCCTTGTCCGTGTGTGTGATAGTGGTGATGGCGTATCCGAAGATGACATTGTGCGGATTTTCGACCGTTTTTATCGCAGTAGTAAGCACATCAAAGACCGAAAAGAAGGCACAGGTTTGGGATTAGCCATTGTGAAGAAAATTGTCGAAAATCACGGCGGTAAAATTTGGGTAGAGCGTGTTTCAGATGGGGGTAGCGCGTTTTGCTTTACTTTGCCCAAAGCCACAACCCCCTAACAATGAAACGCTGGTTCTTTAGAGTATTTTCGGCAGTCGTTGCGCTAGGACTCATTGTTCTCGTACTCGTTCAAATTGAATGGGCGCAATTTTCGGCGTACTTGGGCAAGCTCACGGTGTGGGACGCGCTTTTATTTGGCGTGGGCTATTTGTGCCTTAATGTGTTTCGCACGTTGCGCTATCGAGCGTTGTTGCGTGGTGATGTGCCATTGTTGCAGACATTCCTCATTTCGTGGTTTCATAATGCCATGGTGCGCTTTTTGCCGTTTAAGCTGGG
>Ga0163144_10025072_pt1 | contig 11671 bp, 14 predicted proteins | sample OliLak19BULKMAT1_FD_123175 | JGI IMG/M metagenome (GOLD analysis project Ga0163144, IMG submission 123175) | Freshwater microbial mat bacterial communities from Lake Vanda, McMurdo Dry Valleys, Antarctica - Oligotrophic Lake LV.19.BULKMAT1 | ecosystem: Environmental > Aquatic > Freshwater >... | reverse complement strand
GCTTCGTATAATGCGGGGCTAGCAAATGGAGTGGGGAATCTAACTAGTAGAATTATGAAAATGGCAGGAGATAATCTTTCGAAACCTGTTGAGATAATTGAAACACCTGACTTGTTGGAATATTTTAATTATTTAAATAATTTTGAAATTAATAAAGCTGTTGACTATGTCTGGAAAGAAATTGGTCAGATGGATACTTTCATTCAAGATAACCAACCTTTTAAAGTTGTTAAAACTGATAAAGAATTAGGTCAGAAAATGATTTCAGAATTGGTTTCTCGTTTATATGTTGTAGCTCAAATGTTAGAACCAATTCTTCCAGAGACTTCGAATAAAATAAAAGTTTTAATAAAAGAAAATAAAACCCCTGATAGTCCATTATTTCTAAGAAAAGAATAAATATGAAACTAGAATACTTTGACATTCATTCACACCTATATTTTCCAGATTTTGATAAAGACAGAGATGAGCAAATAAAGAAAATGAGAAAAGCTAAAATAGGAGCAATAGTTATAGGTACTGATATAAAGAGTTCGAAAGAGTGTGTAAAGCTGGCTCATGAAAATGACAATATTTTCGCATGCGTTGGACAGCACCCAGATGAACTTAAGGAGGATTCTGTTTTTGATGAACATCTAAGAAAACTTGCGAGTGACAAAAAAGTGGTTGCTATAGGAGAATGTGGACTGGATTATTTTAGACTTCCTAAAGACCAGACTTCAGCTCTTGAACTGAAGATGATTCAAAAAACTGTTTTTGAATATCACGTTGACCTTGCTTTAGATTTGGATAAACCACTAATGCTTCATATTAGAAGCAGTTCGGGTACTCAAGACGCGTACTACGATGCCTTGAGTATACTAGAACATCATCACAAAACTTCTGGAGGAAAGCTAAGGGGCAACGCACATTTTTTTGCGGGAGATGTAGAGATATTGAAAAGGTTTTTGGAAATCGGTTTTACGGTATCTTTTACTGGAGTGATTACCTTTACTAGGGATTATGATGAATTAATAAAATACACTCCACTAGATAGCATTTTGGTCGAAACAGATGCTCCTTTTGTAGCGCCAGTTCCACACAGAGGTAAAAGAAACTCTCCACTCTACATTCCTCTTATCGTAGACAGGATTGCAGAGGTAAAATGTGAGGAAAGGGAAGTCGTCAGAAAAGCCTTATTTAACAACACTTTGAAACACTTTCCAGAGGTGTCAAAGTCTCTGTCAACGTCTCTTGCCTCTTTTGACTTATTATGATAGTCTCTAGTTCATGGAAAAACAATTAAATGACGAAGCAGTAAATACAAAAGAGAGCACTTCTACAGTCTATGAAGTCTCTTATTTGCTGTTACCAACTCTTTCTGAGGAACAAGTTCCTGGAAAAGTAGCTGAACTAAAAGAAGCCATAGCTTCTTTCGGAGCAGAGATTATTTCCTCTGAAGATCCTGTTCTAATTGACATGGCTTATTCTATGACAAAGGTAATGCAAACTACTAGAGCTAAAGCAGATCAGGGATATTTTGGATGGATAAAATTTGAAATCGGTTCAGATGGTATAGAAAAAGTTAAGAAAACATTTGACAACAATGTTGAAGTTTTAAGACACCTAATAATTAAAACTGTTAGAGAGAATACTCTTCTAAATGGTAAAATGAAACTAAAATCTGAAGACAAAAATAAAAAAGGAGATGAAATGGGAGATGGATCAGTAGGTGTTTTAAAAGAAGAAGCTACTTTAGAAGAGGTAAACAAAGCAATAGAAGATTTGGTTGTTGCATAACTTTATAAACATTTAACTAAACTATATGTATCTAAACAAAGCAATGATAATAGGGAACCTAACAAGAGACCCAGAGATAAAAGCTCTTCCTTCGGGAGTTAAAGTCGCTAGTTTCGGTGTTGCTACAAACCGAGTTTGGAAAGATAAAAATGGAGTTAAACAAGAGAATGTTGATTTTCATAATGTAGTTGTATTTGGAAGACAAGCAGAAATTGTCGGACAATACATGAAAAAAGGCTCTTCTATTCTAGTAGAAGGAAGGATGCAAACTAGAAGTTGGGATGATGCCTCTGGAGTTAAGAAATACAGAACAGAGATAGTGGTAGATAGAATGCAGTTTGGTCCAAAGAGAGAGGGTGGTGCGACGGGAGGATACAGTGCTCCTGCTCAACAAGAAGATGATAAGAAAGCATTAGATACTATTGAGTATCCGGAGGAGGAGATAAACCCCGAGGATATCCCATTCTAGTTATTTGAGGTCTTTTTTCCGAATTTCTTCGCCCAACTCTCCGTTTGCTTCCGTAGAGTACTAAATGTACACTTTGGTCGCAAGCCTCGAGCCGGTCTCGAACTTCGAAAAAAATCCTCCCAAATAAACTGATAGTGACTAAGTAAAAAATATTAAAAAATTTAAATAAAATTATGAACACTAAACAATGTTACTTCACCGAGAATAATATAAAACATATAGACTACAAAGATGTAGACTTGATTCGGAAGTTCCTAAATCCTCACGCTAGAATGATAGGTCGCAAGAGAACTGGGGTTACTGCTAAGCACCAGAGAAATTTGGCGATGGCTATCAAACGAGCGCGCTTTATGGGTCTTCTGCCGTATGTTAGTAGATAAACTTCCAAATTTGACGAACTACTCGTTCTCGAGTCTAAAAATATTCGTTACCTTACCACTAAGTAAGGCTTATCACATTTTCAAACTCTCAACATCGTATATCATTCAAATTATGGAAGTTTATAAAAAGCCGTCAGATGGGCGGTTTTTTGTAAACGAAACAGAGAGGCTTTGGGCCTCTCTGTGGTTTTTTGCTATTGTCTTTAGCTCTGGTCCCGAAGCTGTGCAATGAGATTGTGAACGTAGGCTTGAACTTGATCGCCATCTACACAGTCCCAGTTCCGGCCGTCGGAAGCTTTCAGGTATCCAATGAGCCAGGAAATCTTGGTGTTAATGTTCTCCTGTTTCTTGAGCATCTTTTCGATGTATTCGACTTCGTTGCCTGTGTTGTGTAGGTTCAAATCAGACTCCTTCCCGCAACAACATTACAGTAAGTTTTGAAAAGTTGCAAACTTAGTCTACTTAGATTTTTTGTGAAAGTCGAGGCACAAGCTACGAGGATTTTTCGTGAAGGTCTAGAAACGAATGAGTATTGCGACTAAAATGTACAAGTAGTACATTGCAGGAGCAGACGGAATGAGTGACGATGAGATTCGTGAAAAAGACCGTAGCGACTAAAATCCGGCGACTGCGCGTTCTGTATATTCGCCAGTTTCAGAATTCACTCTAACCACTTCTCCTTCTTTTATAAACATTGGAACTTGGATTTCTGCACCAGTTTCAAGCTTTACTGTTTTAGTCCCACCTTGAGAAGTATTGCCTTTAACAGCAGGGTGAGCCTCAACAACTTTTAGTTCTACCTTTATAGGCATCTTTACTCCAATGGTTGTATCTTCAAAAGACAGTACTTCAATAGTAGAGTTTACTTTAAGAAATTTTCCTCTAGTTCCCATAACTGAATTAGGTAGTACAAAACGATCTGCTGGGTTTTTTGGGTCACAGAACCAGTATTCACCTTTGTTGTTGTAAAGATACTTTGCTTCTTTTGAATCAATTTCTGCCTCAGGAACTTTTTCTGATACGTGGAAAGATTGTTCTGTTACTTTGCCAGTAATAAGATTTTTTAGTTTTGTAGCATTAACAGGTTTTCTTTGTTGTTTTCTAAATACGTGAGAAGTAAGTACTTCCCAAGGTTCACCGTTAAAAACGATGTATTTTCTCTCTGTTATTTCGCTGTAGTCTAGCATTGCCATCCCATTAGAAATAGGGGATCTATTTGATTTATTCCCCTAAAATTTAGTTATTTAATAAATCTTACTTCTTAATATCACCTCCCCGATATTTCTAACGGGACAAGTATCTATATGGTTAAAGTAGAAATATAGCCTATTTGGGCCAAAAAATCAATCATTGAATTATATATTAAATTTACAACCCGTTTATACATTTTTTCAAGTTGAATAGGTTTGGTCTCGGAGTATAATGTTTACAGGGTTACGTTAGATATTTTCTACTTAACAATTTTTTAGGGAGTCTTAAATTTATATAGTCCTTGGACTGTATGTGCGGGCACCCACCTACATTTTTAGTAGGGGAATATCTGCGTAACCCATTTAAAAAACTCACTTTGGTGAGTTTTTTAAATTCTGTTATTTGGGTTACAATAATCATATGAGCAACGGGAAAAATAAAAAGTTATTTAAAAACACCATTCTACTTTTTATAACAATAGGGATTTTGAATTTTATTGGAAATACACTTCTTTTGTATTCTGGCACTTTTTGGTATGACAAGATTTTGCATTTTCTTGCAGGGTTTGTAATAGCTATGACTGTTGTTATTTTCTATAATATGTTTTCCAAGGTTTACTCTACTAGCAAGACGCGGTTAATTTTAATTGCACTTCTAGCGACAATAATAGTCGGACTATTGTGGGAGTATTTTGAATTTTATTTTGACATTGCCATACTAGATAATAACCGAAATTATTGGACTGACACTTCTTTGGATTTAATTATGGATTTTATGGGAGGATTTTTTGGTGCCATATATTCAATAAAAATAAGTAATAAAAATATATAATGAACGATTTACAAATAACGTTTTGGAGTGGCGTAGGAACAGTCACCGGTGCTAACTTTTTGTTGGAGTCTTTGCACACTAGAATTTTAGTTGATTGTGGTTTGGTGCAGGGGACTCCTGAAGCATATTTAGAAAACATAAAACCTTTTCCATATGAGCCAAGGAGCGTGGATTTTCTATTTATTACTCACGCACATATGGATCACATAGGACGAGTGTGTAAACTAGTAAAAGACGGTTTCAATGGAATTATATATTCAACAAAAGAAACAAAGGATTTGGCAAACATAATGTTTATGGATGCCATAAAAATAATGAGCATAAAAGAGAAGGGTTTAAATGGAGAAGAAAAAGAAGAACCTCTATATAGTTTAAACGACTACAACAAAGCTATGGCATTGTGGAGGACAATTCCATATAGAACAAAAACAAAAATAAATGATGAGTTTGAGGTTTACCTAAAAGATGCTGGTCACATACTTGGCTCATCAATGTTTGAGTTTACATATAAAGGCAAAAAGATAGTTTTTACAGGGGATTCTGGAAACTCTCCTGCGCCACTTTTAAAAGATACAGAAGAAATAACTGACGCAGATTATCTTATAGTCGATAGTGTTTACGGCGATAGAAATCATGAGGACAAGGATATTAGAGATGAAAAGTTCAAAAAGGTTTTAATTGAAACTATAGAAAAAAAAGGAGCTTTGGTTATCCCTGCTTTTTCCATTGAGAGAACTCAAGTAATATTATATAAATTAAATAACCTCATAGAAGAAAAGAAAATTCCGTCCGTTCCAGTTTTTCTAGACTCACCGCTCGGTTTAAAAGTTACTGATGTATATAAACATTCTATAAAAGAATTTAATCAAGGAGTTAAAGAGGAAATAAGTTCTGGAGATAATATTTTTAATTTTCCAAAACTCAATATAATACACGGAAGAGAGGAATCAGATAATATAGTAAAAACTCCAAACCCTAAGATAATTATTGCAGGTTCAGGGATGTCTTCTGGTGGGCGAGTGGTGGGTCATGAGATGAATTTTCTTCCTGACCCAAACAGCACAATTCTCCTAATGGGCTATCAGGCTATAGGGACCTTAGGTAGGCGCATACAAGACAAGCCAAGGGAAGTAGAGATAAATGGCTCTATAATACCCGTAAGGGCCAGAATAGAAATGATTAGCGGGTATTCTTCTCATAGGGATTCCGACGGTCTAGTGGAGCTTGTTTCTAATACAGCTGAAAAGGTAAAGAAAGCTTTTGTCGTGATGGGCGAACCAAAGTCGTCACTTTTTCTAGTTCAAAGGTTAAGAGATGAGTTGGAGGTGGATGCCACCTATCCAGAAAGGGGTATTTCTTATAAACTTTCATAACTTCCAAATCTGGCGAAATCCTAGTCTCGAATTTAAAATGTTCGTCACCTTACTATCTGTAAGGCTTCTCACATTTAAAATTCTCAACGTCGGATTTCACTCAGATTGTGAAAGTTATGCTGTAATCGTTAATTTATTTTTTTGCTCTTAACTGCATCCAATTTTGAAAGTTTATTAAATCAAGTGTATAATAATTAAATGAAGATATTGGTTATCGGTGGAGGGGGCAGAGAACACGCAATCGCCTGGAAAATAAAACAATCTAAAAAAGTAATAAAACTTTATATTACTCCAGGAAACGGGGGAACTTCGTTAGTTGGTACAAATTTGGGAATTTCAAATTCAAAAGAAATAGTAAATTGGCTTAAGAAAAATAAAATGGACTTAGTTGTTGTTGGTCCAGATAGTTATTTGGCTAGTGGCATTGTTGATAAGATTAGTAAATTAGGAATTCCAGTTTTTGGTCCAACAAAAAAAGCTTCAGAAATAGAATGGTCAAAATCTTTTGCGAAGAGATTAATGAAAAATGAAGGAATACCAACAGCAACTTCCAAAACTTTTAGTAATTTTGAAAAAGCTAAAAAGTATTTAAATACACAAAAATTTCCTATTGTTATAAAAGCCGATGGTTTGGCTTTTGGAAAAGGAGTTGTTATTGCAAAAAATATTATTGAAGCAAAAAATACATTAAAAAATACTTTACTAAACAAGAAATTCGGTTTAGCTGGAAGAAAAATTTTAATTGAAGAATATTTAGAAGGCAGAGAAATTTCAATTCATGCTTTTTGTGATGGCAATACTTCTGTTTTGTTTCCTTCGTCACAAGATCATAAACGCATTTTTGATGGAGATATAGGACCAAATACTGGTGGAATGGGTGTTATATCTCCAGTTCCAAACATAGATCAGGGATTATTGAATGAAATAAAGAACAAAATTGTTGATCCATGTCTATTTGGTTTGAAAAGAATAGGCAAGCCTTTTGTTGGTGTTCTTTATCCAGGAATTATAATCACTAAAGACGGTCCAAAGGTTATAGAGTTTAATGCGAGATTCGGAGATCCGGAGGCGCAAGTTTATATGAGAACTCTAGAAACTGAGTTGATAGGCATATTGGTAGCTTGTACAAGACAAAAGTTAAATAAAGTAAATATAAAATGGAGCAAGAAGTCTGCTTGTTGTGTGGTTTTGGTGTCAAAAGGTTATCCAAATAAATACAAAATTAATAAAGAAGTTTCTGGGATTGAAAAAATAAAAGATAAAAATGTTGTGGTTTTTCATGCAGGTACCAATAAAGTTGATAATGATTTTGTGACAAGTGGAGGGAGAGTTTTTGGAGTTACTTATGTTAGCAAAAAATTAGATGAATCCATTAAAAAAGCATACAAAAACCTAAAGCACATCAATTTTGAGGGGATGCAATATAGAACAGATATTGGTAGAAGAATGCAATAATAAAGGCTATAATATTAGAAATGGAACCACAAGTACCAAAAAATTTTTTTGTTGAGCATCAATACACTATTGTCGCAGTGGTTATTTTTTTTCTGCTTATAACTTTGGGAGTTATAAGATATGAAATAAAACAAGCAGAAGAAATAGAAAGAATAAACAAACAAAATAACATTCAACAACTGGTTGACTCTCAATATTATGACGCTACCAAGAAGAAAGAGGATTCCGAATTTTCTAAATCAATTTTAAATAATGTTTACGGTGTTCTTGTCGACTTGCCTAGTAATATGAGCATCGGCATCGAAAATCTTGGCGAGAGTTACCCGCCTCGTTATTTTAGGATTACCTCAAATGACAACAAGTTTGGTATGGGTGTAAATATTAGAAAAAACTCACAGATTTATCCTGATGAAGTTTGTCCAGGCGGGCTTGATTTTGATAGAGGTATGTTTGAAATGACACTGTATGATACGCAAGTATTATCAGATGGTCAGAAAGTAAAGATTTGCAAATCATCTCCAAAGGACAAGACGAACATGTACGACCAGTACTATTCAAGCTTTGTTAAAATTCAAAATGGTTTTGTTTTCGAGATACGTAGCAACATTAAAGAAGGTGATGAATTAAGTTTAAATAGTTATAGGCAAATTATATCAAATTTTAAATTCACAAATACAGTTTCAACTTCCGGAAAGGGAATACTATCGGGTTACATAACGATTGGACCAAATTGTCCTGTTGAAAGAGTAGATAAACCTTGTATAACTCCTCCAGAAGCATACACATCTAGATTTGTAGAGGTATATAAAGAAAATGGTAAAACACTAGTTACAAAACAGAATTTTGATACCAAGGGTTATTTTAGCATGGAGCTTCCCTCAGGGACTTATATTGCAAAAACTAAAACAGGACTAGGGAGCACTTACAAAGCATATACTGTAATTATTGAAAGTGGTGGAGATACCGGAGTAAATTTTGATATTGATACAGGAATTAGATAAAACAAAAGCCCGGGAGTCCCGGGCTTTTGATTAGGCTACTAATGCTTTTTCTTTTTTCTCTGTTTTTTCAATAGTAGTTTTACCTGCCATCGCCACTACTTTCTTGAAAGTCTCAGGATTACTCTCTACAAATCCAGCTAGGATTTTTCGGTCTAGTAGAACTCCTTTCTTTTTTAGTCCTCCCATTAGTTTAGAGTAGCTCGTACCTAGTTCTTTTGCTCCGTATGAAATTTTAACATTCCACAACTTTCGAGCGTCACCTTTTTTGTCTTTTCTGTGAGCAAATGCATAAGCCCCAGCGTGGAAGATAGCTTCTTGAGCTTGTCTTTCCTTTGTAGAACGTCCATGTCTAAAACCCTTTGTTCTTCTCAGAATATTTTTTCTAGATTTTAGTGCATTTACTCCTTTTTTAACTCTTGTCATGATGATTTTGGATAGTTTATAAAGCTTAAAAGTTGAAAGTTTTTAAAGTGGATTCGTCATTTACTTTATGAACATTATTACTTTACGAACTTTATAACTGATTATTTTTTAATATAAAAGGCCTTGTCTTTATTGCTCATAGGGAAACAAACTCCTCTTTTTTTAGAAAGTTGTGATCTTCGAGATTCCTTAGCATTAAAATGACCTTGACCAGTTTTTCTTGCCGTTATCTTGCCGTTTTTACTAACTTTAAGTCTCTTAGTAAATGATTTGTTTGTTTTTGTTGACATATAATTTAGTTTATAAAGTTTAAAAGTTATTAAAGTTTGTAAAGTGGGTTATGAATATCTTTATTAACATTATAACTTTACGAACTTTTAATTACTAGGATTTCTCTATGACCACACTTAGGCCCTTAGGAGACTTTTTAACTTCGTCAGCGACTTTATATTCTTCGGTTATTAGCTTTAGAACTCTCGCCATTCTTTCCTCAAGGAATTTGATATCCATATACTTGGTTCTGCCTGGCAGAAATAGGTCTATTTTTATTCGGTTTCCTTCTTTTAACCAAGATGACGCTTTTTTGGCTTTCAGTTCCAAATCGTGGTCTCCGGTACCGACTTTGACCTGTATATTCTTAACCTCTACCGTGTGAGCCTTAGTTTTAGCTACCTTTAGCTTTTTATTTTCGGCATACTGAAATTTACCATAATCCATGATTTTTGCAACTGGGGGGACGGCTTTTGGCGAAATCTCGATTAAGTCGAGCCCGCTTTCTCGAGCTTTGTCTAAGGCTTCTTTAAAAGTGACAACACCAAGGTTTGATCCATCCTCCATAATGACACGGAGTTCGGGCGCAGTTATTTGATTGTTAATTCTTATATGTGTAGACAATTAGTATATTTTATTTGATAAATTCTTGAAATATGACAGAAATATAACATATTTATTCTGTCTTTACTAGGAGTTAAAACAGTTATGTTATTGCCAACCAAGGATAAAGGTATATGATTAAATAATTAATAACTTATTTTTTAAGTAGATAAAACTATGAAAAATTTACTGTGGGTAGGTTTAGTTGTAGTCTTGCTAGTTCTTGGTTTAATTTTTTGGAAAACAAAAGGAGATAGTCAAAATAACGCACTAGAGCCTGTAGCTACAACAACAGTGACAAACAGTGTTTCTAACAGTGGTAAAACTACAAAACCTGTAGTTGGTATGAAAGTAACACTAGGAGGCATTTTTGCAGAAGCAGGGAATCATCAATGTGACTATACCCAAGCCAATAGTCAAGGAAAAAATGAGAGTGTTCTGTATTTCTCTGGAGGAAAAATGCGAGGAGAGTTTAGAACATATGCGGGAGAGCAAAGCATTAATACAATTATGATTTATGATGGTAGTTATTTGTACACTTGGACAGAGGGTAAAACTACTGGTACAAGAACTCAACCTAAGACTATAAAAGATCTTCCGTCTCTTATTCCTGAAGACATTACAAGTGGAAAAATATTAGGATCTGGTACAAACAATGTTAGTTGGAATTGTCGAGCTTGGAACAAAGATACTTCAAAGCTTGTGTTACCTACATACGTAAAGTTTAATTAACCAATGCAATTTAGGCATTATATAAACAAAAACCCAATTAAAAGTGTGGCAGTTTACTCTGTCGCATTTTTGATATTTGGTGTACTTTCAACTTGGTTTGTTTTGGAGAAAACTACATTTATAAACAAGGAGATAAAATCTTCTAGGGTATTAAGACTAAATCAAACAGATTTTCCACTTATAAATCCAATTTTACTTTGTAGTACAGACGGCAATCCAGTAGACGAAGATAAAAAATTGGAATCTTTAGTCATTAATTTTATTGATAAAAGAAAATCTGAAGGAAAACTACAAGATATGTCTGTTTATTTTGTTAACTACAAAATGAGTAATTGGGTTGGGGTAAATGAAAATGATAAGTATGATCCAGCGAGTATGCTTAAGGTCCCAACAATGATTGCGTATTACAAATACGCAGAAAATAATCCTAATATTTTATCTGAAACAACATCATTTGAAGGAGATGATCAGAATACTGGTAAATATTTCCAATCTAAAAATAATATAAAGGAAGGAAAGTCTTACAGAATAGAAGAGCTTATAAATAATATGATTTTGAATTCTGACAATACTGCCGGAGTACTTTTAGGAAATTACATCGCAAAAAATAATCTCTTTAACATTTATACAGATATGAGAGTCCCAGTTCCATCAACAAATTCTAATGTTGATTATATGTCAGCAAAGATATACGCATATTTCTTTAGAATTCTATACAATGGTTCATATCTTACTAGACCATATTCCGAAAAGTCTCTGGACCTGTTAACAAAAGCGGATTTCCCTGCAATAAGAGCTGGCGTACCTGTGGAAACAAGTGTGGCACAGAAATTTGGAGAAAGAAGTATGTACGACGATAAGGGAAGTTTGATAAACAGAGAGCTTCATGATTGTGGTTATGTTTACAAAAAAGACTCTCCATACTTACTGTGTGTTATGAGTCGTGGAAGGGACTTTGAAGTAATGCGAAAAAACATAGAGGATTTAAGTAGGTTAGTTTATGAATATATGGACAAAGATTAAAACAAAAACCACCCAATCTATTAGATTGGGTGGTTTTTGTTTTGGACATCATAACGAAATTTTCGAACTAATTAAAGAACTAATGTTTTGGTAGCACTATGCGACTAAGAAAGTAGTAAAAAAGTCAGTATAGATTTTTAG
>Ga0163144_10025069_pt1 | contig 11671 bp, 4 predicted proteins | sample OliLak19BULKMAT1_FD_123175 | JGI IMG/M metagenome (GOLD analysis project Ga0163144, IMG submission 123175) | Freshwater microbial mat bacterial communities from Lake Vanda, McMurdo Dry Valleys, Antarctica - Oligotrophic Lake LV.19.BULKMAT1 | ecosystem: Environmental > Aquatic > Freshwater > Lake... | reverse complement strand
TGGCCGCGATCTCGGCGGCGCGCGTGACGATGGAAGTGTGGCCATCGAGCATCGGGTAGGTGATGTCGGTGCCGACGCTATCGGGGAAGCGATTGTAGCCGAGTGAGGAGCTGATGATGTCGCAGCCGATCGAATCCGCCCACTCGGCGCCCATGCTCCAGTACACCATCTCGATCGGCTTCTCGCTCGCCGAGTTCTCCGTCCGGCCCACGGCGAATGTGGCGCCGAAGGCCGGGCCCAGATACACGCCGGGCAGGTTGCCGGCCAGCGTGCTCAGCGTCCACTGCCCGTGCTGGAAATAGAACGGAGTGCTGACCGTGTCCTGCACCGTGCCGACGCCCTGACGACCGCGGATGAAATCGCGCGCCATACCACTCGCGAGCGTGATGTTGCGGGTGGCGGAATGCTTGCGGAAGTAGTTGAACCCCTCATCGAGCACGCAGATGAACACACCCGTGCCGATATAGCCGGAGTCATGCATCGCCGGCACGCCCAGACGCAGCATCTGCGTGTAGGTCTGGCCGTAGTTGTAGGCACTCGAGGCCACGGCGCCCAAGCCCCGCTCGCGTTCGGTCGGCGGCAGCAGCGTGACGGTATCCGATGGCTCGGGAACGCTCGGCCGTACGCGCTGCAGTTCGACGGGCGCGAGCTCACGCACGCAGTCCAGCTCGGCCAACCGCGCGAGGTCCTGGCCGGCTGCGCGCACGGCAACGCGGTTGAACCAGCGCGAAGCGCCGTAGGGCTCGAACCCCTGCGCCCGCAAGGTCTGGAGATAGCTTTCCGCGACCGGCAGATCGAGATAGTCGACCAACGGCGATAGCCCCGCTCGGACACGGCGGGCTCGCGCCTTCTCGGTCAGCCGACTCTCGGCTTCGGCGAGTCGCGTGGTGAGATCGGCGGGGCCCTGCTCGCCCTTGTCGGCGAACTCCACCCACACGGCGACGGGTTCGGATCCGGGCGCGAGCGCGGCCGAGAGCCGAGGATCGAGCTTCGCGAGTGTGGCCGCCGAGCGCGGCGCTGCCAGTGCAGAGGACGTGACGGCAAGCGCGACGGCGAAAACGAGCGAGATGGTGCGCAGCCTCACGGGAACGATCTCCTTGGCGAAGCGCAGCAGCCCACGCACATCACGCATGTGCGCCGACTCGCAGCTCCGCCTCCAACAGTCCGACTTCGAGACCCGCCGCGTTGGTCACCACCGGCGACCGGTAAGCAGCGAGCGAATGCTTCTCCTCTTCCGTGAGCACTCCGAGCATCTCCAGTACGGCCATCGTGGCTGGCGCCACCGCTCGCATGGCGCCGTCCTCGCATTTGAGCGCGAGCCCGATCGCACGATCGGTGAAGCCCACCAGTTGCAATCCTTCGGCGCCGCCCTTAGCCAGCAACCTTCCGCCGCTCGCACGCATCAGCGCAGTGCTGAACGAGGACTCCCCTTCGACCGCGACCGGATACGCCGCCATCGCCCGCCCGATGCGCTGCATCGCCTGCTGGCGCGCATCGCTCCCGCCTTTGGTCGTGGCCTGCGCTAACTGCGCATACCCACGGGCCATGGCCGAGAGCGGCAGGCCGAACACACAGACGCTGCAACCATCGATCCCCACGGTCATCGACTCGGGCGTGACACCGCAGCACTCGGCCACGGTATCGCGCATGAGGCTCTGCAGTGGGTGCTCCGACTTCTCATACCCCAACGTCGGCCAGCCTTCGGCCAGCGCGAGCGCCAGCATCCCGGCGTGCTTGCCGGAGCAATTATTGTAGAGGCCGGAGCGCCTTCGCGGATAGGCCAACACCTCGGCCAGGCTCGCGGGGTCCGAGGGGTCATGATAGCCGCAGGCAAGGTCCGCGGTGGTCAAACCAAGACCATCCAGGAGGCCCTGGACGAGGTCCAGGTGATACCGGCTACCCGAGTGGGAGGCGCACATCACCGCCAACTGCTCCTCGGTGTACCCGCGGGCCGCGGCATACCCACGCTCGACCAGTGGTAGGAGTTGGAACGGCTTGGCCGCCGAGCGCATCGTGGTGAGCACCTCGGGCGTCCCGGTCCCGTCGCTGACTCGGCCCTCGGTGTCCGTCACGGCGCAGTGCACCCGATGGCGGGATTCCGTGATCTCGCCGCGCCGGACCAGCACCTCGAGGTGGAAACGCATCGCGTGACAGCTCCAGAGGAGGAGAGACACGAAGGGCCCGCACGGTGGCGGGCCCTCGCGGTTCAGCGGATGACGATGAGTCGGTTCTGGAAACTGAAGGTTCCGGCTTCGATCCGATAGATGTAGATCCCGGAAGCGACTTCCTTGCCGGCCCCGCTGCGCAGGTCCCAGCGGGCGAAGTCGCGCACCGTGTCATCGTGATCGATCTGCCGCACGAGATCCCCGGCCACGGTGTAGATCTTGATGGTGGCGCGGGCCGGAACGTTGATGAAATGCACTTCGCCATTGCCCGGCTGATCCCAGACTTCGTTCCCGCGATAGGGATTCGGCACGGCCCGTATCGTCTCGAGATCCGTGGTGGGGCCCGCCGTGGGCTCCACTGGCCCGACGAGGTTCCGGAGCTTGTTATTCAGGTTCTGGCAGGTGTTGCGATTGAGCGGATCACTGCAACGCGCGAAGTTGTCGAGCGTGTCAGGGACGAAGAGATCCTCGTAGTCGGTGTCCGTGGTGTTGAGCTTCTCGTAGGTGATTGCGTACCAGGTCAGGAAACCGTCGTGCGGTCCGGCCGGCGAGACCAGCACGAACGCCGAGTCGCCAGGCGAAAGGCACTGGTCCGTGAGCGGATTACGGCGACGGCACTTCTTGTAGTACGCACCGCTCGAATCCGGATCAACGAACGTGACCACGCTGTCGTGGACCACCTGATTGTTGCACCGATATTCCATCGTCGTGGTGTCGAGACGCGAGAGGTGCCACGTGAGATCCAAGCCCGAGGAGAGCTCGCCGCCGGTGTTGATGGACATGCGGCGCAGCAGAACGGCGCGCGTGGTGTCCGTCGTGGCCGTCATGCGGTAGATGCGATAGCCGCCGAAATCCCGCCGTGCTTCCGCGCGGCGGTCCCGCAGGAATCGAAGGGTCAGGGTGCGGGCCTGCTGGCGGACACTATCCGCCAGCGGTCCCCGGAACGAGCCCACACAACGGGTCGGGTTGATGAGCGTGCTGTCCTGCCAAGCGCCCGGGAACGCCCACGCCCGAATGCTCGGGAATGGGCTCACGCCCTGTGCGGACACACGTGCACCCACACCCGCGCCGGCCACGAGGGCCAGCGCGGTGAGGGTGATCGAGATGGAACGAACCAAGAGCGACTTCAGGGGATTACGAGTCATCCTTTACTCCCGCGTCCTGCCGACCGGCAGCCGCGCGTTGATCGCTCTTTGAGCCGGGGTCACAAGGGCCGGCTGGGTCGTCGAACGGGTCGGACTCGCAACCACAGCGTTTCGCACCACTCCCTGGCGCGACAGTCCCCAGATCTGCTGGAGCACGAAGTCCACCAGCTGGATGCAGTCGTTGCGATTGAACGACCAGATGTTGAACCCACTGAACACCACCGGCGGCGATTCCAGCCCGTGGTAGTAGGTCATGGTCACGCTCTGGAACGTCCGGTTGCCATTCGCATCGATCGGGTTCCGCAGGTTTCCGCCCTGCAGCATCATGAGCGTGTCCAGCACCGAGATCTCGCGCACCGTGTTCGGGTCCGGATCCACATCCTCGATGATGAAGTTCGCATCGCTCATGTACTCGACGTCGTAGTTGTTGAACGAGTAGAACCGGCTCTGCTGGCTGAGCGTTCGGGTCGGCGGCGCAACATCCCCGAGTGTGGCACTTCGCTGTCGGAGTTGATCGGGCAACAGCGCATAGTTCGGCGCCGAGATGGGTGTGCCACCAAAGCCCGTGTGACTCCAACCACCGATGGCGCTTGGCGACTTGAGCACGTTCGTCACGGCCGTACTCGTGGCCATCTCGGACCGCCAGTGCGAGAAGTCATACATCATGCGACCGGGCACGACTTCGCCCACGATATTGCTGAACGCCTGACCCGATGTGGCGTTGTTGATCGCCTTGTCATAGCTGATCAACGATTGGAGCGAGAACGTGCCGCCCAGCATCCAGACTTTGCCACCGAGCGCGATGTACGCGGACAACGTGTTCAGTCGGCCTGGCGTGCACATGAAACGTGTCGCACTGATGGGCGCCGTGGTGCTCGTGGGGTCCGTGTTGGCGATGGTGTTGTCGTAGTTCATCCAGACGATGTGCCGGTACTGCGCCAGCTTCGAGAGCTTGACGGCGTTGCTCGTGACCTCGAAGCCACGCCGCGTGCCCAGGGTATCGAAGCCGTAGCCCGCGAACACACCGGGCGTGGTGATCACGCCCGTCGTGGGCGTACGCGTGCAGCGCCACGGCATTCCGCCGCGCGCATAGAGGAACGTGTCGAGCTCGGCCGAGCTCGGCCAGTCACGGGTGTACTGGTTCGGGCAACCATTGGCGCCGAACTTGTCGGACTCGAGCCGCGTGTCATCGACGATGAGCAACTCACGCCCGAGCACGGGATCGAACAGCAGCGGCAGCACGACTTCCATGCGGACCACGGCAAGACTCTTGAGGCCGTTATTGTCCGCAGCTTCCACGTACAACGTGTGAACCGAACCAGGCTCGAAAGGTCCGAGCACCGCGAAGTTGGTCTGCTGGCTCTTCTGGCTCCAGTGCTTGAGATCCGTTGCTTCGGGGTTGCGCGGCGTCTCGTCGGTGAGGTCATCGATATCCACCGCCCAGCGGTAGTACTCGATGAGCGAGCCGGGAGGGGGCTCGGCGAACCAACCAATGCCGAATCGACGTCCGGAGGCGACTTCGATCTTGATGATCGCCAGCTCGTCCGTGCTGTAGCCACCGCTCGCGTACTGGTAGTTGAAGAACTCGTTGCCGATGAAGAAGCGCGGGCCGTTCGTGCTGGCGAAGCCAACGCCGAACAGCAGGATGTTCGAATCCAGCGAGAAGATCGGCGAGTACGCGCCCGCTTCATCGAATCCGATCACCACGAACATGTACTGCGAACCAGGCGTCAGGTTCGTGTACCGCACCGTGGTGGTCTCAGCGCTCGTGGAGTCCCATCCTGCGAAGTTCACTTTGTCGTAGAACCGTCGCAGCGAATCCGGATTCGAGAGGTAGAGCTGGAAGTTCGGATCCGTCTCGCCGATCAGCAGATACTTGTACTTGACCGGCTTCTGCGTGAACTGTCCGTCGGGATCCTTGCCCGTCCAGGTGATCCGAACAGACGGGGTGACCTGAGCGGAGAGCAGACGGTTGGGCCGCGGATTCGTGATCAGGATCTCGGGCGCGACCGTGTAGGAGTAGAACGCTCGGATCTTGGGCTCGGACTGGGTGCCGGTGTTGTCAATCGCCTTGATCACGAAGATATGGAAGTCACTCGACAGGGGACGAGCGAGGTTGATGATCGAATCCGGCCGTGTCGCCCGGAAGAACACGATCTCCTCGTTCTTCGTGGTACGGACCCACACCGTCTCCTGCCCCGCAGCAACCTGGAGCGCACTGGGCGGATCGACCGTGTACTCATAGTGATCGATCCGGCCATCGGGATCGTAGCCCGACCAGTTGATCCGGTAGGCATAGAAGTAGCGGGTGGAATCCGCACGCAGCGGTGCCTGCGTGAGATTCACGGTGGGCCGCTCGTTCGTGTTGAACGCCCCCTGAACGCCGTCGGAGCCACAGCCAGCGGCCATGAACCCAACCGCGGCCACAGCGACCGCGAACAACGCGGTGAGGAATCGATTCTGGGACATACTCACTGCTGCCTCCTACCCACGTCAGACGTGGACCCCGGTCGGTGGGTCTCGGTCGTCGTGCCCGCCGGCATCTCGGCAGGGCTTGGGATGTTCAGGATCACGGGGATGTCGGTGGCGACACAGCGGCCACGTTGCGGCGCCTGCGGAGTGACGGTGGGGCGCAACTCCGCCGCCTCGTCGAAATCGCACAGGTAGACGCGGATGATGGCACTGCCGTTCGCCATGTCATTGGGAATGGAGAACGCGATGTTGTTCGCTGCCGTGAACTCGCCCGGGACGTCGTAGACGTAGGGCGACCCATCAGCGATCTGGGTGCCCACGACCTGGACCGTTCGCACGAGAACGACGGATGGCGGGATCTGCGGCCCACCCACACGCTCGATGGTGCGACTGAAGTCGAGCGGGTCAACGTCCTCTGCCGGCATGTTGAAGTTGACCGACCGGGTCGTGATCACCTGATTGGGATCCGGGGTGAATGCCACGAGGTCGGTTCGCAGATACGGCGCGCGATTCACATAGAACGTCAGGATCAGCGGGCGAAGCTGGATGTCCTCGGCGCTCGGTGAGTTGTTGTTGTCCACGCGATCCGCAACAGCCAGCGCGCCACCGGCGGCGTTGACGCGGCGGTCGATGGTGCCGTCGCCATCCTCGGAGCTGACAATGGCGTAGGCCTTGCCGGCCAGGTTCATGGGCCAGTAGAGCGAGATGACCGGCGAGCGGAATGTGGAAGCCGCGTCGAACACAGGGTAGGTGGTCGTCTCGGACGGAGGAATGACCTGACCCGTGATCGGCACCCGCGTGGAGATGCGAGCGCGGAAACCGATCGGGGAACCGTTCGGACCCGCGGGGGTCGTGACCACGCCCGGCGGCAGCGCCGGATCGATCCCGACCTTGACCGCGTACGGGGAGTCCTTGTCGAACCCGCCTGCCGGAATGCAGACCCACGAGTTCATGTTGACGGTGTCACCTTCCTCACGCACCCAGATGCGATCCGCATAGATCTCGAAGAAGGTGCGGCGCTGTTTGCGGAGCGCTGGCAGCACGTTCACGGAATCGGCGCTCAGCTGAGTGTTGGGGATGCCCGTGAACGTGGAGAAGTTCACGTTCTGAAACCAGTAGCGCTTGCCCAGACCGTCGGTGAAGGTGGTCCAAGCGGCGGCCCCATCGTTCGGGTCGGGGCCCGAGTACCACGTGTCCGGGGCGTAGTTCATCTGGAACCAGCGAGTGCTCTGGCCACGCCAGCCGGACTGACCGACCGCGCGCAGCGTGAAGATCTTGTTGCCGGGCGAGATGTTGTCGCCATTGATCCCGGTGTTGTAGGTCGCCGTGCGGACGGTGGAATCCACCACGTTGAAGTCGGGCTCATCCAGCTTGTAGCGGAAACCGGTCACCACCGTGCTGGGGATGGTGGCTTCGCCGTGCCAGCGCATGGTGAGCACGGAACGCGACGGCACCGTGTCACGCGGGAACGCCCGGCCGATCTGGAAACTGTCGGTCACGAACTTGGTCTCGATGCTGGGAGCCACGCCGCCGCCGGGCAGCAGGGAGTAGACCGTGCCCACTGCCTTGAGCTCGTCGATGATCGCGAGCGGCGGGAAGCGGTCGTAGGCGCGGAAGACGAAGCGCGCCGGTGTCGCGTCGGGCTTGCCCTTATTGTCCACGGCGTAGATGTAGAAGCCGTGCTGGCGCTCGGGGACATCCTCGGACGCAGTGAACACGAAGATGCTGTCGCTCTTGGTCGTGAAGCGGTAGTCACGCGCTTTGGGACCCGGCAGGTTCGGTAGAGACTGACCTTCCTGAGCGACCGCAAGTGTCTCGACGACCGCGAACCAATAGCCCGCGACGGCGCCATCACGATCCGCGCCGGCCCAATAGACATGGAATCGCACCGGAATACGGCTGATGTCAGGCGGGATGCGGTTGCCCTCCGCCCGATAACCAACCGTGTCCTGTGGCGCTGCGGTGATCCAGGTTTCTGGAGCGATGTTGTTATCTGCGTTCGGCTCGAGGGCCTTGCGGCACCCGACACCTAGAAAGGCAAGAAAAAGGCAAAGGACAGCCCCAACTCGTAAGCGCATTCGCGCCCCCCAGCACGCCCGGTCTATAGGAAGGGAAGTAATCGGCAGGCTAGCAACCCCCCCCTAGGGCAGTCAAGCCAAAACGGGGCTAGGACTTGGGGGTGCGCGGACTTGTCACTTGGAAGGGCATATGACAAGACGGCGGGTGGGGATCTCTCCCCACCCGCCGCTTGTTTGTGACTCAGCTTGCAGCCGAGGATCAGCGCAGAACGATGACCTTACCGGCCTTGTTCAGGTTGCCGTCCTTCGTGATGACGCGGGCGAAGTAGACGCCACGAGCCACCTGCGAGCCGCTGTTGTCACGGCCGTCCCAGGTCAGCGAGTGCTCGCCAGCCTGGAAGGCACGGTTCGCCAGCGTGTACACCTCGCGACCAGTGACGTCGAACACCTTGACCTGCACGTCCTGAGACCGTGCGAGACCGAAGGTGACCTTCGCAGCGCCCGACTTCATGAGGTTGTTGCTGATCTTCATGAAGTTCGCGAACTGCGCGCCATGACCGTTGTTCGGGGTGTCCAGCGTGACGGTCGGGGTACCCGTCAGAGCGCAGATCGAACCGAACACGTTGTTCAACGCGTTGTAGTAGTACGCGAGACGGCCATTGTCCGTATCGCAGTACCGCGAGAACAGGTGCTCGATCTCCCAGCCGTCCGTCAGAGCGACCCAGTTACGGGTCGGCACTGCAGCCTTCTTGACCGAGGCAACGTACGGACCGTTGACGCCCACGTTCTCATAGAACGAGGCTTCGACGGCTTCCGCGATGCCCGGGTTGCGCTGGTAGAGGTCGTTCGACCACAGACACAGGTTCGTCACACCGTAGATATCACCGTTGGTGGTGATGTTGTTGGTCGTGATCAGGTCGGCGCAGTCGTTCGTGTTGCCCGACAGCGACTGATACGACGCGTTACGGAGTGAGAGACCCAGCTTCTGGCTCAGGAAGGCGGTGTGAGCCGGATCGACACCACCGGTCTGCGTCTCCGACTGAGCGAAGCCGTCACCCTGGATGAACAGACCGCGCGGCTGCGCCGAACCGGCCGCATTCGTGAGGTAGTCGTTCAGCAGGGCGATGTCGTTCTGGCTACGGTTCGCGAACGGACCAAGGATGCCCGAGGTGAGGTCGCCCGTGAGCATGGCCACGACACGGTAGTACGTGCGCAGCATCTCAGGGGTCGGACCAGCCTTGGACTGCTTGCCCGTCGCAAAGCCCATACCCGCCGTGTTCGACAGACGGCTACCGATGGCGCCGGCGCTCGTGGTGAGCGACTCCGAAGCCTTCACGCCGTACATGTCCCACGTGGTGCCGGGCTGCGAGTTGCGGTTGGAGATGGCGATCGCCGGGTTGTTACCCGAGCCAGCGCCGAGGTAACCGACGACCGAGCTACCGGCCGCATGCCAGCCGTTGTGGGCACCGAACTTCGCGGAAGCCGTGCCGCCGATCGAGTCCATGACGGACACGAAGACGCGCTCGTTACCACGACGATCGTTGTAGTCCACATACAGCATGCAGGCCATGCCCGAGCCACCGAACGCCGGATCCTTGTAGCGATCCGGCAGGACGCCGAACTGCTGCCACCGGTGACCGTCGGACGAGCCTTCACCGTTCTGCGGTGAGATCGTCGTGGTATCCGGCACCATCGCGAACGCGAGCAGCGGATCGATGTTGTGCGACTTGCGGAAGAAGTACTGCACGTGCGAACCAGGGGTCAGCAGACCATCGGGGATGATCTTGGTGAACTCCTGAGTCGTGTTGAGCCCGTTCCAGCCCGTACGGGACTGCGGAACGGTGGTGAGCCACGCCGGGACCGTACCGTCACAGAGCACGTTGTTGAGCGCCCCCGTGCTGGTCGCAGCCTTGAGCGTATCCACCACGAAGCAACGGAACTTGTTGATGCCAAGCGTCGTGAACTTCGGATCGGACTCGTGCAGCGTGCCGATGTAGGTACCACCCGTGAGGGCAGAGCCCGCCACGACCGGACCGGAGATCGGGAAGAAGTTCAGCTCAGCGGTATCGCAACGAGCGCTGTTCCAGGTGAGGTGGTCCCACCGCGTGCCACCGAAGTGATCGCCCTTGCTGAACGGGCCGGGGGCCGAGATGTACTGACCCCAGAACGAAGCGTCACCCGGGGTGACCGCGCCGGCCTGGTTGGTCGGGACCTGGAGCAGGACCTGCGAAGCAGCCGGCGGGAACGTACGGCCAGCGGCGATGCGGTAGTTACCCGGGCCCGGAAGGACACGGAACACCATATCGACGCGGATCGGCTTGTACGCCGGATCGTCGCCGGTACCAGTCGTGGCATTCGCAGCCTTCACCACCAGCGTATCGCCGGGGATGTCGAAACGAAGCACGTTGCTGGTGCCCTGCGCGTTGTTGATACCGGTCTTGATCAGAGCAGTGGTCGTGTCGAACTGCGCCGAGCCGGGGAGACCATTGGTCTCGTTGGCCGGGAACGAGTCGTTCACGAAATGCCAGATATCAGCCGTGATGGAGCCCAGCGTGATGGCCGAACCCGCCGACGTCTGCTGGGCTGCCGGGATGTCCCAGAAGCCGAGCGAGATGTTGTCGAAGTACGCGCCTTCAGAGCTGTTGCAACCCAGGGAGACCGCGAACCGGAAGCACTGCTGGTTCACGCCCATCACGATGCGCAGGGAGTCCGGCACACCGGTCGGGTTCGAAGTGGCAACCAGGCCGAGGCCGTAAAGCGGCTCCCAGTCCTGGAAGCACTGCGGCTCCGGGTTGAAGATCTGGAACGTGGGCCAGCGGACGTCACCCCAGCACTTGCCACCCGTGACCGGCATGGTCGCGGGATAGGCCTGGGCCGCGAACACCCAGGCGTTACCAGTGAAGTTGAGGTTGAACATGCCAGCGTACAGGTCGTACCAGATGTAGAAGTCATCCGTCACGTCGACGATCGTCTCGGTCAGACCCTGGTTGTTCGGGGTCGCGCCAGCGATGAGGTCGATGGTCGGCGACACGAAGCCGTGCTGCACTTCGCGGTCCACGAGGAACCGGCTGTCGCCCGACTTCTCACCGTCATCGTGGTTACCAGCCGTCATCACCACGCCACCGATGTTGCAGAAGCGCGCCGGTGAATCCGGAGGACCACAGAGGTCGTTGTACGTGAGGTTGTTCAGGTCCTCGGCGTGGAACCAGATCGACGGCGGCTTGCCGGTCGACTTCCAGTTGAACACCGCGGTGGCGCCAGCACGGTTATCGATCGTGTTGGTGCCGCCCTGCTCGTTGCCTTCGAAGTCACCAATCGTGTTGCCGTTCACGACGACGTTGTCGATCATGGCAGCGCCGCGCGAGTTCGACGTGAAGCCCGAAGCACGCGAGTCACCGTCCGAGAACGAGATGTTCGTCTTGACGCGGAACACGAGACGGACACGGCCGGGGTTACCGGACGAGTTGAGGATGTTGTTCACGAGCGTCGCCGGCACGTTGACCGTGACCGACGGGGTCGCCGACAGCGTGTCCGCCGGCTGCAGGCCGGTGGTGCTGAAGAGCTCGTAGTACGGGATCGAACCGCCCTCGTTGATGCGGAGGACTTCCGAGAACCAGCGGCGCTGCGGGTCGTACACCGGGCGGTTCACACCGTCCGAGTAACGGCACGACAAGTCATTCACCGGCGAACCGATGTAGACCATGAAGGAGTCGATCGGAGCGTTCACACCGGCAGCAGAGCTGCTGATGAAGTTACCGGCCGAGACGGCCAGCGGGTCACCATGGAACCAACCCGTACGGGTGGCCGCCGCGGTGCCGACGCCAGTCGACATACGGGTGCGGTACAGGAACGACACGTTCAGGGTGGAGCC
>Ga0163144_10025068_pt1 | contig 11672 bp, 8 predicted proteins | sample OliLak19BULKMAT1_FD_123175 | JGI IMG/M metagenome (GOLD analysis project Ga0163144, IMG submission 123175) | Freshwater microbial mat bacterial communities from Lake Vanda, McMurdo Dry Valleys, Antarctica - Oligotrophic Lake LV.19.BULKMAT1 | ecosystem: Environmental > Aquatic > Freshwater > Lake... | reverse complement strand
GCAGCTCCGCTTCGACCAGATCGGAGGTGTCGGACAGAATCGCCGCTATCAGACTGTCTCGCACCCGTTGGCGGAGCGAGTCGGACGTTGAGTCCGGCCGAGATTGCGCGCGCAACGGCCCGCCCGACGCCAAGACCAGCGCCACCAGAATGGCAGCGCTGGTCCTGATACGGTGTGCCGAGATGGACAGTGTCATGTTTCAGCAAACTGCAGCCAAAGCCACACCGACGCCACGCTTACGGCGTCGGCTTGCGCGTTGGAACGCCCGCCGGGCGCGCCGGACGGTTGGCCTGCCGATACGCCTTCAGCTGTTCCGCCATGGCGTCGCGGGTCAAGGTGCCGGCCGTGACCTGCGTCCGCAGCTCACGTGACTTTTCCCGAAGGCCCTGACTGTAGGCGCGCTGGTCGCGGAGAAACTGCTGCTGTTCCGGCGGCATCGCATTGAAGCGCTCCTGCGCCTGGGTGCGGGCGGCGGCGCGCTGCTCGGGCGTCATCGCCTGGCGAGCGGCACGGCGCTGCTGCATTGCCTCACGGCGCTCGGCTGCTTGCTCGCGGCGCGGCGCCCCGGCGGCCGTCGGGGCCGTGGTCGACTGCGCCTGGGCAGCGATCGGTGCGGCCGACAGGGCAGCCGCGAGTGCGAAGAAAATGCGTGTCTTCATGAAATGGGATCTCGAGGAAGAAGTTGGCCCAGCGCGGTCATCGTACGGCTGACGCCCGCGCCGGCGAAGTGTTAAGGCGCCGCACTGGGTCGCTCAGTCGTTGCCGTGGTGGCTACACCTCGCTGACTCCGCCGCAGGCGCCGCGCCGACTCCGCCCGAGCGGCACGACATGGCGGTAACGTTCAGCGACCCGCTGCCACCCGCAGGACCACAGCATCACCCGATCAAATGCCGCTCAACCGCCGCGATTTCATCGCCCGCACTGCTGCTGCCGCCGCGTCGCTTACGCTCACCGAGCAGCTGCACGCCATGCGGCTGGCGTCGCCCATCCTGCCATCCGCAACGGCGGGCACCGCACGTGTGGTCAGCTCCACCAACGGACTGCGCGGCGTGGCACGCGCCTACGAGATGCTGCAGCGCGGTGACGACACCCTCGATGCCATCATCGCTGGCGTGAATATTCAGGAGCTCGACCCGGACGATGATTCGGTGGGCCTTGGCGGCCTGCCGAACGAACGCGGCGTGGTGCAGCTCGACGCGAGTTGCATGCACGGCCCCACGCGACGCGCCGGTGCGGTCGGATGTCTCGAGGACGTCGCCACACCGTCGCTGGTGGCGAAGGCGATCATGGACTATACCGATCACATCATGCTCGTTGGCGACGACGCGAAACAGTTCGCGATCGAGATGGGATTCAAGACGCAGAACCTGCTCACCGAGCGGAGTCGCCAGAACTGGCTGCGGTGGCGCGCGCGCCTCAACCCAGGCGACTTCCGTCTGGACCACGAGGACGACGTCGCGATCCGCTTCACCCACGGCACCATCAACATGAATGCGATCAATGCCGGCGGTGACATGAGCAGCGTGACCACCACCAGCGGCATGGCCTACAAGGTCCCCGGGCGTGTCGGCGACAGTCCGATCATTGGTGCCGGCCAGTACTGCGATCAGACGGCCGGTGCCGCCGGATCCACCGGTCGCGGTGAGGCGAACATCAAGGCGTGCGGTGGATTTCTCACCGTCGAGTTCATGCGCCAGGGGATGGCGCCGGAGCAGGCCTGTCTGAAGTCGCTCGAACGGATCGTGGCCATGACGGAAGCCCGGCTGCTGAACGAGCGGGGTCGGCCGCGGTTCGATCTCAACATGTACGCGCTCGCGAAGGATGGTCGCTACGGCAGCGCCAGCATCTATGAAGGCGGCACATTCGCCGTCGCCGATGACAAGGGCGCGCGGGTCGAGAAGGCGGCCTTTCTCTTCAAGCGATCGGAGTTCCCCGTCGGACCCGTTCCAGCGCAGCGGGCTCGCGCCCGCTGACGCGTTGCCGCGAGTTGCCTCACGACCAATCTCATCATCAGCGACCGTCTCGAGGCTGGCACCACCGTCGCCGCTTTCGGCACGTCCGCGGTACCGCTACGCTGTCACCATGCGCCTCGCCCCCATAGTCGTCGTCGTCATCATTGCTACGGCCACGCCCATCGCCAGCCGTGCACAACGTCCCAAGGCGTTTCGCGTCGAGGAGACGACCATCGCCAGCGTGCACGCGGCCTTCCGCGCCAGGACGCTCACCTGTCGGGCACTGGTGCAGTACTATCTGAATCGCATCACCCGGTTCGACAAGCAGGGGCCGGCGATCAATGCACTGATCACCATCAATCCGGATGCGCTCAGCATCGCTGATTCACTCGACCGGCGGTTTGCAGTCGCCGGTCCGGTCGGGCCGCTGCACTGCATTCCAACGATCGTGAAGGACAATTTCGAGACTCGCGATCTGCAGACGACCGCCGGTTCGATCGCGCTCAAGGGATGGCTCCCAACCCGCGATGCGACCATGGTTGCGCGGATCCGGGTCGCCGGTGCCATCGTGCTGGCGAAGAGCAACCTCGCCGAGTGGGCCTTCTCGCCGTACGAAACCGTCAGCTCGATCCTCCCGGGCTATACGCGGAATCCCTACGCGCTGAGTCGGGTCACGGCCGGCTCCAGCGGTGGCACCGCCGCTGCGATCGCCGCCAACGAAGGCACGGTCGGACTCGGCACCGACACCGGCAACTCGATTCGCGGGCCATCGGCACACAACGCACTGGTCGGCATCCGCTCGACGATGGGTCTCACGTCGCGTGCCGGCGTCGTCCCACTCAGCAATGGCGCAGACATCGCGGGACCAATGGCTCGCACCGTCACCGATGCGGTGGCGGTGTTTCAGGTCGTGGCCGGCGAGGATGCCGCCGATCCGGTGACGCTCGACAGCCGCGGTCATCGTGCCGCGGACTACAACGCGTTCGTCGTCCCGGGTGGCCTGCGTGGTGCGCGGATCGGCGTCCTGCGCCAGGCCTATGAGCGTGCCACCACCGACACCGAAGTGGTCGCTGTCTTCACGCGTGCCGTGGACGCGCTCAAGCGGGAAGGCGCCGTGATAGTCGATCCAGCCGGCATTGATTCACTTGCCGCCGTGCTGCGCGTGACGGGTCCAGGGTGCAACGCATTCAAGTTCGATCTCGAGCGGTATCTCGCTGCTCGCGCCGAGAACGCGCCGGTAAAGACGATTCGCGAGATCCTTCGCAGCGGAAGCTTCCATCCGTCGGCGCAGCTGCGGCTCCAGGCTGCGGATACGGTCGCACTGCCGCCGGAAGACAACCCGGGGTGCACGGCGCGCGAAGTCATGCGCGACCGATTCCGGACTGCGGTCGTGCAGCTGATGGATTCACTCAAGCTGGATGCGCTGGTCTATCCCACCTGGAGCAATCCGCCGCGCCTGATCGGCGACCTGAACACCCCGCATGGTGATAACAGCCAGCTCTTCTCGCCGACCACGGGCTTTCCAGCGATCACGGTACCGATGGGCTACACACGCGACAACACCCTGCCGGCCGGCATGACCTTCTTCGGACGCCCATGGAGCGAAGGCCGGCTGATCACACTTGCCTATGGCTTCGAGCAGGCCACGCGACATCGCCGCGCACCAGCCACCACACCAGCCACCACACCGGCGCTCAACGCGCGATAGCAACGTCGCGCCACTGCACGTCACGGACGATCGAGCAGCTCGCGCACGGCGGCAGCGAGCAATGCCACTGAGAACGGCTTGGCAAGAAACTCGACACCGGGCGCCAGCACACCGTGTTGCGCGATCACGTCCGCCGTGTAGCCAGACGCATAGAGCACGCGCGTCCCAGGTCGCAATGCATTCAGCTGTTCGACCAGCAGCCGACCATTCATTCCTGGCATGATCACATCCGTGATCAGCAGGTGCATGGGTTCCGTCCAGTCGCGTAGCCACTCGAGTACGGCCGCGCCACTCGCAAAACTGAACACACGGTACCCCTGACGCTCCAAAAGTCGCACCATCAACTGCCGCACCGCCGCATCATCCTCGGCCAGCACGATCGTCTCGGAGCCCCGTGCCAGCTGCGCGTGGCCACTCGATACAACTGCCTCCATTGGCGCAATCTCCAGGCGCGGCAGCAGGATCCGGAACGTCGTGCCACGTCCGACTTCCGAGTGCACCTCCACCCGGCCGCCATTCTGCGAGACGGCACCATGGATCATCGCCAGTCCAAGGCCCGTGCCACTGCCCAGATCCTTGGTGGTGAAGAACGGCTCGAACACATGCGCACAGGTTTCGGGCGACATGCCGATCCCCGTATCCGACACCGCGAGCAGGACGTAGTCGCCGGGCGGAGTTCCTGGATGCACACGCGCGTACTCCGCATCGAGACGGATGTGGCTCGTCTCCACCGTCAGCGATCCGCCCTCCGGCATCGCATCGCGTGCATTGACGGCCAGATTCACAAGAATCTGTTCGGCCTGCCCCTGATCGAAACGGATCGATCCCAGATCGGGGGTGGTGACCACCTGCAACCGGATGCTCTCTCCGAGCAGACGCGTCAGCATGCCGTGAACGCGATGCACGACATCGTTCAGATCGAGAATTGTCGGCGCGATGATCTGCTTGCGCGAGAACGCGAGCAGCTGCCGGGTCAGTTCAGTGGCGGAGTTCGCCGCGCGATTGACCTCCAGCAACTCATTTCGCAAGGCCGCGTCCAGGCCCTCGGATTCGAGCGCAAGGTCGAGACACCCCTTCATGACCGTCAGGAGATTGTTGAAGTCGTGCGCCACGCCGCCCGCCAGGCGCCCCACCGACTCCATCTTCTGCGCCTGGAGCACCTCCGCCTGCAGCCGCTTCGACTCCGTGATGTCGAGGAACGATCCCATCAGGTGGATGACCGTACCCTGCGCGTCACGGACCAGATTGGCGGCCGCCAGCATGTCGAACTGCGAACCATCCTTGCGTCGCGCCTTCAGTTCACCCTGCCAGGAGCCGTTGGTGAAGTGTAGCTCCAGATTGGCCTTCGGCAGCGACACGCCGGTGGCCAGAAAGTCCACCAGGTCTCGACCGTACACCTCATCCTCGTTCCGGTATCCCCAGAGCTGCACGAATGCCGGATTCACGTACACGGGCTTGCCGGTCGGGTCGCCGATCGCGATCGCTGTCATCGCCGTGCGAATCGCCTCATCACGCACGCGCAGCGTACTTTCGGTGTGGCGCGCGTCCGTGATGTCAGCGAAGGATGCCAGCATCCCGACCGGTCGGCCTGACGCATCCGGGAACAGACTCGCGCTTACCTGAAACAGCCGCTGCGCACCATCAGCGCGAATTGCGGTCATCTCGCCCGTCCATCGTCCCGATCGCTCCAGTTCGGCCATGGTGTGCGCCGTCTCGACGGGACTCGACCAGAAGCTCTCGACGCTCCTCCCGATCACGTCGTCGACACATTCGTATCCCCAGAGTTCGAGGAGCGCCTTGTTGACGAACTGCAATGTGCCACCCAGAGTCGCGATGGCGACACCGTTGATGGACGACGTGATCGCCGCATCGAGCCGCGTCAGTTCTTCTGCCGCGCGCATTCGTGCCGTGATGTCGGTGATACTGCCACGTACCAGCGTGCCGCTGATCGATGGTAGTCGCACGAGTCGAACCTCACACGGGATTTCACGGCCGGACGCATGCCGATGTACCCACTCGAACACTGGTGTACCGCCCTCCAGCGTCTCGCGGATACGCGTTATGCCGACATCAGCGCTCGAACGGCCATCAGCCTGAGTAAGCGGTGACACCTCCGCGATGCCGCAGGACAGCAGCGCGTCGCGCGGGAGGCCAAACAGCTGCTCGGCCTTGGTGTTGCCATCGACGAATCGGTGCCGGTCGGCGTCGTACACGACAATCGCTTCGGGCGCATGTTCGATCTGCACCCGATAGCGTTCCTCGCTCGCCTCCAGGGCCTCGCGCTCGAGCTGTCGCTCGGTGCTGTCCTTGATGAAGCCGTGCCAGAGGATGCCGCCATCGCTCAGGCGCTCCGGCCGGGCGTCACCACGAAGCCAGCGCACGCCCTGGCGTGGAAGAATCACGCGATAGTCGCAGCGCCACGGCAGGAGAGTGCGCGCCGACTCCGCGATCGTCGCGACGACCATCGGTTGGTCATCGGGATGCACACGGTCGAACACGATGCCGGCATCGAGGGCGGCGGCGGTGGGTTCGACCTCGTAGATCTCTCGAATCGCATCGCTCGCAAACGGAAACACGGAGGAACCGTCGGGCCGTTGCAGAAACTGATAGATCACGCCGGGAACCTGCCGGCTGAGGTTCTCCAGCAACTTCGCTGCCTCGCGTGCCGCACGCTCGGCCGTCACCCGCGCCGTGATGTCGTAGATCGTCGCCACGAAGCACTCGATCGCGCCATCCGGCGCCTTGCTCGCCTTCACATCGAGACTGACATCGATGACCGCGCCATCGGAACGCAGGTATCGTTTGTCACGCTGATAGCCGTCGCTCTGCTCACGGAGCGCGCGATCAAATGCCGCGACATCCCCACCGACATCGTCCGGGTGGGACACGCCCACCCAGGATTTGCGGATCAACTCGTCGCTCGAGTACCCGAGCAGGTCGCACAGCGCGGTGTTCACCCGCACCCAGCGCTTGGTGACGGCCGACGTCACGGCCATGCCGATGAAGGGCAATTCGTACAGCAGGTGGTCGGGCCGTGCACCGACGCTACCGTCTGCGACCTCAGGAGCGCAGGGAATCAGCCGGTCTGTCATCTCGCCACAGTAGAGCGAGGACCGGCCATCCGCGAGTGGAGTCGCAGCGGATCAGCGCTGCGCGCACTTCCATCGTCCCGCCGCGCGACATGAGCGAGTTCTCATGATGTGACCGCGACCACGCACCGCCGGCTACGGGCGCGCTGTCGTCATCAGAATCGCGCCCGCGCCATGATCCAACCCGAATCGAGCGCCGGCCTGGATCGGATCGAGGCAGCGGATCGACGCAATGTTCCTCGGATTCATCTGCCGCAATTCCTCCACACCAGACAACCGCTGCGCGTCGAGGTAGAGCTGAATCGGCGTTGACTTCTCAAAACTGTCCCCCGCCCGAATACGAAGCCAGTTCGCGCGCAGTGCCAGAACAACCTCGTACAGATTCGTGAACTGGGTGGCGCGAATCTCATCGCGATCCAGCACCTCGGTCCCGCCGTCTGGGCTCGGTCGCCGCTGGCACCATACCGCGGATCACACCAACGGCGGGATCGACCCGCTTCGATGCGTCAGGCGATGACCCTGCCGTCGAAGGTGAGGCAGCGCGCGGGGGTGGCTCCGCGTACTTGCTTTCACACTCCCCTGCCGATGCCCGGGCAGCCGACGCGCCGTTCCACCCACCAACTCTCCCCCGCCCATGACGCGCCTCCCCTCGCGTACCCTGGCCCGTCAGCTCGTGCTCGCCGCGCTCGGCCTCAGCACCCTGACCGCCCAGCAACCCACCGCTCGACCCGGCATCGCAGCAGCGGCTGCAGGTCCTGCGGAGTTGCTCAAGCGAATCGAATGGCGATCCGTCGGCCCCGCCAACAACGCCGGCCGTATCTCCGTCGTCACCGGCGTACCGGGTGACCCGCTCACCTACTATGTGGCTGGTGCGAACGGCGCGATCATCAAGACCACCAACGGCGGCACCACCTTCACCCCCATCTTCGACGCGCAGAGCTCCGGATCGATCGGCGCCATCGCGGTTGCGCCGAGTGATCCGAACATCGTCTACGTCGGCACCGGCGAGGGCAATCCACGCAACAACGCGTCGGTCGGCGATGGCATGTACAAGTCGGTCGATGGCGGTGCCAACTGGATGCAGATCGGCTTGCCCAAGTCGGACAAGATCGCGCGTCTGGTGATCGACTCCCGGAATCCCGACATCGTCTTCGCCTGTGTGCTGGGCCGCGAGTGGGGACCGAGCGAGGAACGCGGGGTCTTCCGGACCACCGACGGCGGCGCCACCTGGAAGAAGGTGCTCTACGTCGATCCGCAGACCGCCTGCTCCGACATCACCGCTGACCCGACCAACAGCAACATCCTCTACGCCGGCATGTACACCTACCGGCGCTGGGCCTGGCACCTCGAGTCGGGTTCCGGCAACACGGCGGTCTGGAAGTCGGTCAATGGTGGCAATTCCTGGGAGCGGCTCTCGGGCCCGGATCGCATGCTCGGCCTGCCGCGTACGCCCATGGATCGCATCGGCGTCGCCGTGGCACCAAGCGAGCCGAACATCGTCTATGTGCTGAGCGAAACGAAGGATGAAGGTGAACTCTGGCGCAGCGATGATGCCGGCAAGTCGTGGCGAACGGTCAACCGCGATCCGAACATCAACTTCCGGCCGTTCTACTATGCCGACCTGCGCGTCGATCCGAAGAATCCGAATCGGGTCTTCACGCTCTCTGGTGGCCTGTACTTCTCGGAAGATGGCGGGCAGAACTTCCGCACCATCGCCCGTGATGTGCATGGCGATCACCAGGCCATGTGGATCGACCCGGTCGATCCGCGCTACATCCTGAGCGGCAGTGACGGCGGCTGGCAGGTGAGTCGGGATGGCGGGAAGAACTGGGATGTCGTCAACACCTTCGCCTTCACCCAGTTCTATCACATCAACTACGACATGCAGACCCCGTATCAGGTCTGCGGCGGGTTGCAGGACAACGGCAACTGGTGTGGGGCGAGCAATTCCTTGAGCGGGCAGGGCATCCGCCAGGCCGACTGGCGCAACGTCTCGGGCGGCGATGGGTTCTTCACCGTCCCGGTCCTCGACAAGCCGTGGCTGGTGTACAGCAACTCGCAGGGCGGCATGCTGAACATCACGGATATGCGGAGCGGCGTACAGAAGACGATCTATCCGTACCCGAACCGCGTCGGCTCGGTCGGTGATGCGATGCTCGGCCACAAGTACCGCTTCAACTGGAACGCCCCGATTGCACTCTCGCCGCAGAACCCCGGCATCGTGTACTGGGGTGGCAACGTGCTCTTCAAGTCGAAGGACTACGGCTTGAGCTGGGATGTGCTCAGTCCCGATCTCACCACCAATGACCCGAAGAAGCAGGTCTCCTCGGGTGGCGAAATCGTGGTCGACAACACGGCCGCCGAGTTTCATTCGTCGCTGCTGAGCATTGCCCCCTCGCCGCTGGATTCGAATGTCATCTGGACCGCATCGGATGACGGGCTGGTGCAGGTGACGCGCGACGGCGGCAAGACGTGGAGCAACGTGTTCAACAACATCGCCGGCCTCAAGCCGAATGCCTGGCTGGCGACGATCGAGGCGTCACACTTCGAGGTGGGTACCGCCTACGTCACCGCCGATCACCATCAGGACGACGACTATTCACCGTTCGTCTACATGACGACCGACTTCGGCAAGACCTGGAAGAGCATCCGCGGTGATCTGCCGGATCGCGCCTGGTGGACGCATGTCATCCGCGAAGATCCGCGCAACCGGAACCTGCTCTACGTCGGCACTGAGGCCGGTGTCTGGGCATCATGGAATCGTGGCGTGAACTGGGTGTCCCTGCGCGGTGATCTGCCGATCACGCCAGTCCGCGACATGCAGATTCATCCGCGCGACAACGATCTGCTGCTGGCCACCCACGGTCGTGGGCTCTACATCCTCGACGACCTGACGCCACTGCAGAAGCTGGCCGAGGCGCAGGCGAACGACGCTGAACTGTTCGATCCGCGTCCGGCGATCCGCTGGAACATCTGGAATCGCGATGGCAATCTCGGACAGCGTCGGTATGCTGGTGAAAATCCGGCCGCTGGCGCGATGATCTCGTACTATCTGAAGGCACAACCCGCTGGCGAGGTGAACATCGAAGTGGCTGACGCCAGCGGCAAGCTGGTTCGCCGCTTCCGCCGCGTGTCGGACGAAGCGGGAGTGAGTCGCATCACGTGGGATCTGCGCTATGACGCACCGGCTGGTGCGGCCGCTGGAGGCCGTGGCGCGCGTGGTAGTGCACCCACGGCTGCGCCAACCGACACCTCGCTGAAGGCGCTGCGCGAACGTCGGCGTGCCGCCTCTGATCGCGGCGCTGGCGCGGCAGGCGAAGAGGAGAACTTCTTCGGTCCGGCATCGGCCGCAGTGCTGCCGGGAACGTATCAGGTCACGCTCATCGTCGGTGACAAGCGATATACGAAGCCAGTCTCGGTCCGCAATGATCCACGGATCGAGATGACGGCGACGCAGGTGGTCGCACAGCACGATGCCGCCAAGGCGATCGAGGCCACGCAGGGACGCGTGACACGGGTGATCTCCAGCATCGATGATCTGATGCGGCAGCTGACCGCGATGCAGACCACGCTGCGCGGTGCGCGCGCCGATGCATTGGCTCCGGCACTGACCGAAGTGGATGGCACGATGAAGGATCTGCGCAACTTCCGCGATTCGGTGCTGGCGCGCCCGCTGGCTGGCCTCGGCTACCGCCAGTATCCGCGCCTGCGTGAGGAAGTGCAGACCATCAGCGGAATGATTGCGCGGCCGCAGTGGCCGATCACTGCGGGTGAAGCGTTGCGATCCGGTGAGCTGACCGTCGAGACGGACGACGCGCAGCGCAGACTCGATACGATCATTCACGATCGGATCGGGAAGATCAACGATCTGTTGAAGGGCACCCAGCACGTCATCACACCGAGCACGCCGAGAGTGGTGCAGTAGCTCACCGGGATCGCCGGTCTTCGATGCCCCCGCGGTTGCACCGCGGGGGCATCGTTCGTTACAAATTGTGTACACGGCTGACGGCCGAGTTGCTCGACGCGGAATCCGCGGCATTGCTGCCCACGACACAACCAATGCTGGCCAGGGGTATCGATCGTGGCGCGTTCATCTGGCTGGCCGACGTGCTCGATACGCTGGAGAGCCATATCCTCAGCCGCCAGGCCACTTGGTAAAGCGGTGCCGTCATCAGACCTCGAGCAGGATGTACGGAATCACCTTGCTCTTCCATTGTCCGCCCGAGTACCGCCTTGCCTGATCCGTCATCAGCCCGATGAAGCTCTCCCACTGCGACGGATGAATCGTCTGGCACCCTTCGCTGGAAGTGCCATTGAGGCCGCCACGATGAATGTTGATGCCGAACATCCCCGTGTCCTTGTAGGGCGGCTTGCCATCGCGCGTGACCGTGACCGCGCCACTCCGCTGGCAGAGCGCGAGGTATTGCCCCTTGTGCAAGTCGAACCGGTGGACGAACCATGCACCGGAATCGAGCGAGGCCATCCCCTTTCCCGCGCCGATACCCTTGCCGACCCGCATCTTGGACGGATCGGTGTTGCCATTGAATGCGACCATCGCCTGATCGCTCTCCACAAAAATCGCGTCGTCGTACATGCCGCGATCATTGACCGAGGGCGCACCCATTGAATCCCGGTAATAGCCTCTGACGCCGACCACAACCAGCGGGTATTTCGATCGGTCGATGGCAAACGTCGTCAGGCGTTGGCGAAGTTCAGTCGAACTGAGGCGCGGTCGTTCGGACGGGACGTTTGGCATCGGAGTGACCCAGTTGCGGTAGCGTGTCGAGCGCAATGTGTCAGATCGTACTGCATGAAAAACGCCACACGAGCGACTCCGCTCTCAGCTGAATTGCCGTGTCTGCTCGGCACGCAAACGCTACCGAGCAGTCATCACCGTCATCACCGTCATCACCGTCATCACCG
>Ga0163144_10025066_pt1 | contig 11672 bp, 9 predicted proteins | sample OliLak19BULKMAT1_FD_123175 | JGI IMG/M metagenome (GOLD analysis project Ga0163144, IMG submission 123175) | Freshwater microbial mat bacterial communities from Lake Vanda, McMurdo Dry Valleys, Antarctica - Oligotrophic Lake LV.19.BULKMAT1 | ecosystem: Environmental > Aquatic > Freshwater > Lake... | reverse complement strand
TTTTTTTGCGAACTTCGCAAACGCGTCGGAGCTCGGCCCGGGAATGGTTTCGGCCAGCTGAAAATACTGGTGGTCCTCGCTCTGGCAAAAATATTGGGAACGAAAGAGCTCCTGCGTGCAGATGATTTGCGCGCCGGCCTTGGCGGCCCGTTCGGCGGCGGCGAGGGCCGTGCGAAGATTCGGGGCCGGCTCGGCGGCGCAGGCATGTTGAAGGAGGCCAAGGCGGACGACGGAAGATCGGGGTTTCATCCTGGAGGCAGTCGTTAGGACGGGGAGGCGGGACGCTTGAGGTGGGTGGTGGCGCGGGCGGTGCGCTCGATCAACTGGGTGCTGCCCTTGGCCGCTTCCTTCGCCAGGTGCGTGCTCTGCCCGAACAATTCCCGGATGAGCCGGCCCAGGGTCTCGTTGGTGGGGCCGTATCCGGAGTGATAGATGTAGTGTTCGAGGTCGTAGAGCATTTCGTCCGCGTTCGGATAGCGCTTGTTCAGATCGCGGGCCAGGGCGTGGTGCAGGATTTCATTCAGCCGTTCGTCGACGCGCGGATCGAGCGTGCGGAAGTCCGGTATGGCCATGGTCATGACATTCTTGCGCGATTCCTCCGGGGAGGGCCCCTTGAAGATATTGTGGCCGAGGATCAAATTCGCCAGCACGACGCCGAGGGAAAAAATATCGCTGCGTTTGTCGGTGATCTGGAAATTGGCCTGTTCGGGACTCATATAATCGGCCTTCCCGGCCACCACTTCGCCCTCGTTGTCGATGAGAAACCCCTTGGCCTTGGCGATGCCGAAGTCGGTCAGCTTCACGTCCCCTTCAAAGGCGATCATGATGTTCTTGAAACTCACGTCACGATGGACGATCCCGAGCGATTTGCCGTCCTTGTCGAGCTTGGCATGGGCGTAGGCGAGTCCGCGACAAACCCGGCTGGCGATGAAGACCGCCATCTCGAGCGGGAGCACGCGGCTCTTGTCGCGGAGTTGATCCGCGAACTGTTCCAGGTTGACGCCGCGAATCAGTTCCATCGCGATATAATAGACATTGCGCGCCTCGCCGAGATGATAGGTCTGGACGATGTTCGTGTGGATGAGATCGGCGACCAGCTTGGCTTCGCCGATGAAGTTTTCGATGAACTGTTTCTGGCTGGCGTAACTCTGGCGGATGACCTTGATCGCGACCCGCTTGATGAAGCCGCGCGCGCCGTCCTGCTCGGCTTCATAGATGATGCCCATGCCCCCCTCGAAGATTTTCCGGACGATTTCGTAGCGAAGTTCGCTTTGGATCGTGAAGAGCGCAGCCATCTTTGGAGGATCGGAAAAAGCGCGATCAAGTCAAGCACGCGCTCCGTTGCAGGCGTGGGCGCCCGGTCGGAACCTCGAAAATACTTCGATTTTTCAGTGTTTTTGTCCTTGCAGCGGCCCAGTGAACCGTTTTTTATACGCGCAAGTCGCAAGACCGACGTGCGAAAGACACAATAGAATCAATACAATTAAAACTATGGCAAAAGCCCTCTCCAAGTCCCAGATCGCGGCGGCCATCGCCGAAAAGAGCAACCTGACCAAGAAGCAGGCTGCCGAGATCCTCGAACAGATCGCGCAACTCGCGTACAAAAACGCCAAGAACAGTTTCACCCTGCCGGGCCTCGGCAAGCTCGTGCTCGTGAACCGCAAGGCCCGGATCGGCCGCAATCCCGCCACCGGCGAACAAATCAACATCCCCGCCAAGCGCGTCGTGAAGTTCCGCGTCGCCAAGGCGGCCAAGGACGCCATCCTCGGCGCCAAGTAATCCCCTGGTTTTCTCAAGGCACTCTGGCGCAAGCCCGGGTGCCTTTTTTGTTGGCTCCAATGGCATGCAACGGATCGCATCATCCCGTCAGCGCTCCCCCTCCGCCCCCCCCCTCCCCCCTCCCCTGATGAAGATCGCCATCGTCGGTTGCGGCGCCCTCGGGAGCTACTACGGCGCGCGTCTCTGTCGCGACGGGCACGAAGTTCATTTCCTGCTCCGCTCGGACTTCGAGGCCGTTCGGCGTCGCGGCGTTTTTATCCGCAGCCCGGAAGGCGACTTCAATGTCCGCCCCAGGTGCGCGCAATCGCCCGCGCAAATCGGCCTGGCCGACCTGGTCCTGATCGGCCTGAAGACCACCGCCAACGATCAATTTCCCCAGTTGCTCCCGCCCCTGGTCGGCCCCCACACGGCCGTGGTCACGCTGCAAAACGGCCTCGGCAATGAAGAGGCGTTGGCCCGGCTTTTTCCGGTGGAACAAATCCTCGGCGGGCTCTGCTTCGTCTGCCTGACCCGCGTTGCGCCCGGGGTGATCCAGCATCTCGACCATGGCCGGATCGTCCTCGGCGAATTCCAACGCTGGCCCGAGCCGCGGACCCAGGATCTCGCCACCCTGATTCGGCATGCCGGCGTCCCGTGCGTGGTCACGGACGATCTCACGCGCGCCCATTGGGAAAAGCTGGTTTGGAATGTTCCTTTCAACGGGCTCGGCGTGGCCAGCGCCGCCGGGATCGACGCCGTCACCCGCGGATCGCTGGCGCCCGGCCAGGCCCTCGGCGCCTCCCTGACGACCGATCAATTGCTCGCCGATCCGGCCTGGGAAACTCTCGTGCTTGCGCTGATGCACGAAGTGATTCACGCCGCGCACGGGCTGGGGTTGAAAGTCCCGGAGGCGCTGGCCGAAAAGCATGTGGCCCGCACGCGCACGATGGGACCGTACAAGGCCTCCACGCTGGTGGATTTCGAGCGCGGCCAACCCCTGGAATTGCCGAGCCTCTTCCTCGAACCACTTCGCCTTGCCCAACAAGCCGGCGTGCCGACGCCGCGCCTGCAAGCCCTCTGTTCCCTCCTCGAACAAATGGCCCCGTAGGACAGGCTTCCACCCTGTCCCCCTTTCTCCGGACGCCCCTCCCCTAAAAAAAAGCGTCGGTGTCCGCGATCGGCACAGGGACCCTTCGGACGAACGGGCGACAGGTTGGAAGACTGTTCCACCAAGGCAGCCAGGAGTCAGGGAGGCGGCGGCGATACTCCCCCCGCGACGCGTTTTTCGCGAAATGGTTTTCCACCTTCATACAATTGCAGCCGTTGCAGCACGAGGGCGGCGTCGTTGGTTTCGCCGATGGCCTGGAGGAGCTGCAACGCGTCACTCGCGCTCTGGCGCGCCTCAACGTACCGGCCCGACTCGGCGAGGGCCATGGCCAGGGTATCGAGCACGATGGGTTGACGGCCCCCGGTCAATTCGGCGGCGCGGCGGGCAAGTCGCACGGCTTCGGGGCCATTGCGAACCGTCTCGTCCGGATCGGCCGCGAGAATGCGCGCGAGTTGGTTGAGCGCCTTGGGATGGCCGGGGTCGCGGCGCAGCGTTTCGCGATAGGCCGCGATGGCCTCGCTGATCCGCCCCTGTTTCAGGCGCGCGTTGCCCATGAAGAAATGCGGTGGCGCGTCGCCCGGCTGCAAGCGGATGGCCTCAAGGTAATTCGACACCGCCTCCTCCATGCGGCCCTGCGCGGCATAGGCGAGTCCGAGGTTGTTATAAACAGGGGCCACCCCCGGGCGCAGGCGCAAGGCTTCCTGGTACTGCGCCACCGCCTCCTCGAAGCGTCCCATCGCATCGAGGACATTGCCGAGATTGCCATGGACCTGCGGGCGATTCGGCTCCAGGCGCAGGGCTTCCAGGTAATGCTGCAGGGCCTCCTCCCGGCGTCCCTCCTTTTCCAGCGCGATGCCGAGATTGATGTGGGAGACGGCATTTTCGCGGCTGACCGCCAGGGCGTGCGTGAAGAGTGTCACGCTGTCCCGCCAATAGGATTGCTGGATCCAGGTGAGGGTGGCGCACGCCGCCAGCGCCGCCCCGGCCGTGGCGGCCACCCACGGGCGCGGCGAATGCCAGCGCAGGACAAGGTCGCGTCCGCCCCACGCGATCCCGATGAACAGGCCGATGAGGGGAATGTAGGTGTATCGATCCGCCATCGCCTGTCCGCCCACCTGGACGAGGCCGATGACGGGCACCAGCGTGCCCAGAAACCAAAGCCAGCCGACAAGCAGATAGGGCCGGGTCCGCCGCGCCTTCCAGGCCCCGGCCGAGATCGCGAACAGCCCGAGCAACGCCAGCAGGGTGGGCCACAATCGGTGGTCGCGATGGAGCGGATAAAAAATGGAGAGATCGATCGGCCAGACCATTTTGCGGAGATACCCGGTGACCGCGACAATGGCATTGGCGAGACGTTCTCCCACCGGGACCTGTTCCACGGTTTGGACCGCCTGGCCGCGCTGGGCAAGAAAAGTGATGACACAGGAGGCCAGGGTGAGAAGGAAGAACGGCCACTTTTCGGCGAACAACTGGCGGACGTTTTTTGCATCGCCCGGCGAGCCGGCCGGAGGAAGGCGCTGCGGGCGGCCGCCGGAGGCCGGAGCGAACCGCCATCGGTCCAGCGGCCAGGCATCCAACAGGAGAAGCACGCAAGGCAGGGTGACGAGCATGGGCTTGGCCATCAGCCCGATCGCGAAAAAGAGCAGCGCGAGCCAGAAATCCCGGCGCCCCTTCTCCCGCACCCACGTGGTATAGCACCAGAGGGTCAGCAGCCAAAAGAGAGTGCTCAGGACATCCTTGCGTTCGGAAATCCACGCGACCGATTCGACATGGAGCGGGTGCCAGGCAAAGAGCGACGCCACGAGCGCGCTCCGCCAATGGGCGCCGGTCATTCGCTTGAGCAGGAGAAAGAGCAGGACGGAATTGATGGCGTGCAGGAGAACATTGACCAGGTGCGACGCGCCGGGCTGCACCCCAAACCATTCCACGTCGAGCATGTGCGAGAGCCAGGTGATCGGATGCCAGTTGCTCGCGTGCCACGTCGTGAACGCCCAGCGCACTCCGGCGTCGGTCAAGCCCGCCTGCACCCAGGCATTCTCGGTGACATAGAGCGGGTCATCATAGTTCACGAAATCATGGTTCCGCACCTGGGCGTAAAGGATCACGGTCAGGAGAAACAGGAGAAGGCCCACGGGGCGGCTGCGCGACATGCGCCCGTTGTAGGGCCTGCACGTGCAGGCGCAAGTTCGAACGGGGGAGCACGGGAGCGAGTGGGTGAGGCGGTGATCGGGGAGCGGGAAAATCAACAACCCCTCATTCACTGGCTCACTCACTCACCGGCTCACCTTGCTTTCCTCGCTTGCCTCGACCGGGGGGGTTCTCTACTTTCCGGCCAATCCTCGCCGCGGACCTCCACCGTCCGGAGGGAGGAGGCCGGGCACCGTCCTGATCGACAACTCGACAAAAGCATGAACAAAGCAATTCGATTCAAACTCTTCCTCATGATGGTGCTGGAATTCTTTATCTGGGGCGCATGGCTGCCGCTGATCTTTGGTTACCTGCCCAGCCTCGGGTTCACTCCGGCCGAGCAGTCGTGGATCCTCAACGCCTTTCCGCTCGCGGCGATTGTCGGGATGTTTTTCAGCAACCAGTTCGCGGACCGCAATTTTGCCGCGGAGAAATTCCTTTCTTTCAGCCATCTCATCGGTGGGCTGGCCATGCTCGGGCTGGCGTTCACCAAAGAGTTCTGGCCGTTCTTCGGGTTGATGCTCGTGCATTGCCTCCTCTACGTGCCCACGATTTCCATCACCAATTCCATTGCCTTCGCCAACATGAAGGATGCGAAAAAGGAGTTTGGCATTGTGCGGATGGGCGGCACCATCGGCTGGATCCTGGCGGCGTGGCCCTTCGCCTTTATCCTGGTGGACTGGACCAAGGTGGAGGCGGCCCATCCCCAGGGACTGACGCAATGGGTCGGCACGGTCCTGGCCAATGGCCTGACCGGCCCGGCCTTGCAGGATGCGACAAAGTGGACCTACATCGTGGCCGGACTTGCCTCCCTCGTGCTGGCCGCCTTCAGCCTCACCCTGCCCCACACCCCGCCCAGGAAGGCGGGCGCCGGCGCCGTGCAAAAGCTGGCCTGGCTCGAAGCCGTGAAACTTTTGAAACATCCGTTCGTCCTCGTGCTCTGGATCGTGACCTTTGTCGATTCCTTCGTGCACAATTGCTACTTCAACTGGACCGGCTCGTTCCTCGGCACGTCCGTGGCCGCGGGAGGGGTGGGCATTCCCGGCAACTGGATCATGCCGGTCATGAGCATCGGGCAGGTGGCGGAAATTTTGACGATGTTCGCGCTCGGCGCGACCCTCAAGTCGCTCGGCTGGCGCACCACCATGATCATCGGCATCCTCGGTCACGCGGCGCGCTTCGCGGTCTATGCCTTCCTTCCCGAACATACCGGATTGATTATCGGCGTGCAGGTGTTGCACGGCATTTGCTACGCCTTTTTCTTCGCCACGGTCTACATCTTCGTCGATGAATATTTCCCGAAGGACGTCCGGTCCAGCGCGCAGGGATTGTTCAACGTGATGATCCTCGGGGTCGGCGCCCTGGTCGCGAATTCGATCTGTCCGTGGCTGAGCCAGACGGTTTACGCGACGAATGGCGTGACGAACTTCAAGGGATTATTCCTCGTCCCCCTCTTTTCCGCAGGCGTGGCCGCCATCGCCCTGGCCTTGTTCTTCCATCCCCCGCGCACGGCCACCCCGGCCAAAACCTCGCACTAACCCAGGGGAGACCAGTCGATGCAAAATATATCGGGTCCAATGGATCGGCGGAAGTTTCTCAAACGATCGGCGGTCCTGACCACCGGCCTCGCGGGCCTTCCCACCCGCGCGGCCGAAGCGAAAAAATCGTCCTTCAAGATCTCCCTCGCCGAGTGGTCGCAGAACCGGGCCCTCTTCGGCCGAAAGCTCGACCACCTCGATTTTCCCAGGGTGGCCCGGGAGGAATACGGCATCGCCGCCGTCGAACTGGTCAACCAGTTCTTCATGGACAAGGCCCGGGACACGCGTTACCTGGCGGAGTTCAAACGGCGCGCCCAGGATCACGGCTTCGCCAGGGCCGTCAGTGCCAAGTCGATCGATTTTGATGCCCAAGGCAATTGCGTGGAGACCGATTATCGAAAAATGATGAAGATCGTCCTCGCCGCCGGTTACCACGGGCACGTCGGTGTGGAATACTCAGGCGACAAATTAAGCGAACCCGACGGCATCCGGGCGACCAAAAAACTCCTGGAAAAGATCCGCGACGAACCTGCGTGAGCCGCAGGGAATATGCGAAATGAAAACCCCTTTTTTCCTTCCCGAGCCCTGAACACGAAGGTCACCGAACCCGGACCTTTGACCTTGGACCCTCAGAACTCAGACGCCGGACGTCATCCCCCTGCCGCCATGCCAACCCCTGTTTTCTCCCGTGCCCTAGCCTTTCTCCTGCTCGCGCTAATCCTCCCGGCCCTCTGCCCCGGGCGCGCCCCAGGGGCGGCACGGGCGGAGCGCCGGCTCCTTTACGTGGCCACGCCGGGCATCCGCGATTACCTCGAATACGGAGGACACGGCATCCTCGTTTTTGACATCGATAACAACCATCGCTTCATCAAGCGCATTCCCTCCGCCGGCCTCGACCAGGAGGGAAAGCCGCTCAACGTGAAAGGCATCTGCGCCCATGCGGGCACCCGTCGGCTTTACGTCAGCACAATCAAAACGCTGATGAGTTTTGATCTGGTCACCGAAAAACTGCTATGGGAGAAGCCGTATGAAGGCGGTTGTGACCGCATGGCGCTCTCGCCCGACGGAAAGACCATGTATCTCCCCTCGCTGGAAAAAGCCCACTGGCATGTGATCAAGGCGCGGACCGGCGAAATTATCGCGAAACTTTCCCCCGATTCCGGCGCCCATAATACCCTCTATGCCCTCGATGGCCGCTCCGCCTATCTCGCGGGCCTCAAATCCCCCTTCCTTCAGGTGGCGGCCACGAAGTCCCACGAAATTGTCCGCGAGATCGGCCCGTTCGGCAGCGCCATTCGGCCGTTCACCGTGAACGGACGTGGCACACTTTGCTTCGTGAATGTCAATGGCCTGCTCGGCTTTGAAGTGGGCAACTTGCAGTCCGGTCAAAAGCTGCACCGCGTCGAGGTCAAGGATTTCAAGACCGGGCCCACGAAACGGCACGGCTGTCCCAGCCATGGCATCGGCCTGACCCCCGACGAGCAGGAACTTTGGCTGACCGACGCCTTCAACAGCCGGCTCCATATTTTCAATGCGACCGTGATGCCGCCGGAAAAAATCGCGAGCATCGAACTGCGGGACCAGCCCGGCTGGGTCACCTTTACCCTGGATGGACGCCATGCGTATCCCTCGACCGGCGATGTCATTGATGTGACCACGCGGAAAATCATCGCCGGCCTGACCGACGAAAACGGGGTCGCCGTGCAGAGCGAAAAGATGTTGGAAATCGATTTTAACGGCAACCGTCCGGTCCGTGCCGGCGATCAATTCGGCCTTGGCCGCCAAACCCGGAAAAAGTAGAACCTCCTTCCCGCCTGTCGTTTCCCGCAGGACAGGTTTCCAGCCTGGCCCCCCGCCGCCCATCGCCCTCCTCGCCACCCCATCCCCTCAAGCCAGCGTCTCATGAAGCTTTTTAAAAAGCGTTTCCTCGGATGGCCCGGAGGGGAGGACCAGATCCGCGCGGGCAATCAGTTTGGGATCCAACTCATCCGGCTCGCACCCGACGGCCTGCACAATCAGCTTAAGCGGCAGCTTTTGTTTGCGAACAAACTGGGAGAGCTGCAGGAAGCGGGTGTCGCGCGGTTCGAGGAGCGCGAGCACGCCATCAAAACTATAGTCGGGTGACCGAAGAAATTCCTCCGCGTCGTTGCCGGCGGTGATGACATGGTAATGGTGTTGCCGAAGAAACTGGGCGGTGCGCTCCAACGCATCGCCGTGGCTGCCCGTGACGAGGAGGCTCCGACGACGCCGGCTGGAGATTTCCTGGGCCACCTCCGCCTCGGTGAAGTCCGCCTGGGGCAGCCAGAGGCGAAGGGTGGTCCCGGCTCCCTCGGTGGATTCGACGGAGAGGGCGCCGTCATGTTTTTCGGCGAAGATCCGGGCGTTGTAGAGGCCGAGACCGGAACCGCGATTCATCGGCTTGGTGCTGAAAAAAGGCTCGAAGATGGAACCCAGATGGCGCGGGGGTATCCCCCGACCGGTGTCCGTCACGGCCAGGCTGAGGGCGGGCAGCCGCGGGCGGGCGCCCACCGAATATTCGCGGGGGGCGAGCTCCGTATGCAGCGATGTGACCAACTGAAGTTTGCCGCGATCCGGCATGGCGTCGGAGGCATTGAGGGCGAGATTCAGGATCACCTGCTGAAGCTCGGCGCCGTCGGCATAAATCGGGAGCGGTTCCGGCGCGAGTTGCGTCGAGAACTCGATGCTTCGCGGAAGGATTTTTTTGATGAGATCAGCCGCCTCGCGAACGACCGCGTTCAGATCGTGATAGGTCCGGCTGCCGGTGCGGACCTGGTGCAACTGGGCGATGCGCTGGATGAGCTGGGCCGCCTCCCGCGCATTGCGCTTCATGAGGGAAAGGCCGTCATGGAAGGGGTGATCGGGGGTGATTTGCGAGAGGAACGTTTCGCTCAACCCAAGGATGCCGCCGAGCACATTGTTAAAATCGTGGGCGAGACCCATGGTCAGGAGCGCGAGCGTCTCCTTCCAGGCGGCGGTGTCGAGTCGCCGTTCGGCCAGGGTTTGCCGGGTTTGGTCGAGCCAAAACCCTTCGTAACCCTCCAGCCGGCCCTCCGCGCCGAAAAGCGGCCGCCGAAATTCCGCGAGGTAGGCGACGCGCCCGGTGACAGCGTGGCGCAGCCGGAGCGTGGAGCGGAACCCGGCCGGGACTTCCGCCACGCGCGCGAGGCGCTGCCGGACATCCTCGGTGTCTGACTCATGAACGACGGACCAGAAAAGTCCCGGCTCCTGAAGCCAGCGTTCGAGTGGCAGGCCGGTCAGATCGGCAAGGTGTGGCGAGGCCGAAGCGAAGGTGAGGTCCGGGCGCTGGCGAAAAAAAACCCCGGGCCATTGCGCGAGGAGGGATTCGGAAGGGATCTCCATGGATGGATATACTTCAAAACCGATCAGGCTGCTGCACCAATCTGAGTGCCGAGTGCGATCGTGTTCGCGCGGGAATTATCACTTTTCAGCTTCTCATTTGTCAACGGCCCTCTAGGCTGCGAACTCGCCGCGCGACGTGGTCGCATCGCCCCGTGGATGCCCGTCGTCGAGGTCGCCCATGGAACAGCAACTTGAAACCCTTATCCATTCGGTGGAGGACGCGATCATTAGTGTCGATGATCGCTCCACGATCGCTTTTCTAAACGACGCCGCGGCGCGCCTCTTCGGCTGTATGCGGGCTGCGGCGGTGGGCAAGCCGATCTCCAGTGTTCCCGGCCTGCCCGAGGTGGTGGCCCAGCTCAAGGTGGACGAACTCACGCCCTCCGACGATTCCTCAAAGTCCGTGCGGCGCATCCCCATCCCGCAAGCCGGAGGCGACCCGGTCTCGATCGAGGCGCGGGTTTCGTGCGTCCAACTCGACGGCAGGAAACTTTACACGGCCGTCATGCGCGACAGCTCCCTCCAGCAGGAGATGGAGCGGGCGATTTACGAGGCGCGCAAGACCCAGGCCATCGGCGCGCTCGCGGGCGGCATCGCCCATGACTTTAACAATATTCTCACCGCGGTGATTTCGCAGGTGGATCTCGTGTTGACCGCGCCCGAGCTGCCGGCGTCGCTGCGGGATCACCTGATCTATGCGCAGACCAGCGCCCGGCGCGGGGCGGAGTTGGTCAGCAAACTGCAGGGCTTCAGCATGCAGGGCAAACCCCAACTCGCCCTGCTCGAGGTGCCCAAGGTCATCGATCAGGTCGTCTTCATGCTCCGCCGTACGGTCGATGCCGCCATCCAATTGCGCTACCAGCCGCCCTCCCCCAAACCCTGGCCGGTCAAGGCGGACGGCAACCAGCTCATGCAGGCGCTCCTGAACCTGGGCCTGAATGCGCGCGATGCGATGCCCGCGGGCGGGCAATTGACCATTGAGACGGCGAACCTCTCCTTCGACGCCACGGCCCGGCCGCCACGCAAGGCGGGTGATTTCGTGCGATTGACGGTCGCGGACACCGGCCGCGGGATGTCCCCCGAAACCCTGAGCCGCGTGTTCGAGCCTTACTTTTCGACCAAGGACGCGAGCCGCGGCCCGGGTCTCGGCCTGTCCATCGCGTCGGCGACGATCGTGGAGCACGGTGGCTGGATGGAAGCCGAAAGCCGCGCGGGCGAAGGGACGCGGTTTCATATCCACCTCCCGCGCTCGCATGAACCGGAAACGGCGCCGCGCCAGGCTCCCGTCGCGGATCCCAAGACCATGGAGGGACGCGAGCGCATCCTCATCGTCGATGATGAGGAAATGGTCCGCATGGTGACCAAGGCAGTGCTGGCCTATCGCGGTTATCAAATTGTGGAGGCGGTCGATGGCGAGGAGGCTATCAAAAAATACGCGAACGCGTCACCGGCGTTTGACCTTGTCCTCATGGATGTCCATATGCCGCGATTGAACGGCCATGATGCCCTGGTAAAAATTCGCGCCCTTAATCCCAAGGCGCGCGCCGTGATGTTGAGCGGGGGATTGCACGACGCCGGCAGCGAAGGGGCCATGGGGCTGGAGGGCGTGAAGTTCCTGCACAAGCCATTTGAGAACCAGGAACTGGTGCGGCTGGTCCGCGAGACGCTGGACGCCAGGCCGTTCTGAGCCGGGCCTCAGG
>Ga0163144_10025065_pt1 | contig 11672 bp, 14 predicted proteins | sample OliLak19BULKMAT1_FD_123175 | JGI IMG/M metagenome (GOLD analysis project Ga0163144, IMG submission 123175) | Freshwater microbial mat bacterial communities from Lake Vanda, McMurdo Dry Valleys, Antarctica - Oligotrophic Lake LV.19.BULKMAT1 | ecosystem: Environmental > Aquatic > Freshwater >... | reverse complement strand
GTTTTTATATAGACAACAAACTGGGTACCAAACGTCCTAGTATTCCTGCGTTTACCTTAAATGTAGCTGTTGATACACTTTTTAAGAAAGAATTTGATGGGTACCGCGTTTCTCAAACACCGCACCCACTCATGAAAGAATATAAGATTAATGCTGTACCCTTCAAACATCCGTCGCTCGACATGTGGCGAGATCCATTCGAAGGGATTACGCATCTTCATAAAGAAACTGGATTACTCGTGTCTGGAGCAGTTGATGACCTTTGGGTCACACCAAATGCTTCGATCATTGTTGTTGATTACAAAGCAACATCAAAACCAGGCAAAATTGTCTCACTTGATGATTCTTCTTGGAGTGAGCAATATGCTCGACAAATAAGTGTCTATCAATGGCTTTTTGAACAAAACGATTTTGCGGTAGAAGAGACAGGGTATTTCGTCTATGCAAATGGAGATGCTTCACGCGAGTCGTTTATCAACACCCTCACATTCGAAACAACTGTTGTCCCTACAAATGGTGAAACGACGTGGATTCCAAACGTCCTTAAAAATATTAAATTGTGTTTAGAAAGTGATACTTTTCCGAAAAGCGGTGAGTCGTGTGAGTACTGTCCATATCGTGAAGCATGCGGCAAAAAACTTCAGGCACTCCATCATGAAAATAAAAAATAATAATACTTTTTCTCTCCGTGTGCGTGCAGTTGTTCGAAAAATTTCGAAAGGAAATACACTTTCTTATAAAGCTGTTGCAAAAAAGGCAGGAAACCCAAAAGCAGCTCGCGCAGTCGCAAGAATAATGGCTGAGAACTATGATGAAACAATTCCATGTCATCGGGTAATCCGTACTGATGGAACCCTCGGGGGATATAATAGAGGCGGTATACTAAAAAAACGTGAATTATTAATGAAGGAAGGTGTAGTATTAATTTAATCATGAGCTATTCAAATCCAAATTTACAAATTGTCGATAGAGAAGAGCGATAAAAATATCGTATGCATTACTCATATCGTATTGAACAAGCTATTCGTGCCGCTGCAATTCTTCATAAAGATCAGGTGCGAAAAGGTGAAGTGCCATATCCTTATGTCACTCATGTCTTTGGAGTAGCAATGATCGTTGCCGATTATACTGAAAAAGAGGATGTCGTAATTGCCGCACTGCTTCATGACACTCTTGAAGATACTGATTATACTGAAGCTGAACTGAATGAGGACTTCGGACATACTGTTGCTGAAATTGTGCGCTCCATAACGCGCATTGAAACAAATGAAACAGAATCATGGCTTGAAACTAAAAAAAAATATCTCAAACAACTTAAAGCAGCCTCAGAAGATGCACTCCTTGTCGCGGCAGCTGATAAAATTCATAACATGCGCTCAATGGTAGAAAGCTACTATGAAAATCACGAACGCCTTATTGCAGATTTTGGCAATTTTCTAGAGGATCGTGTACTTATGTATCAAGAAATGAGCAATATTTTCAATCGAAGCCTGAATAATGCTATACTCTCGGAATTCAATCATGTCTTTGAAGAATTCAAAACGTTCATCACAGAAGTCGAGCGCTCTCGGGAAGCGCACTAAAAACCCTAAAACAAAAATTGGTTCTTTTTCTTTTGTCCAAAAGAAAAAAAATATAAGCGAGTATATTTCTGATAAAAATGGTTTGACCGTACTTTTAGTTGAGTTGCCTCAAAGCCCAACAATTACTTCAACAATTTTATACAAAGTAGGCTCTAAGGACGAGCGTACTGGTGAAACTGGACTTGCACACATGCTTGAGCATATGCTCTTCAAACCTACAACGGGGACAGGTACAAAGTGGAAAGATCTAGAAAACAAAGGCGCCCATCTGAATGCAACAACATGGCTCGATCGCACCTTGTATTACTTCACGCTTCCAAAAGAATATCTTGGAGGAATGCTCGAAGTAGAGGCGGACCGCATGAGAAATGTTGTACTGACACAAGAAGAATTCAATCCCGAACGTGCCAATGTTCTGAGTGAATATGAAATCCAAAATAGTAAACCTGATTCGGTTCTCGAATGGGAAATGGTACAAGCAGCCTTTACACTGCACGGTTACCATCATGATACGATCGGTTTTAAAAGTGATATAGAACAATACTCACTTGAATCACTCACTGCATTTTACAATCGACATTATTGGCCAAACAACGCAACTCTCATCTTGGTGGGTGATTTTAATGATCTCGACGTACTGTCGGAAGTTGAGAAATATTTTTCTCACATACCTTCTTCACCAAGTGTGGACTCAAAACCACCCCGCATTGAGCCTCCGCAGCCAGGAACTCGTCGTGTTGCTCTGATTCGGGAAACCCCACTTCGATATTCGGCAATAGCATTTAAAGCACCTCCGCTTCAAGCGCGTGCGTGGAATGCCCTCAATATTGGCCTTATGTATCTCACCCATGGCGAAACGAGCCCACTTTATAAAGAACTTGTGGAGGGTGGTCACGCTACCGAGGTATCTGCTCAACTTTACCCCACGCAGGATCCATTTTTGGCATTTTTCTCTACGTATGCGACAAAAGATGGAAAGTACGATTTTATTGAAGAGGTAGTTGTTCGCGCTATAGCGACACTTCAAAAAAAAGGAATCCCCGAGAAAAAACTTGATTTACTGAAAGAATATATACTTCTCGAAACAATAAAAGGAAGGGACGGCAGTCACCATATTGCAACTGAACTTGCTGAATATGTTGCAACGGGAAATTGGACACACTATCTCAATACACTCACAGAAATTGAATCCATTACAAAAGAAGAGGTAATGAATGCTGCAAAAGACTACTTAAAACTTTCGAGGGCAACGATTGGCACACTTCTAAATGGAAAGCCATAAATTATTATGAAGCACTACACAACACATACTGACTATAAAAATATTCACATTACGAAAGTAACATCACTTGATACGACACTCGTACAGCTGAAACTCACTGTTGTGATTCCTCATTACAAAATTGTGCATCATGATGAGACGCTTGATATGTACGCTGCTCTTTTTTTGAGTGGAACAAAAAAATATTCAAAAGAAGCACTTGATCTGTATTTAAAAAAGTATGGCATTTCAATTAAAATTTCGGCACATCTTGAGATGGTTACCATTTCAATTGTTGTTCGAAAGCGAAATCTTCTTCCCGCGCTCACGATCTTAAATGAACTGCTCCAAAATACTCATTTTGATTCAAAGGAGTTTGAACGAAAACGTGTTCTTTTTCTTGAAGAGAATAGAGAAGACCATGATAACGCAAAAAAAATTGTACATATACACTTCCTAAACTTACTTTTTCCTGCAACAAGTAAATACAGTAGACGTTCACTTTCAGAACAAAAGCTTGATATCAAAAAATTAGATCCGAAGAAATATTCCATTCTCAGAAAAGATATACTCTGTGGTGAATGGTATGTCACATTTGTTGGTGACACTGAGTCAGAATCAATTATAGTGCCGAAGATTCTTTTGATGAGTTCAAAAACGACTCAGATTAATCGCTCGGAATTGCCACTTCCAATTACAGAACGCACGACTCATTATGAAACCGTCAAAGGAAAAACTAATATCGAAGTTCGCATTGGGTCGCTTCTTTCTGTCACTCCGCAGGATATTGATTTCGCTCCGCTCGCATTTGGTATTGATGTTCTAGGGATCGTCGGTGGCTTTTCTGGCAGACTCATGAGCACGGTGCGCGAAAAGCATGGTCTTACCTATGGTATTTATGCAACTTCTATTCTTAATGAGGGACATACGCAAGTCTATTGGTATATTTATACTTTTTTTAATGCACGAGATTTTGGGAAAGGCATAGTTGAGACGAATAAAGAAATCGCATCTATCGTAAAAAGAGGAATCTCACAGGATGAACTTTCTATATTCAAAGAGATAAAAAGGAACAGATTTGCACTCTCACATGACTCAAACGCGCATCGTCTTGCTTTGTACCACCATGCTCGAATTTTAGGCTATACAGAAGTAGACTTGCTGAAACACGAGGAAAAAAGAGAATTACTCACAGTCGAAGAAGTGAATGTTGCAATTAAAAAGCATCTTAATCCAGCACAACTCCACATTGCAGCAGCAGGGCCCATTACGAAAGATGGAATACCACTTACCCCAGTCAACGATTGAATTCAATCGCCAGTGTGACACAATATACATATGAACTTACTTTTGTGGGGAATAACACTCGGGACACTCGGAAAACTTATACTAGGAATTGCAGTACTTCGCGTGCACATACGAATATTTCACGAACATTCAATCGATGGTGTGGTACTAAAGGCAATTAAGCGTGAGCATTATGTCACGATAATTGGATTAGCACTTATTATAATTGGATATCTTCTTGAAGTTCTCTTTTATAATGGATCAACGCAGCTGTTTGATTGTATTGGAGCAGAATGTGCGGGAGCGATTGAATCAGCATTCAAAAAATAGTTTTTTAAAGTAGGGCTAGAATACAGGACGTTTTTTTAGTATAGTTTTGTGCACAACTTTTAAAATATGTCTGGAAACGAAATTCGTACAAAATATCTGGAATTCATGTCCAAAAATGGTCATGTCGTCATTCCATCGTCTGCACTCGTACCAGAGAATGACCCGACAACCCTTTTCACAGGGAGTGGAATGCAGCCGCTTGTGCCGTACCTCATGGGTGAAACTCATCCAATGGGTAAACGTCTCACAGACTCTCAAAAATGCTTCCGAGCCGAAGACATTGAGGAAGTGGGGGATAACCGCCATACCACATTCTTCGAAATGTTAGGCAACTGGTCTCTCGGTGACTACTTTAAAAAAGAACAATTACCATGGTTCTACTGTTTTCTTACCGAAGACGTTGGTCTTGATCCAGAACGAATTTATGTTTCTGTCTTTGCAGGAAGTGAAGAAAATGGCGTACCACGCGACGATGAATCGATAGCTGTATGGCAATCTGTTTTTGATGAAAAGGGAGTTTCAAAAGAAGCTGCATTCATAGGGAGTGAAGCTGATGGAGGGAAGCGCGGCATGCAGCAGGGTGAACGTATCTTTCTATACGACGCAGGTAAAAACTGGTGGTCAAGAGCAGGGAAGCCTGAGAAGATGCCAGTCGGCGAAATAGGGGGACCAGATAGCGAAGTATTTTATGACTTTGGTATGCAACACGATATAAAATTTGGTGAATATTGTCATCCGAATTGCGATTGTGGACGTTTTCTTGAAATCGGAAACTCAGTTTTCATTGAATACATCAAGACCGAGAGTGGTTTTGAGAAATTACCACAGCAAAATGTGGACTTCGGTGGTGGGCTCGAGCGTATCGCTGCAGCAGCAAATAATGATGCAGATGTATTTAAAGTTGATGTACTTCAAAATGTTGTCGAGCACATTGAAACACTTTCAGGGACACTCTACGAATCCAACAAAGTGGCTTTTCGTGTAATAACCGACCACATTCGGGGGACGGTCTTTATGATTGGAGACAACGTGCTTCCCTCGAATAACGAGCAAGGATACTTTGTACGCCGACTTATTCGCCGAGCCGTGCGATATGCTGATATTTTAAAAATTCCTGAAGGTGAACTCGCGCATATCGCACATACTGTTATTGATACCTACAAAAACCACTACAAAAACTTGGCTGAAAAGCAGGAAATAATTGAATCGACAATTCAAGCTGAAGAGGCACAGTTTCGCAAGACTCTTGAGCAGGGGCTCAAAGAATTCAGCAAAATTTCAGTCAAAATTAATGTCCCGTCTCAGGATCATGCTGATGAGCGATTTACGGTACCACTCAAATTAAAAGATAGAATCGTATACGTGGAACAAAAATCGAAAGTAGAAGGTGAGAAAATGATTAGTGGAAAAAATGCATTTGAACTTTTTACCACATATGGATTTCCAATAGAGCTTACAGAGGAAATAGCTCAAGAACGAAATCTCACTGTTGATCGAAAAACTTTTGATACGCTTATGATTGAACATCGAGAACTTTCTCGAAAAGGAGCTGAACAGAAATTTAAAGGTGGTCTCGCTGATCATTCTGACAAAGTTCTTATGTACCACACAGCGACACACTTACTCCTTGCGGGCCTCCGTAAGGAACTCGGAGAGGGTGTACATCAAGCAGGTTCAAAATCACGGGTGAACGTCTTAGATTTGATTTTACGCATCCTGAGAGGGTGTCTGAAGAAATACTCGAGCGTGTTGAAGAGTTTGTTAATGATGCAATTAAAGCAAAAGCACGTGTCACCATAGATACTATGTCGAAGGAAGCTGCACAAGCAGACACCTCAATTGAAGGAAGTTTTTGGGAACGCTATCCTGACGAGGTAAAGGTGTATACGATTAAAGGTGAAAATGGGATTGTCTATTCTCGTGAACTCTGCGGTGGTCCGCATGTGGAAGAAACAAGCACCATAACCGGCAATTTTAAAATCATAAAAGAAGAATCATCTTCTCAAGGCGTCCGTCGCATAAAAGCGATATTGTAATAAAACGTAAACGTAAACGTAAGGTGGATACTTTTAACTATTGACAGAACAACTGTTTACTCTAAAGTATTTATTCATCAAATATTCATTAATTAATCATTTTTGAATTGTGATGCAGAATATACATTAATTTTGATTGTGTATTTTGCGTAAGAGCAAGGAGCTTGGCATGGCCGAAAATGAGGGAAACAGTAACGAAGAGTACATAGTGATTGTCTGGAATACAGTCGTCGGATATTTTGGGTACAAAGTGGAAGAAACTCCTTTCACAACACGAGAAAAGGCAATGACTTTTGCAGAAGGCGCTGTCAATGGACCAGAGAATGCATTTGGAGCAGAAGTTCGTCACGGGGAGAAGATCATTAAAGTGGTCGGTTACATTCCAGTTTGATTGATCTTCAGGAAACTCAATCCGTCAGAGAACCGTCAGTTCACTGGCGGTTTCTTTTTGTATAAAATTTTATTTATATTTTTCTTTCCCCATTTTCTCCATTTTATTTTCTACATTCTCAATTCTATTCACGGTATACTAAAGCGATGTTTGGTCTCAAATCGCACACAGACGGTGTTGTCTATGGTGTTATTTTTGATATTAGCTCTGAAAGCATAGGGGTTTCTATTATTGAATCAAAGCAGATTGAAAAATTACCACATGTTATTTTTTCACATCGCGTCCACATTCGCATAACAAAACAGGCTCAAAGCACTGCCGAATACACACGTCAAATGCGTGAAGCTCTTTTTTCAGCAAGCCTTATTATTTCTCGAGACGGCCTTGAAGCGCTCGCGCTTCATAATAAACACGCACGTGTTCAGAAAATTTTTGTTACCTGCTCATCTCCGTGGTCGTACACGGTGTCACGAAATGTCCAATATGAAGGTGAAGACGATATGCGTGTCACCCGAGGACTTATTGATGATTTAGTAAAAAGTGCTGAGTCAGAAATCACGCATCAAATTCAATTAGATGATGAAAAAAGTGTGCAAGACTTTCAAATTGTTGAACGTGCGACTGTGGATGTCCGTATAAATGATTACCCCATACATAATCCTGTTGGTTTAAAAGGGAAATCAATCTCCCTTGCGCACATTACGGGATTAATGCCGACCGATATCATAAAGGCAGTGTATGAGGTGCAAGAAAAAATATTTCCCGACATAGAAGTCAGGGCACATACGTTTTTACTTGTACTTTACTGCGTACTCCGCGATCTTTTTCCTAAAACTGACTCGCTTTGTATCATCAATATCACTGGTGAAACAACTGAATTTGGCATTGTCGAGGGGGGAACTCTCGTTGAGAGCCTTACTGTTCAAAGTGGCACCAACACCGTCATGAGAAGCATGATGGAATCGCAAGATCGAACTGCGGTAGAAATTGCTTCACTTTTTGAACTCCTTGAAGCAGGGAGCCTCACAAAAACTGCAGAAGAAGAGGTGCAAAAAAGCGTTAATTCATTCGTACGAATTCTTGAAGAAAGCATGCGAAAAAACTTTACTACACGCAGGTTTCCTAAAACAGCATTCATTCTTGCTCCCAACACTCTAACTCGTTTGCTTGTTAAGGAAATGTCACCATTTATTCAAACAGTAATCCATGACGATCAGGCGCTGTTAACCTTTAGTGCTGACCTTCTCAAGGAAATAAGTTATCATGATGTTCCGGATCCCTATCTTTCGATTGTAGCGCGCTTTTTCCACAAACTTCACGGATGCGGTGAAATAGAAAATAACTAACAGGTATACTATATCTATGCCACAAAAATGGAATCTTCAAGACATTCGACCAGCCCGTCCTCCAGAGAGGCGTGAAGCGGTGGTACCCCCACGCAAGCTTTCACAAGATATAGCACCAAGACATACTGAAGCACGAACGGAGCCACGTCAGTACGATCCTGATTTAGGAAGTATTGATATTACCGATGGGAACGCATCTCGAAGAAAACGAACTATTATTTCAATCAGTATTGCGCTATTTATCCTTGCGAGCGCTTACTTTGCAAATGTGCTTATGGGAGGTGCAGAAATTACTGTATATCCAAAATTTAAGGACGTTTCTGTTCAAGCAACCTTTATTGCCAAAAAAAGCCCAGCATCAGGAGAGCTGGGATATGAACTTTTAACACTTGAAGCGACGGGTGAACGCCAGGTCACGGCAGCAGGAACTGAAAAGGTTTCAGAACGCGCAGTAGGAAATGTATTTGTGTACAACACACAGCAAGGTACTTCTCAAAGACTTATTAAAAATACTCGTTTTGAAAATCCAGAAGGCCTTGTATTTCGAATCAAAGAATCAGTCGAAGTGCCTGCTGCAACGAAAGATACAAAAGGAGCTACTATACCAGGAGTTGTCAGTACTGAGGTATTCGCAGACGGTACCGGTGAACAATACAACATATCACCTGCACGCTTTACCGTTCCTGGTCTGAAAGGCAGTCCTCAATTTGATGCAATCTATGGAGAATCAAATGTCTCATTTAATGGAGGATTTGAAGGTGATCGCTATATGATAGACGAAGCGGAACTTGAGACAAAGAAACAAGAATTGCATCTTGAGCTGCGAAATAGTCTTCTCGAACGACTTAAATCTGAGCGACCAGCAGGATTTGTTCTTTACGAGAACGCAGTAACATTCAGTTTTGAATCCCTACCTTCAACAGCATACGGCGAACAACTCGCGACAATTAAAGAAAAAGCAATGCTCAACGTACCTATCTTCAATGAATCTGAATTTTCAGAGTACATTGCTGAGAGCACTATTGCAGGTTACGACAATGAACCCGTACTTGCGACAGATCCGTACGCCTTACAATTTTCTTACCAGAGCGCAACGACAACGACGAGCGACATCAGCAATCTCACTATGCTTGAATTTATGTTGAAAGGATCGACTCAAATTGTGTGGCAATACGATGTCGATACATTGAAAAATGATCTTCTTGGTCTGTCGAAAACTGCTTTGCCATCAGTACTTTCTAAGTATCCTTCGATTGACAGGGCTGAAGCAACAGTTCGTCCGTTCTGGAGCCAAAGTTTCCCTAAAAATATTTCGGAAATGACGGTTACACCAATCATTGAAAGCGGCTCAAGTGCTGAGAAGAATGTAGAATAGAGAAAGTTAATCGCGATTTCATCTCACATGAGAACAACTCGCTTGACGTATTTACTAGACTTTGTTAAACTCTCCCCGTTTGATGCAAGATAAGGAAGTTAAGGATAAAGATAATCTCGTCTATGGAACAGTCGAGGAGGCGCTCCCAAATGCGCTTTTTCGAGTTTTGCTGGACGGTGAAGAAAAACCTGTTATAACCTACCTTGCCGGCAAAATGCGAAAATTTAAAATTCGTGTGCTCGTAGGGGATCGTGTGGGTGTAGTCCCTGAACCTTACGGCGGAAAAGCACGAATTGCTAAACGTCTTTGATCATGAAGGTAAAATCATCTGTAAAGAAAAGAAGTCCTGACGATATAATCGTACGCCGACGAGGCCGAGTGTATATTATTAACAAGAAGAAACCGCGCAATAAGCAACGACAAGGCTAAGTATGAGAATTTCCGGTATCACTATTCCAGACGAGAAGCATCTCCAGTTCGGACTCACTGCAGTCCATGGAATTGGTCGTTCACGTGCGCAGTCAATTCTTGCTGAACTAAAGATTGATCCACTTCGTCGTGCGAATGAGCTCTCAACTGAAGAGGAAAATGCAATTCGAGAAAAAATTGAGTCATTTACAATCGCAGGGGAGCTTCGTCGACTTGTGACAAGTAATATCAAACGACTTAAAGATATTCAGTCATACCGTGGTTCACGGCACCAGAAGCGTCTTCCTGCTCGTGGTCAGCGAACAAAGACAAACTCACGCACACTCAAAGGTGCTAAGAAGACTATGGGTTCAGGTCGTCGTAAGCTTGAGAAGACATAATTCCTCGCTGTTAGTATTTTCATTTTCCTATGGGTAAGAAACGAATCATTAAAAAAGGAGGAGGGGGTGATGCCGGAGGTACTTCACGTGCTCTTCAGCGTATTCCAAAAAAGAAAGTTGCTATTGGGACGCTTAACGTACTTGCAACTTTTAACAATACTATCCTCACATTGTGCGATAGCAAGGGTAACTCACTTATTTCAGCATCGAGTGGAACACTTGGTTTTAAGGGATCACGAAAGAGTACACCGTTTGCAGCTGCAAAAGTAGGAGAAATCATCGGCGATAAAGCGCTTCAAATGGGCATGAAAGATGCCAATGTCGTCATTCGAGGAATTGGAGCTGGTCGAGAATCTGCTCTCCGTGCTTTTGCAGGGAAGGGTATCAATATTACAAAAATTGCCGATCAGACACCGGTACCGCACAACGGTCCGCGTCCACCTAAGGAGCGCAGAGTATAGTCAATTTATAATATGATCATTGGTCCAAAATATAAAATAGCAAAACGCCTTGGCGCACCCGTGTTTGAAAAAACTCAAACGCAAAAATTTGCTGTGTCTGAAGCGCGAACAGTTCGAAAGAAGACAGGTCGCCCTGGAATGATAAGCGACTACAAGCGACAGCATACAGAGAAGCAAAAAATGCGCTTCGTATATGGTGTAACTGAAAAGCAACTTCGACGATACATTGATGAAGCACTCGAGCGAAACACTCAGCCTATTCAAGATCTTGTAGGTCGTCTTGAATCTCGTCTTGATAACGTTGTCCATCGATTAGGGTTTGCTAAAACTCGTCGTTTTGCTCGCCAAGTGGTTGCGCACGGTCATATAATTGTGAATGGTCGCCGTATCAATATCCCATCGTACAAAGTAAAGATAGGTGATGTCATTTCAGTGCGAGAAGGAAGTAAACAATCTCCACTTTTTACAAACATTACTGAAGCACTCGCTACACACACTCCAAAGAATTGGCTTACTCTCGACTCTAAGAAACTTGAAGGTTCCATGAAATCAGCGCCGACTTTCGAGCCTGCCGAAGTACTGTTTGACCCCCAGCAAGTCCTTGAGTTTTACAGTCGATAGTTATTAACGTTCATAAATAGTATCCTATGCTTGAAACTAATGTAGCACTCCCATCAAAGCCACGCGTTGTTCGTGAGGAGGAATTCTCTGGTGTTTTTGAGATTGACGGTCTTTACCCCGGATATGGCCACACACTTGGTAATTCGCTTCGTCGAATTATTTTATCATCGCT
>Ga0163144_10025063_pt1 | contig 11672 bp, 5 predicted proteins | sample OliLak19BULKMAT1_FD_123175 | JGI IMG/M metagenome (GOLD analysis project Ga0163144, IMG submission 123175) | Freshwater microbial mat bacterial communities from Lake Vanda, McMurdo Dry Valleys, Antarctica - Oligotrophic Lake LV.19.BULKMAT1 | ecosystem: Environmental > Aquatic > Freshwater > Lake... | reverse complement strand
CTATTCCACCCAGGCAATCCTTATTAGTAGCCCCGAAGGGAATCCCAGTCCGACCGGTTTAGTAAAAATTTAATGAACTTGAACAGATGGGTCCGACCGCTCGGCTCAACCAAACTTATATGGGTCGTCCGGGCGGGGAACCCCTATCTGGAGAACCGGAATCTCCCTTTCTATCCCCGTCCGAACGGCCATGGTTATATTTTCTCAGTTCAGCCGGGCGGACATTAAACTACGGAGCCAGGAATCAATTTTCAATTACGAATGAAGAATGAAGAATGAACAATGAACAATGAACAATGAAGATCCGAAGCATCGGATGAAGAATGAACAATGAAGAATGAAGAATGAACAATGAACAATGAACAATTTATATCCTAACCTCAACCTCCCCGACGGATCGGGGCTTAACCTCAACCTCAACCCCTACCCCTGCAAAATTAATTTGATTTATCTATTCGTCAACTTTTAGCGATCATTTTATAACTCGTGACCACCCCGCGGATCAGAGAAGAACTAAATCCCTGGTGCTCCATCTCATTGAGCCCAGCTATGGTGCAGCCTTTGGGTGTGGTTACTTTATCGATTTCTGCCTCAGGATGGGTGTCTCTGGTCAATAACAATTCTGCGGCCCCTTTTACCGTTTGGGCTGCGATCAGGCTCGCTACTCCGGAATTAAAGCCTATCTCGATACCGGCCTGAATGTTGGCGCGGATATACCGCATGGCATACGCTGTACCGCAAGCCCCCAATGCAGTTGCAGCTTCCATGAGAGATTCATCGATGACGGCCACTTTACCCAATTTTTCAAACAGCCTTTTGGTAAATTCTATTTGTTCCTGGGAAGCTCCATCTCCACTGATACAGGTCATACTCTCCCGGATCGCAATGGCCGTATTGGGCATTGCCCGGATAATGGATATTTTTTTCTTAATGATATCCCTCATGGTTTTTGTATCCACCCCTGTAACCACAGAAATCAATAAGTTTTTATTGGGCACAAACGCTGAAGCAACCGATTTGAGTAAGGCTGGTACCTGATACGGTTTCACAGCCAAGATGACTACATCAGATGCTTTAATCGCTTTCACATTGTCCGAAATGATTGCAACTCCCTTTAATGAAAGTTCGATCAATGCGTTGGGATTCCTTCGGGTAACGATCAGGTCTTTGGCTTTAATAAACTCACTGGCCAATAGTCCCTCTGCAATGGCTGTCCCGAGATTTCCTCCCCCTATTATGGCTATTTTATTCATTGATTGAAATGTTGAATTGTTGAATTGTTGAATTGTAAGTGCTTTTAACCTCTTCACCCTTTAACCCTTTCACCTCTTAAGCTCTTGTTGAAATGTTGAATTGTTGAATTGTTGAATTGTTGAATTGTAAGTCCTTTTAACCTCTTCACCCTTTAACCCTTTAACCCTTTCACCTCTTAAGCTCTTGTTGAAATGTTGAATTGTTGAATTGTTGAATTATGAAGTTGTAGAATTGTAGTCCCTTTACCCTTTCCCCCTTCCCCTTTAACCTTTCCCCTTTAACCTCTTAACCCTTTTATCCTTTCCTCCCTAACCCCTAACCCCCAACTCCTAACTTTTCTTCCTATTCCAATAATAATAAAACGGCACACCCAACAAGATCAAGGCAATACCCGACAAAGTCTCCATCGGTCGCTGAGAAGGAGTATAGATGATCAATCCAAGGCAAAACAATACGAAGATGGCCGGCACGAAGGGATACCCTATCACTTTATAGGGCCTTTCGGCATTGGGTGCTTTTTTCCTCATGATAAACACACCCAAAGCAGTAGATCCATAAAAAAGGAAGGAAGCAAAAATCAACATATCCGTCAGGGTATCAAAACTTCCGGAAAACAATAAAATAATTGCCCAACCACATTGTATCCATAAAGAATACGAGGGTGTTTTATATTCTGGATGAACATATTCCGCTTTTTTGAAAAAATTACCATCCCTGGCCATAGCATAATAAATCCGGGAAGACATTAAAATAGTGGCATTAGTCGCATTGAATGTCGTCACCAGGATCAGGCAGGACACAAACAAAGCCCCTGCCCTTCCCAAATACAAACCCACAATATCTACAGCGGCAATTCCTGAACCTGAAGTCTGCCTGGCTATAATATCATCTATAGGCGAAATATAATGGTAAACAAAATTGATCGATATATAAATCACCATGACGATCAGGGTCCCTGCAAATAAAGCGATCGGCAGATTGCGCTGGGGGTTTTTGATTTCACCGCCCAGGTATCCTATATTGTTCCAACCTTCATAGGCCCAGAAGGCACCCAACATCGCAGTAAACAACAAGGCTAAAAATCCACCGGAAAAAAAAGATTGCGGCACGTAGGTAGTCGCTGCCTGGGAAATGTTGTTCCAGGAGCCTTTACTGCTGAACAAACCGGCAAGTATAAGAAAAACCATTGCCGTGACCAGGGTAAATGTCAATCCCCGCGAAACTTTTTCTCCCAGCCTCAACCCTTTATAATTTAAATAAGTAAGTCCGATCAATAACAACATCGCGATTAATTTAATGGTCAGGTTATCGAAAGGGTAAATTATTCCAAAAAGGTTAAATCCGCGGCTACCGATGGCAGGCAGGTGGATCAAGTGGTTAAGCGATTCAGCAAACACGTAGGCAATAGCCGCAATAGATGCCGAACGAATGGCCGCAAAACATCCCCAACCAAATAAAAAAGCAAAGAACGGATTGTATATCTTTTTAAAATAAGCGTATTCTCCCCCACTATCGGCATACATACCGGCGATCTCTGCATTGCTTAGCGCTCCAAACAAACTGATCGTACCGGCAAGGACCCATGCTAAAAGCACATAAGCCGGTAACTGCAGCGAATCGGACATAGGGGCAACCTTTTTAAATACCCCGGATCCAATGATGGCACTGATCACCAGCACGATGCAAGACAATAGGCCCAACGACCGGTTGAGGGTGGTTTTGTTATTATCCATAAATAAATTTTATTTTTTCATTTCCTCAAATGACTGAGTCACTACCTGCTCCAAAGTAAGATTATTTACCTTACTCTTGACCCAACTGATGATATCCAGATAAATAAAAGCCTGTTGTTCGTAATGGTCTTTGGTCAAGGCGGTCAATTCCGGGTAAAAAGAAGCAAACAGCTCCCTTTCTTTAAAAGCGTCCGCATTGATCAACCGGTTAAAAAAATGGAGGATGGCTTTTTGCACTTTATTGAGGTCGTGCATTTTTTTAAGAAAATAATTGCTGGATCTGACTAGATAAGACAACAACCCTTTATTGCCCAATTCATAATGGGCGATCAGGTTTAGCAATCGGGCATATCCCTGCAGGTCCTCACGGAGGGCCACGGACTTGAGGTCTATGATTTTATCCAGAAAATTGCTGGCGGTCCGGGGATCCCCAGCTCCGATATACAACCAGGCTATCTTAAAATAAAAGACCAGGATGCGGTGTTCGTCCAGTTTTGTTTTATATTTTTCCAGCCGTTGCAGAGTCTTGGGGACGATCTGCAAGCCTTGTTTAAAATTACCTTCTAAAAAGTATTGATGGATCCGGGAGGTATGCACGTATACAAAAGATAATAACTTGGAATTTTCATTAAACTTCGGATAATTTTCTTTTCGGAATTTTTCCAGATCTCCCAGGGCTTGAATAAATATTTTGTATAATTTCAGGTTATAGCTGCAAGTCAGGATATAATGGATCGCATGCATATACGAATCCGGATCCCGGTCAATCAGAAAGGATTTATTGGCAAATTCGTTTTTCCATTTTACAGCATGGTCCATACATTGCTGAAAATCCAATAATATAAAATAATACCATACCTGGCACTGGTGGTAACTGATGGCATCCATCGTGCTCAACTGGGGTTCAACGACTTTTGGCAGGTTGGTTTTAAAATAAACCTGGATTGCTTTTTCGTCTTTGATGCTTCTGATATGGCCCATTTGCAGGTATTTGCCGTACATCAGTAGTTTTAAGTTGGACAGCCGGATGGATTGACTGACCACCCCGGTCAATAAATGCGCCTCATCGGACAGTTGTTTGGCCCGGTCAGTATGGGACCGGGTGATATGCCGTGTCTCAATCAGTTTCTCAAACTCGATAATCTCGAGCAATAAAATTTCCTGATCGTGGTTTTTCGCCACCTGTTTTATCCGTTCCAATAACCGAAGGGATTGCAGGTAAAGCCCTTTACCGTAAAGAATACGGGCATAATCAATTTGTTCCCGGATTTCGAGGTCTACCTTTTTACTGGAATGAATCAACCTCAGGCTGGTGAGTACATTGGAATATAAATTACGCTTCAGGTTGGCATACTTTACCCCGGCAATACCCCCCAGTTTTTTTCGGATTAAATCATCGTCTATTTCTTTGGTTTTTTCCAGGATATCAAACAATTTGATAAACTGGGTACCCTCCTGACGCTGCAAGCGACTGCTGAATAATTTAAAATGTCGTTTTTCAGCTTTTGTCAGGGATTGAATGAGCTCCAGAAGGTGATCAGATTTTGCGATTGGCATGACAATTATTGTTGTTATATAACGCTGATATTGAAGTCAATATCTTAAACTATGTTTGTTGTTTAGTACAAAATTTTCGTTTAATTTAATCAGGGTAGACCGAATAATTCGCTTATCTTTTCGATCTTGTTTTGTCGGGTAAGATAATTCAAGCATAAAGAATTGTCATCACAATATTAACACAATTAACCTGTAAATGGACAACAGTGACCAGAAAGGCCTATATATACCCCAATTGGAGAAGGATTCGTGTGGCGTAGGCTTATTTGCAAATTTAACCGGCGAGAAAAAACACAACGTAGTAGACAAAGCCCTGACCATGTTGGAAAATATGGAACATCGCGGGGCCTGCGGCTGTGAGCCCGAAACCGGTGATGGTGCCGGTATATTAGTCCAGACTCCTCATGATTTTTTTAAACTCATTTCCGGACAAATGGGCTTTACCTTACCGAATTTTGGAGAATACGGCGTCCTGATGTGTTTCATGCCCAAATCCGAAAAGCTTTACAATAAAATCATTACCCAAACCCTTCAACTCATTGCCCAATCCAATTTTCATACCCTCGGGCAACGAGAAGTTCCGGTAAACAATTCGGGATTGGGACTATCGGCATTAAACACGGAACCCAGGATGATCCAGTTGTTTGTCAGCCCCAATTCGAAACTGGCGGTGAAAGAACTGGAACGACAGCTGTACGTATTAAGAAAATACATTATTCATTCACTGTATAAATTCTTCCCTGAAGTAGAGGATACCTTTTATATCTCTTCGTCATCTTATAAGACTATTATTTACAAAGGCCAATTGACGACCCATCAGTTGAGGAGTTATTTTCCGGATTTGCAAAATGAAGCCTTTACGTCTGCCATTGCCATCATCCACAGCCGATTTTCTACCAATACCATCCCCAAATGGAAATTGGCCCAACCTTTCCGATATATTGCCCATAATGGTGAAATCAATACCATCATGGGTAACCTCAATTGGTGGAGGGCTAAAGAAGACCATTTACAATCCGATATATTTTCAGCAGAAGACAACCTGATGCTTAAGCCTATACCCTGGAGGGGACTTTCAGACAGCGGGAGTTTCGACAATGTATTGGAATACCTGGTCCAAAGCGGGCGATCGGTGCCCCATTCCCTCATGATGATGATCCCTGAGGCCTGGGAACACGATGATAATATGGCCCAGTATAAAAAGGACTTTTATGCCTACCATCAAAACCTGATGGAACCCTGGGACGGCCCGGCATCCATGTGTTTTAGCGATGGGATTGTAGTCGGAGCTACGTTGGACAGGAATGGGTTGAGGCCCAGCCGATACAGCCTGACAGAAGATAATGAATTAGTGGTAGCCTCTGAGACCGGGGTGGTAGATCTGGACCCCGGCAAAATAATTCTCAAAGGAAGGCTGCAACCTGGGCGTATCCTCATTGCAGACCTGGATCAACACCGGATTATCGGCGATGAAGAAGTCAAAAAAATTATTTGCCAAAATAAATCCTATGGAGATTGGATCGCTAAGCGGAGAAAAAAAATAGCCCAACTAGGTCAACCCGCTGAGCTTAAACCAATATCCTCTTCCGGGCCAACATTGATTGAGCGACAACAATGGGCGGGCATGACCAAAGAAGACCTCAAAGTCATCTTAACGCCAATGGTCTCAGAAGAAAGGGACCCGCTGGGTTCGATGGGTACGGATACCCCATTGGCCATCTTGTCCGAAAAACCTCAGCACCTGGCGAATTATTTTAAACAACTCTTTGCCCAGGTTACCAATCCACCAATTGATTCATTGAGGGAGCGGAGTGTCATGGCCTTTACCAGCAGGCTCGGGGCCTCCGGGAATATCCTGGAAGCCAATGAAGACTTAGCCGCCTTTATCTACCTCGACCATCCTATACTTACCCATCAAGAATTTGATACCTTAAAAGGCAATACCAATAAGGATTTTAAGCTGGCAACTCTTTCTACCACTTATGATCTTTCCCGCCCTTATGCCCTCGAATCAGCTATCAATTCGCTTTGCCTGCTGGCGGAGAAAAAAGTAAAAGAGGGCTTTAATATCTTAATCCTGTCCGATGTAAAAATCAACCATGAGCTGGCTGCCATTCCCAGTTTAATGGCCACCGGCGCTATCCACCACCATTTAATTCAAACTGCTTTAAGGAGTAAAACTTCCCTGGTTATCCAGGCGGCGGATATCTGGGAATCGCATCATTTTGCTTTGTTATTCGGCTATGGTGCCAACGCCATCCACCCTTATCTGGCGATGGAATCCATTTGGTTTAAAGACGAGGCCGCATTACCGTCAGACTATAAAACTTCAGAAAAAAAATTTATAAAAGGCCTGGAGAAAAGTTTGCTGAAAATCATGGCAAAAAATGGCATCTCTACCCTTCAATCCTATCAGGGAGCCCAAATTTTTGAAGCGGTTGGTATTCATGATACCGTCATCCAAAAATGTTTCAAAGGCACCGTGTCACGTATCAGCGGACTCGACTTTGAAGGGATTCAACGCGAAATAATACTTAAATACCGATCTCAGACCAAAGACCAGTTGCGGGATGCCGGGGTGTATCAATGGAAACGAAACGGAGAATTCCATCTTTTTAATCCCCAGAGTATCCACCTGCTCCAGATGTCTACTCAACTCAATGATTACCCAACGTTCAAAAAATACACACAGGTCATTGACAACCAGGATAAACAAGCCTGCACCTTGAGGGGACTATTTCATTTCAGGCCTGGACAGTCTATTCCTGTTGAAGAAGTAGAACCTATAGAAAATATATTAAAACGTTTTGCCTCGGGGGCGATGTCCTTCGGGTCTATCAGCTATGAGGCTCATACTACATTGGCCATTGCCATGAACCGGATCGGGGCCAAAAGCAACAGCGGAGAAGGCGGTGAAGATCCTATCCGGTACAAAAAAGCTGAAAACGGAGACTACCTCAGGTCTGCTATCAAACAAGTCGCTTCCGGCCGTTTTGGAGTGACCTCTTATTATCTGAGTGAAGCCGATGAACTGCAGATCAAAATGGCTCAGGGAGCCAAACCCGGTGAAGGAGGTGAACTTCCCGGACATAAGGTCAATGATTGGATCGGCAAGGTAAGACACTCCACCCCTGGCGTTGGATTGATTTCTCCTCCGCCCCATCATGATATTTATTCTATAGAAGATTTGGCCCAGTTGATATTTGATCTCAAAAATGCAAACCGGGATGCACGGATTTCTGTAAAGCTGGTCAGTAAAGCCGGAGTGGGTATCATTGCCAGCGGAGTAGCGAAGGCGCATGCTGATGTGATCCTGATATCCGGACATGACGGAGGGACAGGTGCATCTCCTTTATCCAGTATCAAACACGCGGGCTTACCCTGGGAACTTGGTCTTGCTGAGACTCACCAAACCCTATTGCGAAATAAATTGCGCGACCGGGTAATCTTACAATGTGACGGTCAGTTGCGATCAGGCAAAGATCTGGTGATTGCCACCATGCTGGGTGCTGAAGAATGGGGCATTGCCACAGCTGCCCTGGTCGTAGAAGGATGTATATTGATGCGAAAGTGCCATCTCAATACTTGTCCGGTGGGCATTGCTACCCAGGATCCTGAATTGCGCAAAAAATTTCATGGCAAACCAGAACACGTGATCAGTTTCTTTACGTTCCTTGCCCAGGAAATGCAGGAAATCATGGCCTCGCTGGGATTCAGGACTATCAACGAAATGGTGGGCAGGACCGATATGCTGGATTGGAAACCCAATGAAAACTGGAAGACTCAGTACCTTGATCTCGCCCCCATACTCCAATATGAAAAATTACCTGTTGAAATCGGGACATTCAAAACCCGGGAACAGGATCATGGGATCGATACTATCCTGGATCGGAAACTGATTCAACATGCCCTGCCTGCCATAGACCACCAGCAGCACATCACCGGAATATTCAATATAAAAAACACAGACCGGGCAACAGGTACCATGCTTTCTTATGAGATAAGTAAAAAATGGAAAGAAGAAGGCTTGCAAGCTGGTACAATTCGGTACCGATTTAGAGGAAGCGCAGGACAAAGTTTTGGGGCCTTTGGGACAAATGGTCTGCACTTTATACTGGAAGGTGAGTCCAATGATTATTTTGGAAAAGGGCTTTCAGGGGCTACGCTGGTAGTAAGCCCGGACCGAAGGAATACCTTTGACCCTTCCAAAAATATTATAGTTGGTAATGTCGCTTTATATGGTGCCACATCTGGTGAAGTCTATATTAAAGGTATGGCCGGTGAACGATTTGGCGTCCGCAATTCAGGAGCTTCCGCCGTCGTGGAAGGGGTCGGAGACCATGGATGTGAATATATGACCGGTGGCCGGGTCCTGGTAATTGGCAGTATAGGCAAAAATTTCGCCGCAGGTATGAGTGGAGGTATTGCCTATGTAAAAGGATCCTGGGATAGCCTGGAGAAATTGTGTAACAAAGAAATGGTAGAACTCGAATTTCCGGATATCCGGGATTTAGAAGAGATACGGTCGATGCTGCGCAACCACTTCCGTTATACATCAAGTCGTTCGGCACTGGAAATTCTTGAAAACTGGGAAATACAAAAAGATGATTTTATAAAAATAATGCCGGTGGATTATAAAAGGGTGTTGCAGGAAAAAAAGAACCTCGAACCGGAATTCGTGACGATCAATAAATAATAACATGGCCGACCCCAAAGGATTTTTAAAATATAACCGTGAATTGCCGCCGTCCCGTGACGTTAAAGAACGGATTAAAGATTATCGGGAAATTTATTTGCCGGAACCACAGCAACACACCATTCATCAGGCTGCGCGGTGTATGGATTGTGGGGTGCCCTTTTGTCACAGTGGTTGCCCATTAGGCAATATTATACCCGATTTTAATGATGCCGTTTACCGTGAACAATGGGACGAAGCTTATACCATCTTAAGGAGCACCAATAATTTTCCCGAATTTACCGGAAGGATTTGCCCTGCCCCTTGTGAAGCAAGCTGTGTATTGGGGCTTCATTCCACCCCGGTTACCATAGAACATATTGAAAAAAATATCGCCGAAAAAGCGTATGAAAACGGTTATGTCAGGACAAATCTGCCGGACCGTAAAAACAAAAAGAAAATTGTGGTGATTGGCTCCGGTCCCTCCGGCCTGGCGTGCGCAGATCAATTAAATCAATTGGGCCATGAAGTCACCGTCTATGAGCGAAATGATAAAATCGGCGGATTGCTGCGCTACGGGATACCTGATTTTAAACTTGAAAAATGGGTCCTTGACCGACGGCTGAAATTCATGGAAGATGAAGGAGTGGAATTTAAAGTAAATGCCAATGTTGGTCAGGAAATTGATGCCGTGAAGCTATTGGCACAGTCCGATGCAATGATTCTATGCGGGGGGTCGACCATTCCCAGGGACCTTCCGATTCCTGGTCGATCAGCAGCCGGCATTCATTTTGCCATGGAATACCTGGAACAATGTAATCGTCGAAATGCCGGTTTTACCATCGACCCGTTACAAGAAATAAACCCAAAAGGTAAAAAAGTATTGGTTATCGGTGGTGGGGATACGGGTTCAGATTGTGTTGGCAACAGTGTCAGGTTGGGGGCCAGTAAGGTCACTCAGATTGAATTATTGACCAAACCGCCACTGGACCGCGTCGCTACCAATCCGTGGCCTCTTTGGCCGATGATTCTCAGGACATCCTCTTCCCACGAAGAAGGTTGTGAGCGACAATGGGCCATCCTCAGCAAAGAATTTATCGAAGGGGAAACCGGCAAGGTAAAAGCTCTTAAATGTGTGGAAGTGGAATGGAAATCAGATCCCATTACAGGCCAGAGCCGCTTGATAGAAATCCCAGGGTCAGAAATGATGATTGAATGTGATTTTGTATTCCTGGCTATGGGTTATTTACATCCTCAATTTGAAGGTTTATTGGAAAACCTGGGAATTAAAGTAGATCAACGAGGCCATGTAGCAGACTCCAATTTTCAGACTTCCAATCCAAAGGTATTTACTGCAGGCGATATGCGCCGAGGTCAAAGTCTGGTGGTTTGGGCTATAGCAGAAGGGCGTCAGGCAGCGGATGCCGTTCAGGGCTATTTGATCAATTAATCCAAATCTATTCCTCTTGATCTAAGTTGATCTATAAGCTGGAGGTTACCGGAAAAATGGATGGTATCTATACCCAGCCTGGAAGCAGCTAATACATTTTGTGGATTATCGTCAATAAACAAGGTTTCAGATGGATTCAAATGATACCTTTTAACCATAAGATTAAAGATAGCAGGATCCGGTTTTTCATTTTTTCTTTGCCGGAGGCTAATATACCCTCAAACCAATGCAGCAAATCATACAATTCCAAAGCTTGAGGGAAAGTCTCGTTGGACCAGTTGGTCAGGGCAAGTACGCTGTAATTTTTATTGATTAATTTTCTCAAAATCTCCCACGGTGGAAGGGAAGTATCCCTCGAGCATATTAACACAGGAGCCATAATATAATTGGATAAACCTCTCCTATTCAGGGTAATGGTTACATAATATGGCCGTGTCTTCTGCTAATGTTCTCCCTGCATCCTGCAACTCATTCCACTCTTGGTACAGATATTATTCAGGAAATATTCCATTTCATCTTCCCGCTCAAATTCATTTCTATAGAGGTACCTGGGGTTCCAGTCAATCAAAACACCAACTAAATAAAAAACAATACAATTGATATCCCTAAAAAGGCGATAATAATTTTGAAGTGTACATCATTTTGCTTTTTATTTGGATTTTAGTTAATTTAAAGGTGTTTTGTTTTAATTAATTGCGTTTTTATTTCGTTAAGGTTATAGTTAAACACTCTAGATATGAAAAAATCTTTAATATTTCTGTTATTTCTAAATTTATACATTAACCAATTATGGTCCAAAACTATAGTGGTGGTTAATAGTGGAACTACTTTTTCTCCCGTTAATATCACGGCTACCATAGCCGACACCATCCATTTTCAATTGGCCGGTGACCACAATGTGGTAGAAGTTTCAAAAGCGGTTTGGGATGCTAATGGCAGCGTTTCAAATGGGGGTTTCCTGTTGCCATTTGGCGGAGGAAAATTAAGGATTACCTCGGTAGGG
>Ga0163144_10025062_pt1 | contig 11672 bp, 9 predicted proteins | sample OliLak19BULKMAT1_FD_123175 | JGI IMG/M metagenome (GOLD analysis project Ga0163144, IMG submission 123175) | Freshwater microbial mat bacterial communities from Lake Vanda, McMurdo Dry Valleys, Antarctica - Oligotrophic Lake LV.19.BULKMAT1 | ecosystem: Environmental > Aquatic > Freshwater > Lake... | reverse complement strand
TACGCGGCCGCCGCCAAAGCCCCTGAAGCTGCTCTGTGCTGCCCGGTTGAATACGACCGTCGTTTCCTCGAGATCATTCCTTCCGAAGTCATCGAGAAGGATTACGGCTGCGGGGATCCGTCCCGCTACGTCCGGCCCGGCGAGACCGTGCTCGATCTCGGCAGCGGTACGGGAAAGATCTGTTTTATCGCGGCCCAAGTGGTCGGTCCAACCGGACGCGTCATCGGGGTCGACATGACCGACGAGATGCTCGAAGTCGCGCGGCGCAACGCGCCGATCGTCGCCGAGCGTCTTGGCTTTGCCAATGTCGAGTTTCGCAAAGGGCGGATCCAGGATCTCGCGCTCGATCTCGATCGCCTCGATGAGGAATTGCGCGAACGCCCGGTTACTGACGCCACGTCGTTTCTTGCCGCCGAGGAGTTGGCGGACGATCTCCGCGTGCGCGCCCCGCTGGTCGCGACCGAAACGATCGATGTCGTCGTCTCCAACTGTGTGCTCAATCTCGTCGAGCCTCGGGCCAAGCGCACGCTCTTCGAGGAGATCTTTCGCGTATTGAAAAAAGGCGGACGCGCTGTGATTTCCGACATCGTGGCCGACGAAGGGGTGCCGGAGGCGATGCAGCAAAACGCTGAACTCTGGAGCGGCTGTATCAGTGGCGCCCTGACCGAGGAGGGTTTTTTGCAGGCCTTCGCCGATGCGGGGTTTCATGGTATTCACATTCGCAAGCGCGACCCCGCGCCGTGGCGCACGGTCGAGGGAATTGAGTTTCGCTCGGTCACGGTCGAGGCGTTCAAGGGCAAGCAAGGCCCGTGTTTCGAGCGCAACCAGGCGGCTATTTATCTCGGGCCTTTTTCGGAAGTTCTCGATGACGACGGCCATCGGCTGGTGCGCGGCCGGCGCTACGCGGTTTGCGACAAAACCTATCGGCTCTACCAGCAGGAGCCTTACCGATCGCATTTCGCGCTGGTGGATCCGCGGCTCGCTATTCCGCTGGCCGAGGCGAAGCCGTTCGACTGCTCGGGTACGCGCTTGCGCCATCCCAAGGAGAGCAAGGGGCAAGACTACGCGGCGACAACCGGCACCAGCGCGTGTTGTGACCCTAGCACCACGGGGAGCACCGGAAGCTGCTGCTGATGCTCGCGACGCTCATCGTCCTGGCGGTTTGCTTCCTAAACTGCACCTCAGGGTTGTGACGCTCCCCTGTGCCGCGTTGCTGGGAGCGCTGGCGTACCGGCTCATCCTGTGAAAGGTTCATCCCGCTTTGATGTCTCACCGCCTCATTTTGATGCTGAAGTTTCCGACGCCCGGCGCGGTCAAGACGCGATTGGCGCCGGCGCTTGGTCAACAACGCGCGTGCGACCTCCATCGCGCGCTCGTCCGACAGACTTTGGCGGAAGTTGCGCGTTTTGCGAAACAGGAGCCCGTCGCGGTTGAAGTGCGGGTCGCTGGAGCGCCTGATGCCTCGTCGGCGCGCGTGTGGCTCGGCGACGCGGTGGCGATTCGCGATCAAGGGGAGGGCGACCTCGGAGACCGGATGGATCGTGCCGTGATTTGCGCTTTCTCGGAAGGGGCGAGTTCGGTGGTGGTGATCGGCGGTGACTGTCCTCAACTCACGGCGGAGCATCTCTCGGCGGCCTTTGCCACGCTCGCGCAGAGCGATGCGGTGCTCGGTCCCGCGGCCGATGGTGGGTACTATCTCATTGGGCAGCGACGTCCGCTTTCGGTCCTGTTTCACGGTATCCGTTGGGGAAGTACAGAGGTGCTGGCCCAGACTCTCGCGGTGGCGCGGGCGCACTCCATCGTGGTCGCGCAACTCGCCACGCTGCATGACGTGGACCTGCCGGAAGACCTGAGGCATTGGGCGGGAACACCCGCGGCGCGTGCAGCCGGACGGAGTGGGCTTTCCATCATCATCCCCGCGCTGAATGAAGAAGCGCAACTGGGTGCGACCCTGCTCGCGGCGCAGCGCGAACACCCGCACGAGATTATCGTGGCGGACGGTGGCAGCACCGATCGAACCGTCGAGATCGCGCGTACACATGATGCGATTGTGCTCGCGGCTCCGGCGGGACGGGGGCGCCAGCAGAATTTCGGGGCGGACGTCGCGACGGGTGGGATGTTGTTGTTTCTGCATGCCGACACGATCTTGCCGGCCAATTATCCCGAGTTGATTCGCACCACGCTGGCGCGCCCCGGCACGGTGGGCGGGGCGTTTCAGTTTGCGCTCGATGGCGCGTTTACCGGCCGACGCCTGATCGAGCGCGGCACGAACTGGCGCGCGCGTTCGCGGCAGATGCCATACGGCGATCAAGGCTTGTTTCTTCGGCGCGAAACCTTCGACCAGCTCGGCGGATTTCCTGATCAGCCGATCATGGAGGATTATGAATTCGTGCGTCGCCTGCGTCGCCTGGGTCGGATTGCGCTGGCCGACGGCGCTGCCACAACCTCCGGTCGACGTTGGCAGCGGCTGGGACCATGGCGCACCACGCTGATCAACAGTCTCATGGTGCTCGGCTATCGTACCGGGATATCGCCGGACCGGTTGGCTACCTGGTATCAGCGACCGCGACGATCGAGTGCGGGAACGTCCGCATTTCCGGGGAATAAGGCTCCCGCTTCGGTCATCTAGTGTTGGGCGAACTCCCGCCCTCTTTTTCGTTGACTCCCTTCATCTATGATTAAACACCTCTTCGCCCTCGTTTTTCTCGCGTTCGCCGCCTCCCTTTTTGCCGCGGCACCGCTCGCTCCCGAAGCCATACCCGGACTCAAAGTGGGTGCCAAGGCCGTCGATTTCACCCTCAAGAATGCGGCCGGCCAGGACGTCGCCCTGAAAGCGCTGCTCGAAAAGGGACCGGTCGTCCTGGCCTTCGTGCGTTCGGCGGATTGGTGTCCGTTCTGCCGGAAGCAACTGCAGGAGCTGCAAAAAGATCTTTCGGCGATCGAGGCCACGGGCGTCCAACTCGTCACAATCAGCTATGACCCCGTCGCGACGAATGCCGCCGCTTCCACGAAACTCGGACTGACTCTTCCGTTGCTGTCCGATCCGGGCAGCAAAGTCATCGATGCCTATGGGATCCGAAATGAGGATGCGAAGGGTCGCTCGGCAGGCGTGCCGCATCCGGTGCTGTTCGTTGTCGATCGCGACGGCGTCATCCGCGCGAAGCTGATGCGGGAAACGTTTCGCGATCGCCCGGAGAGCGCTGAAATCATTGCGACCGTGAAGAGCATCAAATGAGGTGGGTTATCCGAATCGATTCTCTCACCTGACTATAAATACCCACTAATCCTCGCACTTTGAAGACCATCGCAAAAGATCTGACCAGAGAGTATCCACGTAGCCCGCGCGAAACGCTCGGCGGCTATGTCCACGCCGCCCGGATGCTCGACAAGTGTCGGGCGGCCGTCGCCGGCACCGCTGGCGACTACCATTATAACTGTCCGCTTGATCGCTGCCTGCTCGATTTCACCGGCATCGAGGCCGATGCCTTCAAGACGTTTGTCGGCACGGGAGTGGACGACGCGGCCGTTGCTGAATGGATCCGGGCGCAGTCCAAGGTTAAGGATGACGGTGAGGTCATAGCGTGGAACAACCGGATGCGTGACACGCGCGTGAGCGAGATGCCGTTGCCTCTGCAAGTCTTCCTCGAGGGCTACATCCCCAAGTTTATTCCCGCGGGCAAGATCGTTCGCGTCTGGTTCGACGTTTACGATCTCGAGGAAGGTCGGCTGTAATTTCCGATCAGCCCGTCACCGTTTTTATAACGGGCGGCACGTGTGCCCGCCCGGGCCGGCGCAGGTAGAGCTTGCCGACCATCATGAGAGTGCCCCAACCGGCTCGAATCACGCCGGCGAGGTTGCCCGAGATCTTCGATTTCCCTGCCACTCGCACGTGAAAGGCCACGGGTACTTCCGCGATCGGGAGACCGAGTTCGACGGCGCGCACTTGCATCTCCACATTCCAACCGAAGCCGCGATCGCGCAGCGCCAGTTGTTCGAAGGCGTCCCGCCGAATGACGCGTAACGAGGCCATATCCAGAAAGCGTCGACGCCAGCCCAACCCAATCAACGCACAGCAAAGGGCGTTGCCGAAGCGCTGCATCGGGGTGAGGCGGCCGCGCGACGCGTCCTGTGTCACTCGCTCACCGAGCACGAGCAGCGCACCGTCGTCGATCGCCCGCTGGAAGGCCGCGCTCTCGGCGCCGTCGAGCCGGTCGCTACCGTCGGCGGAGCTGAAAAGAATCCAGTCGATTGATGCCGGCAGCGCGCGCGTGCCGGACCAAGCCGCCGCGCCGTAGCCTCGTTGGGGTTCCCGGCAGACATCCGCACCGGCATTCGCCGCGCAATCGGCGGTGGCATCCGTGCTGCCGTTGTCTACGACGCGCACCAGCCCGGCGCCGCGTATTCGCCAATAAAGTACAGTATCGGCGACACACGCGGCTTCGTTGAGGGCGGGTATCACGACCACCGTGCGGGCAAGAAAAGGGGCGTCAGCCGGCGCAGTTCCATTGAGTTGGTGCGTCATGACGGATGAGAGACATCACGGCTGGTATTATTCCGTCGGAATAAATCCCCGATGTGTTCATCTTATGCCCAGATGACCTTCGACCGTTTCATCCTCGTGTGCTGCGCCGGGTTTACTCTGCTCACTTCCGTTGCGCATGCTTTTGACCAAAATCACGCCGGGCTCGATCGCGTGCTTAAGCCTCACGTGCGCGATGGCGCGGTGAACTATGCCGCGCTCAAGGCTGCGCCCGGCGAGCTCAAGGCATATCTTGCGGAGCTTGCCGCGGTCACCGAGCCTGCCTTCAAAGGCTGGTCCGGGAAGGACCAACTTGCGTACCTGATCAACCTCTACAACGCCGCGACCCTCCAGCTCATCATCGAGCACTATCCGGTGAAGAGCATTCGAAGCATCGGTTTTATTCCCGGCCGAGCCTGGAAAAAAGAGTTCATTTCCCTCTTCGGTCGCAACGTTTCCCTTGATCACGTTGAGCACGACATCATCCGCAAAAACTATCGGGATGCCCGCGTTCATTTCGCCCTGGTGTGCGCGGCGCAGAGTTGTCCGCCATTGCGGTCTGAGCCGTTTGTCGGCACCCGGCTCGATGCGCAACTCGACGAGCAGGGGCGGATCTTCCTGGCGCAGGAAACAAACAACCGCGTCGAGGCCAGCTCGCGCACCGTTCATCTCTCGCCCATTTTCCAATGGTTCGCCGGCGATTTCGAAGCGGAGGCCGGGTCGGTGCTGAAATTCGTGACTCCGTTTTTCCCTGACACCGCCCGAGCCGCGCTGACCGGAAGCGGTGAGTTCAAAGTCGCATTCACCGATTACGACTGGTCGCTCAACCAACCGGGCTCCCGATGAGCGGGTCACGTCGGATTGCTTTATTAGCGGTCGTGGTGCTGGCGCTCGTGGCGGCCTTTTTGCTCTTCGATGTGCGTGGCGGCTTGCGGGAGGCACTTGCCTGGATCGAGGGCTTGGGCGCGTGGGGACCGGCGCTTTTTGTTCTGATCTACATTGTCGCCACCGTGCTGTTTTTGCCGGGCTCGGTGCTCACGCTTGGTGCCGGCGCGCTGTTTGGCGTCGCCTGGGGATCGGTTTACGTCTCGGCCGGTTCCGTACTGGGGGCGACGGCAGCGTTCCTCGTGGGGCGGTATTTTGCGCGCGATTGGGTGGCGAAAAAAATTGAAGGGAACGACGGCTTTGCCGCGATCGATCGCGCCGTTGCCACCGATGGCTGGAAGATTGTCGGACTCACCCGGCTCTCACCGGCGTTTCCGTTTTCACTGCTGAATTACGCGTTCGGTCTCACCCAGGTGAAACTGCGCGACTACGTGCTCGCGTCCTGGATCGGCATGATGCCCGGCACGGTCATGTATGTTTACCTCGGCTCGCTTGCGCAGGCCGGAGCCAGCGAGCGGCAGCGGACTCCGGGCGAATGGGCGCTTTACGCCGTCGGTCTCGTGGCCACCATCGCTGTCACCGTGGTCATCACTCGCATTGCCCGGGCGGCCCTCGCCCGGCGGGCGGGTCCTGCCATCCCTGTTTCCTCATGAACGCCTCGTTTCCCCTTTTGCCGTGGGATTCGCACAATCAGAAACTGCGCGCCAATGTGGCTCCGGCTGACTGGCAAAATCCGAAACCCTCCGGGCGTTATAACCTCGTCGTCATCGGCGGCGGTACGGCCGGGCTCGTCACGGCCGCGGGTGCGGCCGGACTTGGTGCGAAGGTCGCGCTGATTGAGCGCCACCTGCTCGGTGGCGACTGTCTCAACGTGGGCTGCGTGCCCTCGAAGGCGTTGATCCGGGCCGCGCGCGCCGCGGCTGATGCCCGCGATGCGGTGCGTTTTGGAGTCACTTATTCCGGCGATTTCGCGGTTGATTTTGGCGCGGTGATGGAACGAATGCGCCGGCTGCGCGCCGAGATCAGCCCGCATGACTCCGCGGCGCGATTCCGCGAACTGGGGGTGGATGTATTTCTGGGCGGCGGAAAATTTACGGGCGCCGACACCGTTGAAGTCGGCGGCCAGACGTTGCGCTTTACGAAGGCCGTCATTGCGACGGGGGCGCGGGCTTCGGCTCCAGCGATTCCCGGTCTGAAGGACGTGCCGTATCTCACCAACGAAACGCTCTTCTCCCTGACCACCTTGCCGCGCCGGTTCGCCATCATCGGGGCGGGGCCGATCGGATGTGAAATGGCGCAGAGTTTCGCGCGTTTCGGTTCGGAGGTTTTTCTGATCGAGACGAAAGGCGGCGTATTGCCGCGGGAAGACCCCGAAGCGGCCGGGATTGTACAAGCCGCTCTCGTTCGTGATGGCGTCAAACTCATCCTCCAGGCCAAGCACCTGCGACTCGAACGCCGCGCTGAAGGCCGCGTGTCGATTCAATGTACCTCGGAGGGCGCGGATCAGGAGATCATTGCCGACCAATTGTTGATTGCGGTGGGCCGGGCGCCCAACGTCGAGGGACTTGGCCTCGAAGCGGCAGGTGTGACGTTCGGCAAGAAGGGCGTGAATGTGGACGACCGGCTGCAGACGGCCAATCCGCGGATATATGCCTGTGGTGACATTTGTTCACCGTATCAATTCACGCACGCGGCGGATTTCATGGCACGTATTGTGATTCAAAATACGCTCTTCAAGGGTCGGCGCCGGGCGAGTTCGCTCGTGATACCGTGGTGTACCTACACCTCGCCCGAGCTCGCGCATATCGGCCTTGCGCCGAAGGATGCGAAGGCGGCGGGGATCGCGATCGATACTTATACGCAGCCGCTCGGCAAGGTGGACCGCGCGATCCTCGATGGCGATGAAGAGGGTTTCGTGCGCGTGCATGTGCGGAAGGGCACGGATCAGATCGTCGGAGCGACGATCGTGGCGGCGCATGCCGGCGATATGATGGGGGAACTCTCCGTGGCGATGACGAATAAGATCGGACTCGGTGGGATCGGGGCGGCGATCCATCCTTATCCGACGCAAGCCGAGGCGATCCGCAAAGTCGGCGATCTTTACAGTCGCACCCGGCTCACTCCTTTGGTGAAGCGTATCTTTGGCAAGTGGCTGGCGTGGCAGCGTTGATCATCCAGGGTTTCCCTTGCGCGATTTGCCGGAGGGCGGGAGTTGCGCGCGGACGCCTGCTGTATTTGGTGTCCGCGTGTCTCTCTGGTCGCTTCTTTCCGTGCTGGTTTGCCGCGGCGGTCGCTCGTCCGCTCGAAGATCGCGCTCCTTCGCCTCGGCTGTCTGGACGACGCGGAGAACGTCCGTCCATGCCACGTTGACGCTCGGCCTCGCGGTCTTGCTGAGCGGTTGCGCGGGCTCGCGCACCAGCAGTGGAAGCACGGCGGATCGCAAGCCAGCGATGCCGACGATCGCGCCGAATCCAACGAATGGCGCGATGCCTCTGCCTCTGACGGAAGCCGAAGCCCTGGCGCTGGCGGCACGGCAGGCGCGAACCCAGGATTTTGCCGGAGCGGTCCGCGCCCTTCATTCCGGCAGAGATGCTGAGACGCGATCGCGGCTGGGGCTTCAGCTGATTTCACTGCTCGCCGCGGAAAACGTTTCACTCGCCGCCGCGACGGCGGAAGCCCTGCCGCCGGGTTTGGCGCAAACCTCCGCGCTCGAGCTCGTGGGTCGCGCGTGGGCGCAGACCAATCCAGATGCGGCGTTGGCGTGGGCGATGACTCTGCAGGAAGTGAATTCCGCCCTGGCGGCCCGCCGGGCGGTTACATCCGAACGCGTGCGAACAGAGCCGCACGCGGTGCTCGACCGTATCCAATCTTTACCGACAAGTCAGGCCCGTGACGATTCGCTCGTCCTCGCGGCCGGGGCTTGGGCCCGGCTTAATCCGGACGAGGCTCTGGCCTGGCTGGAAACGTTGCCCGAAGGCGAACAGCGTCAGCGCCTGACCTCAAGTGTCGGGTTTGAGATCGCGCAGACCGATCCGCGGCGGGCGATGAGTTTGGCGGAGCGATTGCCGGCGGGACGGGACCGCTGGCTTCTGGTGAGTGCGATCGGTCAGACGTGGGTCGCAATGGATCCGAAGGCCGCGTTTTCCTGGGCGCAGGAGTTGCCGGAAGGGGAGGCGCGGCACGCGGCGCTGGCGGGTATTGATACGGGATCGGGAGTGCCGTCCACGCGACGCGTGGCGTCGGTGCCGGGGATGCGCGGGGGCGCGTCTCGCACCCGGGGCGGAACGGCTACCATTGTGGCGGCACGCGCAAGTGCGGAGCCTGCCTTTGAGCTCTGGTTCGCGACTCAGCCACCCGGGATGTCGCGCGAGGAGGCGATTCTCGAGTTTGTCCGCCAGCAAGGTGCGGCGCAGCCCTTCGCGGTGGGGCAGATGCTGAGTTCGCTCCCGGGCGGAACCGTCCGCCAGCAGGCGATCGATCTCCAGGTGCAGAACTTGGTAAACACGGCGCCGGAACAGGCGGCGGATTTTCTCCGCAGTCTGCCGCGTTCGGAGCAGGACCGCGCGGCGGTCGAGCGCACGGCGCGGCGGTTGTTACCGACCAACCCGGCTGCTGCCGAGGCCTTGCTTGACCAGGCGTTGATCCCGCCTGGTCGGAAAGCTGAACTCCTGCAAGGGCGACCCTGATCATGGAAGGCCGGGCTCCAGCCCGGGCCGCGGCTCCGAGCGGAGACCGTGGATCATGAGCCGGAGCGAAGCGGATGTCAGAGACGGGAATGCCGTCTCTCGACGCGGCCCTTACATCCAGCCGGGACGATATTCTTTCGTGATGAACTGATTCGCGTCGGGGATGTTCGTGACCTTCATCGCGGCGGCGTCCCATTCGATCCGGCGGCGCGAGCGGATCGCGACGTTGGCGAGGAGGACGGCTTCGGTGAACGGACCGGAGTAGTCGAAGTTGGAACCGGGCTTGGGTCCGCCTTTGCAGCCGAGAATCCATTCTGCAAACGGTCCGCCTTGCACGCGGGGTATCGTTTTGGCCGGTAGACTCGGCGCCAGTTCCCGCATTTTCGTTTCGGGAATGATGCGGACCGAATCATAATAAAAACTACAGAGCACGGTGGCCTTGCTGCCGAAGAGCAGGGTGCCGGCTTCGGCAGGCAGATCGCGGCCGAATTCGAGCTGCGGGGGCAGCGGCGGAATCAGGCCGCCGTCGGACCAGGTGTACTTGACCGGAGGCATCGAGCCCCGGGCCGGGAAGTAGTTCGTCACGATCGAGGCATGCGGCGTCGCCTGATCGGTCGCGCCGGTGGACATTGCCTCGACGGCCGTCGGGGCTCCGAGGTTAAGGGCCCAATACGCACCATCCATGATGTGACACGCGACGTCACCGAATGCCCCGGTGCCAAAGTCCCACCAGCCGCGCCATTTCAATCCCGGCATATAGGCGGGATCGAAGGGACGGTTGGCGGCCACGCTGAGCCAGCCGTCCCAGTTCAACGTCTTGGGCGGAACGGGAATGAAAGCGGAGTGATCAGGCTTTTTATAGGCTCCGATGGGTTGACGCCAGGAAGGGAAGAACGGCCGGTTGGTCCAGCTCACGACCTCCCGAACATCACCGAGCACGCCCGCCTCGACCCATTCTTTGAGGACGCGACAGCCTTCGCCCGCATGTCCCTGATTTCCCATCTGGGAAACGACCTTCTTTTCGCGCGCGATGCGGGTGAGCTCACGGGCTTCCCAGACCGTGTGGGAAAGCGGTTTCTCGACATACAAGTGTTTGCCGAGGGCGAGTGCGGTCATGGCCGCGGGAAAATGCGTATGATCCGGCGTGGAGATCGTGACCGCGTCGATCTTGCTCCCGAGTTGCTCAAACATCCGGCGGTAGTCCATGAACCGGGGGGCGGCGAGGAGCCGATCGCCTTCGGTGGGGAATTTTTCCGCGACGGACTTGATCGAAGCGCTGGCGCGTTCCTCGTCCACATCGCAGATCGCGACGATATTTTCGTCCTTAACCCCGGTAAGGGCCGCGCCGCCGCGACCGCCTGCGCCAATGACGGCGACATTGAGCCGGTTATTGGGCGAGGAGTTGCCGGCAGTTCCGGACTGCGCGCGGAGGATGGCGGGAAATGCGAGGGCACTCGCGGCCGTCGTGGTTTTGAGAAAGGTGCGGCGGGTCGTGATGGGATTCATGGTGACAGGTGAGCGTGGGCCAAGGAGCGAAGCGCTGGGTTCAGGGTTGCAGAAGGGGAGGGCAGTTCAGGACAAACGGCCGTAAAGCCGGGTCCGAACCCACGCAGTTTCGAGAGATCGTCGGCGGGGATCAATTCCCGATTCGAAGAAATGCCGCGAACGATTCAACCCGGTGCGTTTTACCGCGATGATCGTTGAGGTAACCGCGGCCTGGCAGCATCGCCCAGGAGGGGGCAGAAGGGCGCTTGCGCTTCGTTCCCGATTACGCAGCCTTGCTCATCAATGAAGCAAACCCGTTTGAGCTCATTTATAGCTATGGAGCGCCGGGGATTTCTGCGGACCGCGAGTTTGATGGCCGCGGGCGCAGCGGCTGGCGGCTCAGTGGGGCGGGCCGCGACCGCCGATGGCCGCGTGATGCTGCCATTCGAGAACGGCGAACGGGAACTGGTGGCGTATCCCCAGAAGCGTCCGCTGATTCGACTGACGGCGCGTCCGCCGCAATTGGAGACACCGTTTTCGGTTTTTAACGAAGGGGTGCTCACGCCGAACGACGCTTTTTTTGTCCGTTATCACCTGAGCGACATCCCGACGCGGATCGATCCGGCGACCTTTCGCCTGCGGGTGCGGGGAGCGGTGACGACGTCGCTCGAGTTGTCGCTCGAGGAGTTGAAGAAACTGGCGGATCCCATGGAGGTGGTGGCGGTGAATCAGTGTTCCGGCAACAGTCGCGGTCATTCCACGCCGCGGGTGCCGGGTGGGCAGTCGTCGCATGGAGCGATGGGCAATGCGCGCTGGACGGGAATTCCGTTGCGGACGGTCTTGGAGAAGGCGGGCTTGGGGAAGGACGCTCGCCAGGTGACGTTTGACGGGCTGGATCGCGCCCCGCTGCCGGGAACGCCGGACTATATCAAGGCGCTGGAGATCGATCACGCCCTGGATGGTGAAGTCATGCTGGCGTGGGCGATGAACGGAGAGGATCTGCCGATGTTGAACGGTTATCCGCTGCGCCTCGTGGTTCCAGGATATTACGGCACATTTTGGATCAAGCACGTGCACGATATCGAAGTATTGGATAC
>Ga0163144_10025060_pt1 | contig 11673 bp, 9 predicted proteins | sample OliLak19BULKMAT1_FD_123175 | JGI IMG/M metagenome (GOLD analysis project Ga0163144, IMG submission 123175) | Freshwater microbial mat bacterial communities from Lake Vanda, McMurdo Dry Valleys, Antarctica - Oligotrophic Lake LV.19.BULKMAT1 | ecosystem: Environmental > Aquatic > Freshwater > Lake... | reverse complement strand
CCTTCACGAACCGCCCTTCACAAACCGCCCTTCACGAACCGCCCCATCCAAACCATGCAGGGGCGGTTCGTGAACCGCCCTTCTCACGAACCGCCTTCACGAACTGCCCTTCACGAACTGCCCCTACGCAAACTGCGCCACACCAGCCAGTGCGACGGTTATCGCCTGCTCCACTGCTTGTCCCTTCTGATCAAGCACAACCGACTCACCAACGGTGCGCTGGGCAACCACTCCGCACACGCATCCGGCGGCAAACCCATACACACTACCCATCTTGAATAAGGTTCCGCATTCCATTTCATAATTCAGAATATTGAGATTGCGATATTCTTCGGTGATCCCACGCAGCCAACGCTGCAAATGCGGGTTGGCCGATTCACTGCGCTCCTGGCCCTCATAGAACGAATCAACCGATGCTGTTATGCCATAATGAGCCTCGATTGAGCGGCTACGAGCGGCCTCAACCAGAGCCACCGTAACGAATGGATCGGCAGCAGCTGGGTACTCGCGTGGCGCAATATCATCCGCCGCCCCCTGGCGGCACAACGCTGCCGTGCTGATCACCACGCTGCCAGGCATCACCCTGGCCTGAATCGAACCACACGTCCCAACACGAATGATCGTCTGCACACCAACCTGCACAAGTTCATTAACAACAATACTGAGTGATGGCGCACCCATACCACTCGTTGCCGAGATCAGTGGCCGTCCATCTGGCAAAAAACCAAGGTAGCTATTCAGGCCGCGATGCTCGGAAAGAACACGCGCATCCCGCAAATAGGTTCTCGCAATCAGCTTGGTACGCTCAGGGTCCCCCGAAAGCACTGCCGCAATCGGTGGCGTATCGCCAAGATCATCACGTCCAAATCCAATATGATACAGCTTCGTCATCGCATCCTCATGATAGAAGTATGAACAACAGTGTAGAGACGCCCTCTGGGGCATCTGGCAGAAATAACCATACACATCAACACGGCAACGCCCACCACAAGGGCTTCTAAAAGATACCACCAACATGGTAGAGACGCCCCGCTGGGGCGTCTAACGTGGTGTTCGAACCAGAATTGCGCTCTGTCTATGCCGATGGCGTCGGATTATCGGTTCTTGGTTCCCTGACCCCTGCTTGCGCCGCCCCTCTCCCCCTGGGAGAGGGGCCGGGGGTGAGGGCAGTTCAGTGGTTCTCGGCTATCTTCGCACGATAGGCAGCGAGTTCAGCTTTATGCGCCTCTGCCATCTTGGCAAGGGCTTTGTTCCACGGCTTGCGATGGCCTTCCAAGCTCTCAACCAAAACCTCGGCAATCGCCAGATTGCGATACCATTTACGATTGGCTGGCACAACATACCAAGGCGCACGTTCTGTACTACACTGGCTCAGCGCATCTTCATATGCCTCAGTATAGCTATCCCACAACGCCCGCTCGCGCCAATCACTGGCCGCCAGCTTCCAGGCTGTTTCAACATCCTGCTCACGCTCAAGCAATCGCTGCTCCTGCTCATCCTTGCTAATATGCAAAAAGAATTTCAGGATGATGGTGCCCTGTGCCGCCAATAGTGCCTCAAAGGCGTTGATCTGATCATAGCGTGCTTGCCAAACATCTTTCGGCACCAGTTCATGAACGCGGACAACCAGCACATCCTCGTAGTGCGAACGATTGAAAATCCCCAGCATGCCCTTGCGTGGTGTCACCTGATGAATGCGCCACAAAAAATCGTGTGCTAATTCTTCCTCAGTTGGCACCTTGAACGACTCAACCCGCAGTCCCTGGGGGTTACAACTACGAAACACCGTGCGAATTGTGCCATCCTTGCCGCTGGTATCCATCCCTTGTAGCACAACCAGAACACTATTCATTCCGGCTGCATATAATTCTTCTTGCAGCGCATCGATCTGGGCGTCGAGCTTCTGAAAAGCAGCAACACCTTGCTCTTTGGTCAGGCCAGCAGTACGGTCTGGATCGAAATCCTTCAGCCGAACTTTCGTTTCTGGCTCTATGCGGTGGGCATATGGCATGGCTAGCCCTTTCGGCGGCGGCGGCGCGGCGGCAAACGCTCAGATTGTGGCCCACTTTCTGGGGGTCGTATAGGTTGTTCTGGTGGCTGCGGTGATCGCTCGCTCCGTTCTGACGCACCATGTGGGGCAGGCGGCTGCGCTTGCGTGCGGCGCGGCTGCGTCTGAATAGGCCGACGCGCCGATGATGGCGGGCCGATGCGGCGTTGCTGGGCAGGCGGTGGTTGCTGGCGCTCGGGCGCTTGTTCTGGAAGCTGGCGTGGCAGCGATGGGCTGTCCTCATCATGGCCCTCTTCCAGCATTGCCAGGGCTTCCAGCACATCCGGGTTATCAATTTCATCACGCAACAGGCGCTTCTCACCCTTATCGCGCCGTGGTTCCGGCGGCGGGCGGCGCTCACGCCGTGCCTGTGTCGGCGCGGGTTGCAATGGTTCACGCTCCAACCCAAGCAGCGCCGCTGGCGTAATCCCCTCATCATTGCGGCTGCGTGCCAGCGATGCCACCCGATCCGTCGCCTCGCTCAGCTTGTCCGGCTTGAATTCCTCGTGCGCCAGGCTCCCAGCCAACTCGACAATGACAGTCTCGCGGACGACATTAACAGCAACAACCTCGCCAGGCCCGTCGGGTGTTTGTACCCAGGCCCCCTTGCGCGGCAACTCTGTCTTGATCTGAAGGTATTGTTCGTGCTCATATGCCAGGCAACACAACAAGCGGCCACACACGCCACTGATCTTGATTGGATTCAGCGGCAGATCCTGGTCCTTGGCCATCTTGATCGAGACCCGCGCATAATCAGGTAGAAAGGTCGAACAGCACAAAATCCGGCCACACGGGCCGATTCCACCAAGCAATTTGGCCTCATCACGTGGACCAATCTGGCGTAACTCGATCCTGGCACGGAACAAGCGCGCCAGATCACGAACCAACATGCGAAAATCGACACGCTTCTCCGCCGTGAAATAGAACGTCAGCCGCGAGCCATCGAAGCTATATTCCGCCTTGACCAGCCGCATTGGCAGGCCATGTTCCGTGATCTTCTCGGTACAGCGTGCCAGCACTTCACTCTGCCGTGCATTCAGCGAATTCAAGCGCTCAAAATCGATCGGTTCGGCCAACCGCAACACTGGCTTCAGATCGCCAATCACCTCATCATCGGCAACATCACTAGGCGGATACGCGACTTTGGCCAGTTCAGGGCCGCGTACCGTTTCGACGATCACCTGATCGCCCTGAGCTAATGGCGAAAGCCCATTCGGATCGAAATAATAGGTCTTCCCCGAATCCTTGAAGCGGATTCCAACGACGATTGGCATACTGTTTATCCTTCAGCCCACCCCAACACTTTATAGGTGCGGACGGTCTTTTCTTTCCCTTTGAGTTGGTAATCGCCCATCTCCTGGACGCGGAAGCGATTGCCGATTGCCTGAAGCGTCGCCTCGCCAATCAGCACCGTATTCGTCTCTGCACGGCCTTCCAACCGTGATGCCGTATTGACCGTATCACCGATCACGGTATACTCCAGCCGCTGGCGGGTTCCGAAAAACCCAGCATAGGCTGGGCCAGTATTGACGCCAATCCGAAAATCGAACCGGCGGCTAGAATCATCAAGGCGTGCCATCAGTGCGCGGTGCGCCTCGATCATATCCAGCCCAGCTGCAACCGCATTGATCGCATACTGGCTTGGGTCATTCACATCGCTGAGTTGTGGGGCACCAAACAGTGCCATTATGCCATCGCCAATATATTTATCCAATGTGCCATTATGCTTAAAGATCATCTCAGTCATATCATGCAGGTATTCGTTCAGAAGATCCTGCATCGCCCTTGGCGAGAGCTGTTCCGATAGCATCGAAAAGCCCTTGATATCGGCAAACAGCACACTGACGGTCAGTTCCTCTGGCTCACGCAAACGGCCATGTTCGCTAAAATAGGAAGCAACCTCATTAGCGATATTGGGCGAGACGAAGCGCTCGAACAACTGGCGGCGTTCGGCCTGCTGGCGCAATTCGTCGGTCAGGCGCGCACGTTCAATATTCAATCCAGCATAGCTGGCAACCGCCGAGAGCAGATCGCGCTCGCGATCACCAAACTGATCACGGCCAGCCGAATCAAGATAGATCAAGCCACTGGCCTTGCCCTCGCTGAACAACGGAACACACAGCGCCGAACGAATATTGGCGCTGATGATACTCTGCGAACCAGCAAAATCCAGCCGCGCATCACGCGTCAGCACCGCCTCGCCTTCCATGGCCTTGCGCGCAATCGTCGAGCTAATCGCAACATCGCCCTGGTCCGGTGGGTAGACAACCCGAGGCACCAGTTCACCGCCCTGGTTGAGCATCAGCAAGCCACGCTGTGCCGGAACGATCCGCAGCGCCTCCTCCATCACAGCGTGGAGCAGTTCGCGCAGATCAACAATACTGCTGAGGCGTTTGCTGATCTGATAGAACTCACGCACTCCCAATGCCAGTTCTGGCAATTCGGCAGCCTGCGCTTCACGAACCTGGCCGAAACTGAGTGGGAAATATTTACTATCATCAAGAACAACGCTCTGTGCAGCACGCTCTTCATAGTGAATCTCGTATGGTCCGAGCTGAATCAGATCGCTATCATTCAGAATCTCTTCCTTGACGCGCAAACGATTGACAGACAACCCATTGCGGCTGTCGAGATCCTTGATCCACGCCTCACGCCCACGCAATTCAATCAGCGCATGACGGCGCGAAATAAAGGCATGCTGAAGCACAATATCGTTTTCGAGCGCACGCCCAATGGAAAGACCCTTTTCCGTGATTGGAAAGGTCTGCACAATGCCATTGATCTCAACAGAAAGGCGTGACATAGGCGCACCTGCGAGAACGAATACAGGCGAATATGGTTCTATAAAAGCAGTATGAGTATACCAGAGATGCCAGGCCGAAACAACATATGATCAACCCTCGTGTGCTATACTCTGAGTGGAACCCATTTCGAAAGCGTTACGCTATGCTACTTGGTTGTTCGATCTCACACCGCCACATCGCCCAATGGTCAAAACACCTTGTCACCACTGCTGCCCCTTTTTACCTGACCGAAGCGCTCGCCGCTCAACTCCCGCCAACACTCCTGACCTTCGAGCGGCAGGAATTTGCCTATGTTCAGTTCGATCTCTCGCTGCGCGATTCCTATACAACCTATGCCATTCATCCCGAGGGAATTGCCTTTACCCTGCTGCATCCGCATGCATTCGATCAACTACCACCGATACTACAAAATGCCCTGATCGAAACCCAGTGGTCACTTGGGCGTGGGCAAATCTATGTATGGGATGCCATCCGCTCATTGGTCGAATCATCTCCTGGCTATTATCTCGCGCCATCACGCTGTACATCAACCGCCGATGGAACCAAATTCGCCCTCGATAGCCAGATCTGGCACTATTTCTCATCAGAAACCCGGGCAGAATGGCTGTTCTCTTTCATTACCAGCCATCATCCGCCATACGAAACGATCCAACTCAGCAAACAGGAATGGTCAACCATCGATCCATATCATCGCCAGATCGTCAAAAAGCTCGCGAATAGTTTTGCCTATGAAAGCGGGGCCAACTGCTTCTCCACCACCCTTGCTGCCGTAACTGCCGATCCCGTGCTGGCAACAACGATCAGCACACTCTGGCTGCATCAGGTACCCTTCCTACGCAGCATCAGCGCCTATGGGTATCGGGTTGCCGCAGAATACCGCGAACCAATTCCAGGGCTGCGCGATGCGATTTTTATCTGGTGGGGGCCAGATAATGTTGCCCGCCATGCATGTTACCTGCTCTACGATGGAATTGTACTCAATAAGAATGCACAGGCATGGTATGCGCCACGGCAACTCGTCCTGCTCGATGATGTGATCGCCTATTGGCGGGACGAAGGCATGCGTATGACAGTACATACCCGCCAATAACTCAGTTTAGTGTAGCAATTCCGCCTGTATTGTAGGCGCGCAAACGCAAAGCGGGTGTGGGTGCAACTCCAGAATAATTCCCCTTCCGCTTTTCTGCAAATCCGCTAGAATTGATGGGAGGCGCGCAAACGCAAAGCGGGTGTGGGGTGCAACCCCAGAATAATTCCCCTTCCGCTTTTCTGCAAATCCGCTAGAATTGATGGGAGGCGCGCAAGCGCAAAGCGGGGTGTGGGGTGCAACCCCAAGAAAAATTCCCCTTCCGCTTTTTTTGTAAATCCGCTAGAATTGAATGAACAGACTGCAACGGCACAGCACGATGCTTAAAGAAACTGTAATTGCATTATGGAAGCCGACTGAGTTATGCTAAATATATACAGCCGTTCACAATCGCGATGTTCCGATGGCATGATTTAGTGCTTGTTGAATGCTGCATATAAACGCCCACGAAGCCTTGTTTACAACATACTATAGAGGGTCATTGCATGGCGATACTGGATAATCAGCAGGTTGCAACTCCCCCACAGCAACCCCAGGAAGTTCAGGTGCCAACGATGGTAATCCAGCCAACCAAGGGCTGGCAGGCGCTCCAACTTGGTGAACTCTGGAAATACCGTGAACTCCTGTACTTCCTGATCTGGCGCGATGTGAAGGTTCGCTATAAGCAAACCCAGCTTGGCATTGCATGGGCGCTGATTCCGCCATTTGTTACAATGCTGGTGTTCTCACTCATTTTTGGCAATCTAGCAAAGATCGAATCGGATGGCATTCCATACCCAATCTTTAGCTTTGCTGGGCTACTGCCATGGCAACTCTTCTCACTCGCCCTCACCAGTGCCTCAAACAGCCTTGTCAATAGTGCAAATCTGCTGCGCAAGGTCTATTTTCCACGGCTTACGATCCCGGTTGCCAGCGTATTGGCTGGCCTGGTAGATTTTGGTCTTTCATTTCTGGTATTGATTGGCATGATGGCCTATTATCGGATTATACCAACCCTGGCGATCCTGCTGCTGCCCGTCTTCACCCTGCTCACCCTTGTGACGGTCATGGGGGTTGGGTTGTGGTTGGCTGCCCTGAATGTACAATACCGCGATATTCGATATGTCGTGCCGTTTATGACCCAAATCTGGATGTTTGCTACGCCAGTTGTCTACCCAAGCAGCCTGTTCCCAGAACCATGGCGCACACTTTCTGGGCTGAACCCAATGGCTGGCGTTATTGAAGGCTTTCGCTGGGCACTACTCGGCACGCAACCGCCTGGCGCAATGATCATTGTTTCATCAGCCGTCGCCATTCTGGTGCTAATCACCGGGCTTATGTACTTCCGGCGGGTAGAACAAACCTTTGCGGATATTGTGTAGCTAAGAACATTATCAACAGGAAATACATTCCCATGGGCAATATTGCTATCCGGGCGCAGAACCTAGCAAAAGAATATCAGATCGGTATGGGGCCTGGTGCCGAATATGGCACCCTGCGCGATCAACTCGCTGGCGCATTTTCGGCACCATTGCGTGCGTTGCGCAGGCGCAATCAGATCAAGCAGGCACCGAAACGCCCTTCCACACACTGGGCACTCAACGATATCTCATTCGAGATTGGTATGGGCGAGATCGTTGGCATTATTGGCCGTAATGGAGCCGGCAAAAGCACGCTGCTCAAGCTGCTTTCGCGCATCACCGAGCCAACCCGTGGCAAGGCCGAGATCTATGGTCGGGTCGCTTCCCTGTTGGAGGTTGGAACTGGCTTCCACCCGGAACTCACCGGGCGCGAGAATACCTTCCTCAATGGTGCCATCCTCGGCATGAGTCGGGTCGAGATCGCCCGTAAATTTGATGAAATCGTGGCCTTCGCCGGGATCGAGAAGTTTATCGACACGCCAGTCAAATTCTATTCGAGTGGCATGTATCTGCGCCTTGCTTTTGCCGTGGCAGCCCATCTCGAACCAGAAATCCTGATCGTCGATGAGGTTCTGGCCGTCGGCGATACTGGCTTCCAGAAGAAGTGTATTAGCAAGATGGAAGACGTTGGTCAACAGGGCCGTACCGTCCTGTTCGTGTCGCACAGTATGCCAACAATCACCCGTTTGTGTGAACGAGCGATCCTGCTTGATGATGGGCGCGTTGTCGCCGATGGCCCGGCCCACAAGATCGCCAATACCTATCTCAATTCTGGTGTGGGAGTAGCATCGGTGCGTGAATGGCGTGATCCAGCACAGGCACCTGGTGGCGATATTGCGCGATTGCGGACCATGCGCGTTCTGACGGAAGAAGGCGAGCCAGTTGAGGCTGTCGATATTCGGCATCCAATCAAGATCGAGATGCAGTTCGATGTCACGCAGCCTGGGTATATATTGCTGCCACATCATATGCTCGCAAATGAAGAAGGGCTGCATATCTGCAACCTGCATGATCTGGATCCAGAATGGCGCAAGCGACCACGACCAGTTGGACAGTATACGAGCACTGTCTACATTCCGGGCAACCTATTCGCCGAGGGCACGATCTATGTCTCATCGTCGCTGATTACATTAGCACCCGATATTGTGCAATTCGATGTGCCAGATGTAGTTGCCTTTCAGGTTGTTGAGAAATCTGTTGGCGATACGGCACGTGGCGATTGGACGGGCACAATGCCTGGGATCGTTCGTCCATTACTTCCATGGACAACAACATTCGAGCCATACTTATGATGCATGCACAAAGCCATTGCGCCGAATGATCGGTCTATCGGCTCTGTTCACGATAGGTGTCTGTCAATCCCCATAAGCGATACTACAGGCTTATCGCGGTGCTGCGCGACCATACAATGCGATCAGGCGGCAATGTTGCACGTCTGATCAAATCGTGTGTGATGCAAGAGCTTCGTGAATACCAGCAGGCCCAAAACAGAGGAGACGCAAACAATGAAAGCAGTCATCCTGGCAGGTGGGTTTGGAACGCGCATCAGCGAGGAAAGCGCGATCAAGCCAAAGCCAATGGTCGAAATTGGCGGTAAGCCACTGCTCTGGCATATCATGAAGATCTACTCGGCCTATGGAATCAATGATTTCATTATATGCTGCGGTTATAAGGGCCATGTGATCAAAGAATATTTCGCCAACTACTTCTTGTATATGTCCGATGTGACCTTCGATATGCGGGCGAATCGCACCGAAATACATCAGAATGGTGCCGAACCATGGCGCGTCACGCTTGTCGATACCGGCGAAAAAACCATGACGGGCGGGCGGCTCAAACGCGTGCGCCACTATATTGGCGATGAAACCTTCTGCTTCACCTATGGCGATGGCGTCAGCGATATCGATATCGCTGCGCTGATTGCATTCCATCGTAGCCAGAATGTCCTGGCGACACTCACTGCCGTGCAGCCGCCAGGCCGGTTTGGTGCGTTCACACTCGATCCAAACCAGCCGCGCATCACCCACTTCCGTGAAAAACCACAGGGCGATGGCGCATGGATCAATGGTGGGTTCTTTGTGCTAGAACCAGGCGTGTTCGATTATATTGATGGCGATGCAGTGGTCTGGGAACAGGAGCCGATGCGGAATCTGGCCCATAATGGGCAATTGGCCGCCTATCAGTATAGCGGCTACTGGCAGAACATGGACACACTCCGCGATAAAATGCTGCTCGAAGAACTCTGGCAGAGTGGCAAGGCACCCTGGAAATACGAAACAACGAGCTAATGGAAAAAGCGAGCAATGCAATGAATATTCTCGTTACCGGAACCGATGGCTATATTGGCACAGCAATCACACCAATGCTGATCGCACGCGGTTTTGATGTGGCCGGGCTGGATACCGGCTTCTATCGCGATGGCTGGCTCTACCCAACCAGGGCCATATACCCGCGCCTGATTAGCAAAGATATTCGCCATATTAGTGAGGACGACCTGCGCGGTTTTGATGCCGTTGTCCATATGGCCGAACTCTCGAACGATCCATTGGGCCAGTTGCACCCCGAAATTACCCATCGAATCAACCATCAGGGCAGCGTCGAACTCGCCAAGAAGTGTAAGGCTGTTGGCATTACCCGCTTCGTCTATACATCATCGTGTAGCGTGTATGGCGTTGGTTCAGATGACTACAAGACCGAGGAATCCGATCTGCTGCCGCAAACGGCCTATGCTGAATGTAAGGTGCTTGTCGAACGCGATGTTGCCAAACTCGCCGACGATAGCTTCTCGCCGACGTTCCTGCGCAATGCGACTGCCTATGGCCCATCGCCACGCATGCGCTTCGATATTGTTCTGAATAATCTTTCCGGCCTGGCCTGGACAACCGGCGAGATCCGCATGACCAGCGATGGTACGCCCTGGCGGCCACTCGTCCATGTTCTTGATATTGGTGAGGCAATTGCGTGTGTACTCAACGCACCACGCGATGCCATTCATAATCAGATCTTCAATGTCGGCGATACCCAGCACAACTATCGGGTGCGCGAGATTGCCCAGATTGTGGCCGAGGCATTCCCTGGCTGTGTGCTCACACTCGGTACTGGCGATAGAGATAACCGCAGCTATCGGGTTTCTTTCGATAAAATCAACACGCAACTGCCAGGGTTCCACTGCCAGCGCGATGCGGCCCAGGGTGCCAAGGAGCTACGCCAGGTGTTTGAGCGCATTGGAATGACCAAGGAAGTCTTTGAGAATCGCTCATACACACGCCTGCGCCAACTCAAACATCTCATCGCAACCGAACAGCTCGACCAGGATTTCTTCTGGGCATAGAGACGCAAGATGTTGCGTCTCTATGCCCCAATGCATCTATATCATAGAGAGTATTTCATGAGCCATTGCCGTTTCTGTAACACGCAACTCAGCCATAGTTTTGCCGATCTGGGCATGTCGCCGCTGGCCAATTCCTACCTGTCGCCAGAACATGTCCAGCACATGGAACCATTCTATCCATTGCATGTGTTCGTCTGTGAACAATGCCTGCTGGTGCAACTCGAAGAATTCGAAAGCCCCGACAGCATCTTCAGCGACTATGCCTACTTCTCGTCCTATTCCGAGAGTTGGCTGGCCCATGCACGACGTTATGTCGATATGGCAACACAGCGCTTCACGCTCACCAATACAAGCCAGGTGATCGAGATTGCCAGCAATGATGGCTACCTGTTGCAGTATTTCGTTGCCAAGGGCATTCCCGTGCTGGGGATCGAACCAGCCGCCAACACAGCGCAGGTCGCAGCCGAAAAAGGCATTCCATCGCTGGTCAAGTTCTTTGGCCAGCAGACAGCCAACGAGCTTGTTGCCGAAGGCACGCAGGCCGATCTGTTACTTGGCAATAATGTGCTTGCCCATGTGCCAGATCTGAACGATTTTGTTGCCGGCATGCAGATTGTGCTCGCACCACATGGCGTCATCACCATGGAGTTCCCGCACCTGCTGCGACTGATCGACGAGAACCAGTTTGATACTATCTATCACGAGCACTTCTCCTATTTCTCATTCCTAACGGTGCAGAAGGTCTTTGCAGCGCACGGGCTGACCATGTTCGATGTTGAGGAGCTGCCAACCCATGGTGGGTCACTACGGATCTATGCGCGCCACACAGCCGACAGCACACACACAATCAGTGATCGCGTCAGCGCATTGCTTGCCCGTGAAGAACAGGCCGGATTCGGAAAATTAGCCCACTATCTCTCGTTTGCCGAACAGGTCAAGGAAACCAAGCGCGGATTACTCAGCTTCTTGATTGCTGCCAAACGCGCTGGTAAAACCGTTGTTGG
>Ga0163144_10025057_pt1 | contig 11673 bp, 8 predicted proteins | sample OliLak19BULKMAT1_FD_123175 | JGI IMG/M metagenome (GOLD analysis project Ga0163144, IMG submission 123175) | Freshwater microbial mat bacterial communities from Lake Vanda, McMurdo Dry Valleys, Antarctica - Oligotrophic Lake LV.19.BULKMAT1 | ecosystem: Environmental > Aquatic > Freshwater > Lake... | reverse complement strand
CTCGACCGTACCGCCAAAGTCCTTCTGCACCCGGAAATCGCCGGACTTCGCGCGCTTCGCCACCGCGTGGCTGAACGCTCCGCCGGCGTAGACCATCGACAGCTCGCCGCGGTCGACAATCTCGGAAATGAACTCCTGGACCATGGCGCCCGACGCTCGCGCCGGCGCCAGGTCATCGTCTGACGGCAATGCATTCGGGCTGATCAGGAACGTCCCATGAGCCGTGGCGCCGATGCGAGGCTTGAGGACCGCTTGCGTCCAGCCTTCCTCGCGAAGAATGGCGGCGAGCGAGTCAGCATCCGGCTTCTCGATCCAGCGACTACGAGGAATGGCGATGCCGGCCGCTTCGAGACCCTGCAGATAGACCTTGTCAATGTTGCCGAGCGCCACGTCGGCCGGGTTCAGCAGCGTCCGGCGCGAATCGGCCATCGCCGCCAGCCAGGCGCTGAACATCGTCGGGACGCGATGAAAGTCCCAGGTCGATCGCAAGACGACCGGATCAGAGGCCAGGTGGGTGTCGGGATCGATGTCGGTCCAGGGTTCGGGCACCACCTGGTAGCCAAGTGAGCGCAGTACGTCAGCCAGGGGCTGGTCGTCGGCGGCGATGAAAGGCTGGGCGGCACAAGTGGCGAAAACGAGATGCACGTGAGAAGTCTACAGCCGGAACAGCCGATTGAACTTCACCACGAACGCCCGGTTGCGGAGCGACGTCATGTTGGACTTCGCCTCGGTATCGAAGTCGTCGGTGTAGACGACGAACAGCTCGCTGCCTGGACGGTACTCCCAGCGGAAACGGACGTTGCTGCCGATGGAGTTGCCGGCGGTGTTGTACTGCAGGATGCCGCTGACGAACATGCGCGGGGTGATCGTGTAAGTGCCGCGCGTGCGCATCACCCTGGCCGTGAACGATCCCTGTACCAGGTCGACCCAGTTGATCGACAGGCTCGGCTCCAGTGAGACCTGCGGCGTCACCTGGATTCGTCCGGAGTTGAGAAAGATGCTGTGGCGATCGCCGTTGTAGAACGGCCCGAACTCGTAGACCAGTTCAGCCGACGTGCGCCGCTGCTGACCGGCGACATAGCCAACCCGCGTGGTGTGAAAATCGTAGCCGCCAGCCGGCAAGACGACCCCAGGGGAGATCGCGAACGGCCGCACCAGCCGCTCGAAGCTGTCGGTGTAGGTCACGCTGGCGAGGTCACTGTTGGTGAACTCGGTCTCGAACCGGCCCACACCCTCGCGCGTGTCGAGACGATTCTGCGTGTTGGTCGTGTAATTCAGGCTCGCCTGCGTCGTCATGCGCCGCACCCTGCCAAAGTCGGCCGGCCTCGCCGCGTAGCGCAGCTGGCCAAAATTGCGACGCATGTCGGTGCGGCGCACGAAGCCGATCTCCGGCAGGAAGTTCGGTTCGACCACGAGGCGTTCGGCCTGCACTCCGTACTTGTCGGCGTTGTAGTCGAAAAAGCCGCGATAGCTCAGGTTGTTGCCGGCGCGGCCCTCAGTACGGGTGCCGGCCAGGTAGGCGTCGAGGCGGACGTTCTGGAAGAACGACATCGTCGTGTCCAAGCCGTAGCCATCGTTGGCGCCGACCCGCCCCGGAGTGGCGGTGCGGTGCGTGAACATGGCGCCAACGGCGCTGCGCCTGAGGATGTCGCGCTTGGCGCGCAGCACGGTGAAGTTGGCGCGTTCGATTTGCGCCCCCTCGTTGTCGCCGGTCTGGACGTTGATGGCGCCGAAGGTGAACTTGCCCGACTTGCCATTGACCCGGCCACCCACGCGCAACGGGATTACCGTCGACCGGTCAAGGCCGATCCGGCGGCTGAAGAACAGGTACGGTGCTTCGCCGGTGCCGGCGGCCAGTCCGGCGCTGGCGCGACCGGCAAACGCGAAAGTGCCCAGGCCCTCGAGGAAGAATTCACGCTTCTCCGGGAAGAACAAGTTGAAGCGGGTCAGGTTGACCTGCTGTTCGTCAACCTCAACCTGCGAGAAGTCGGTGTTAACGGTCAGGTCCGCGGTGATGCTCTGGGTGATGCTGTACTTCACGTCGCCGCCGACCCGTGCCTTGCCGTTGTTGGAAACGGCCGGTGACACGGTGTTGTCGGTCGAGACCTCGGTCAGCGCGTACGGCTTGAACTCCAGGTTACGGCTGGCCGATGGCGCTTGCAGGCCCTCGAGCGTGCCGGCCGCCGAGATCTTGAGAATGCCGCGGAAGGTGGTCAGTGCCCGAGGCACCTGCGCGAGGTACGACCACTCGTTCTTCCAGCGCACAACGCGCCGCAGGTTGATGCCCCAGGTCTGATCACTGCCGGGCTGGTAGCGCAGCGACTTGAAGGGGATCACCATCTCGATGGTCCAGCCGCCCTCGAATGTGCTGGTGCGCACATCCCACACCGTGTTCCAGTCCGCGTTGGGCGGACCCTCGTCCGTGATTTGGCTGTCGGCCAGCCCGCCAATCGAGTTGGCAGAGAAGAAGTAGCCGTTGCGCTTGTCGTGAAAGGTATCGAACAGCACCGCGAAGGTGTCGTTCTGCCGCAACTGAGCGGTGTCGCGCCGCATTTCGTTGGCGACCCGCCGTTCCGGGTGGCTCTCCCAATTGCGCGCCGCCACGTAAATCTTGTCGTCGTCGAAGAAGATCCACGCCTCGGTCTTCTCGGTGGCCGGCTTGAATTCGTCGGGTTCCTGTTGCACAAAGTTGGTGATCGCCGGCGTGCTGCCATAGACCGCTTCGTCCAGCTTGCCGTCAATGCGCAAGGGTTCGCTGACACGGTTGGCGCGGACCGTTGGCGGCTGGGTCTGGGCCAGCGCGGGTGCCGACGCCGCGAGCAGCAGGACCGTGAGGGCGCGGTGCCACATGGCAGGCATGCTACGGCAGTGACTTGTAATTTGCAAGTGACTTGGGATTGGGACTACACTGCGAGACGTGCGACGACGATCGAGCTGCCCGGTGGCCTGCACTCTGGATGTGCTCGGCGACAAGTGGTCGCTGCTCGTAATCCGGGACATCGCTCGCGGCAAGCGACGCTACAGCGAGTTCCTCGGCTCGCCGGAAGGCATTCCCACCAACATCCTGGCCGATCGGCTCAAGCGGCTGGCGGCCAAGGGCATCATCAAGGGCCATCGCTACAACCAGCATCCGCCTCGCCTCGAGTACGCGCTCACCGTCAAGGGCGAGGAGCTGCGCCCGGTGGTGCGGGCAATGTTCGACTGGGGCATCCGGCACGCCGGCGGGCGCACCCCGCCCCCGGTGCCCGCCTCGACCCCTTAGGTTGGGGCCAGTCGCTGTCTCGGTTATAATTCACAGACATGACGCAGTTGTATTTCCAGAAAGGTTTCGGCCTGAAATCCGAGGTCGGGCCCGTGCTGGCGCGTACTTACGAGAGCCAGGTCGTCGAGCGCCTGAAGATGCTTGGTTACCAGGCCGAGGCGGGTGGTGTGTCCATCAAGCTCGCCCGCGAGTTCGGGTTTTGTTACGGCGTCGACCGCGCCGTCGACTACGCCTATCAGACCCGCCAGAAGTTTCCTGATCGTCGCGTGTTCCTGTCGGGCGAAATCATCCACAACCCCGACGTCAACCAGCGCATTCGCGACATGGGCATCGAGATCCTCGAAGACTCGCACGATCCCGAGGCGCGCTTCGTGCGGGTCACGCGCGAAGACGTGGTGATTCTGCCGGCGTTTGGCGTCAGTGTCCCCGAGCTCAATCACCTCAAGGCCAAAGGCTGCGTGCTGGTCGACACGACGTGCGGCAGCGTGCTGAACGTCTGGAAGAAGGTGCACTTCTACGCGCGCGATGGCTACACCGTGATCATTCACGGCAAGCACTATCACGAGGAAACCCGCGCCACTGCCTCGCAGGCCCTGACCCACCCCAACGGCCACTACTTGTGCGTGCGCGACGTTGCCGAGACCGAGCGGCTGTGCGAGTTCATTCTGGGACGCCGGACGGCGGCCGAGTTGATGGCCGAGTTCCGAGAGGCGGCCAGCCCCGGTTTCGATCCGGATCGCGATCTCCAGCGGATGGGACTGGCCAACCAGACCACCATGCTGATGAGCGAGACGCTGAAGGTGCAGGAGACCCTGCGCCGCGCGCTGGTCGCTCGCCACGGCGCCGGCCACCTTGAGCCGCACTTCCGTGCCTTCGACACCATTTGCTCGGCGACCCAGGAACGACAGGACGCCGTGCTCGACATGCTCAAGGACGGCGGTCTCGACGCGATGATCGTGATCGGCGGCTACAACAGCAGCAACACCCAGGCCCTGGCGCGGATGTGTGCGCCCAGGGTCACGACCTTCTACGTCGATAGTCCCGCCTGCATCGAGGAAACTTCCATCCGCCATCGACCGGTGGGCGCGGCTGAGGAAAGCCGCACCGACGGCTGGCTCGCTGCCGGACCCCGGACGATCGGGATCACGGCGGGGGCGTCGACCCCCGATAGCGTGGTCGGCGAGGTGCTGGTGCGCATTCTCGCCATGCGGGGATGTACGGTAGCCGACCTGGTGGCCCCGAATGCGGCCGCGGCCGGAGCGCAGATATAGCTGATGGCGAGACAGACACAGCCCACCGAACTCACCCTGACCCTCGCGCCGCAGCGGCGTTTCGAGGCCATTGACGTCAACTCGCGCATCAACCAGGAGGCGGACGCATTACTCCGCCGCCATAAGCGCGCGTTCTACACCTCGTTTCACACTACCGCCGGCTATCTCGACCAGAGCCTGTCGGTGCGGATGCACCACAGCCAGGACCTGGTGTCGCAGTTCTTCAGCGCCTTCCATACGCTGTTTCCGCAGGGTGGCGAATACCGCCACGACCAGATGGAACTGCGCTCAGAGCTGTCCGAGGAACAGAAGGTCGTCGAGCCGCGCAATGGCGACTCGCACCTCACCTTCATCGGCGCCGGCATGCGCAACTGCGTGACCTATCGCACGCGTCCCGATTCGCCGGTCTACTTCATCGAGCTCGACGGCAAGAGCGAGGCGCAGATGCGCAAGCGCAGGACCACCGTCGTCGCCTACGATCACGAAGAGATCGTCGCGCGCACGTCGATCGTCATTCCGGTTTCAAAGCATCCCATCGATTCGGTCAACCTCGCTGATCCGCGGCTGGGGGTGCTCGAGCGCATCGACGAACTGGTCAAGCAGGTCGGCATCGACCGCGCGCGGGTCGACCTGGTGGTCGATCCGTCGGAGCGCAACGTCGGCATTACGGTGAACGAGTACGAGACGCTGTTGATGCAACACGACCTGGTCGAAGTGTTGCGGGATCCGCTGCGGTTTGCCCGCGCCAAGGCCAGCCACATGGTGGCCGACCCGTTCTCCATCCCGGGCAAGACGCTGAACTACGCGAAGTACGATGCGGTCCGCGTGCTCAATTCACTGATGGAAGCGCTGCGGATCGATGCCGGCGCATTCGAACGGCTGATGGCCAAGGTGATGTCGCTGCCGGCCCGCCGCTTCTTGCGCTCGCGCCGCGTCAGCTTCCTGGCCGGCACCGATCCCGACACCGGCATGCCGCGCGTGCTGCGCGGCACCTACCAGAGTCCGATCCTGGTCCAGTGGCAGCCGGCTGAAAAGCAGGAACGACGCATCGACGTCGTCGTGACACAGTTTTCTTGACACCAGGAGGGCGGCACGTCAGCCGTCACTTGACACCAGGAGGGCGGCACGTCAGTCGTCACTTGACACCAGGAGGGCGGCACGTCAGCCGTCACTTGACACCAGGAGGGCGGCACGTCAGTCGTCACTTGACACCAGGAGGGCGGCACTTTAGTGCCGCCGCGGCTATTTCAATCCCACCACCACCGCGAAGCACGTCTTCCGGAACGCAATCTCCACGCAGAATCCGGCGTCCTTCAACAGCTCGACTTCGCGATCGAGCGTGAAGTAGACGTCCTCTTTCGCCCACGTCTGCAGGTAGCCCTCGGCCTTCTTCCGCGAGTAGTTGGTCCGCAAGTGCTGCAGCCACGCCGCGCGATGGCTCAGTTGCAAGGCTTTGGCCGAGGCCAGGCAGCAGTCGGCGCTCACGAACAGGCCGCCGGGGCGGAGGGCCGCGAAGCACCGCTTGTAGATCGCCGCCTTCTGGCGGCCGGTGCGAATGTGATGCAGTGCGAACGACGCCGAGACCACGTCGCAGCGCGGAATGGCGGTACGCTCGAAGTTGCCCTCGACCGTCTCGATGCGGCCGCGCAGCCGCTTCCCCGCCAAGGCCAGCATGCCGGCGTCTTCATCAATGCCAATCACGCGAGCCTTGGGGCGCGCTGTGAGAATGGCCTGCGCCAGCGCCCCGGAGCCGGTGCCGAGATCGACCACCACCGGCGTGGTGCGGGCGAGAGCGCCGACCGCCGCGCCGGCCGCCGCAATCAGTTCCTCGTAGTGAGGAATCAAGGTGCGGATGGCGGCGTCATATGCGCCAAGCTTGATGCCGAGATGTGCTGCAGCGCCCATTAGACCCCCAGGGTGGCAGCGCGCTTCTGTTGCCACGCCGCAATGTCGTCGGCGCTCATTGTATCCCCATGATGCAGCGTCCAGTTCAGCGCCGCGATCACATCGTCCGCATCTTCCATGCCGAGGGCCAGGCGGATGAGGCGATCGAACCCGTTGCGCTTCAGTTGCTCCGGCGCCGTGAAGTACTCCGAGACCGTGCGATGGTGATTGACCTTGGTGGCCAGGCCATCGAACGAGAGCGCGTAACGGACGATGACGCAGGTGGCGAGGACGTCGGCCAGATGCCGCGTGCGCGCTTCGTCCGCGTCCTTGACCCTGAATGAGAGCAGCGAGCCGGTGCGGACATACTGCCCGGCAATGGCGGCCGCGTCGGCGTGCGTGGGCAGCGAGGGGTGGAACACCTCGCTGACCTGCGGATGGGCGGCGAGGAACGCCGCCACCTTGATGGCCGTCGCCGAGCGCTGGGCGTGCGCCAGGCCGGCATCATCGAACGATCCCAGAATCGCCTCGGCCCGTCGCCAATCGAGAATGCCGCCGCGCATGGCGACGAGGTCCATCACCGCGTTGGCAAGCGTCGACTCGTTGGTGGCGAGGTAGCCCCACATGTCGCGGTCGTTGCCGCCGAGCGACTTGGTGCCGCTGGCGACAATCACATCGACGCCGTTCTGTAGCGGTGGCACCGCGAATGCCCACGGTGTGGCAATCGTCGTGTCGAGCACCAGGCGGATGCCCGGTGCGCGTTGACGGCCCTCGGTCATCAGGCGGCGAAGCAGCTCGAAGTCCTGGGCACGGACCAGCGGGTTGGTGAAGGTCTCGGCAAACACCAACCGCGTCTCGGGCGTGATCGCCGCCGCCAACGCCTCGGCATCGCCATCGTCTACGACGGTGACGGTCGCACCAATGCGCGCGGCCAGTCGCTCAAGGTAGCTGCGTGTCTTGTTGTAGACCTGCCGCATCAGCACGGCGTGTCCACCGGGCTCCATCAGGACGTCGAAGGCGAGCGCCGTCGCCTGCATGCCTGAATCGCAGGCGATCGCGCTGGATGCCTGCTCCAGTGCCTTCAGCTTGCCGATCAGCGTGGTGGTTGCGGTCGTGCCGTAGCGCGCGTAGAGGTGGGGCAGTTCCGACCAGCAGCCCTCGCTGGCGAAGAGGAATGCCGCCTTGCCCTCTTGCCAGGCGATCACTTGCGCCGATCCGAGCAGGTCGAGTTGCACCGTGGGCTCGTCCGGGTGGAGATAGGGGATGCCGGTGCGCTGCGTGTGCTCGTCGATGGTGCGATGAATCGAGCGCGTGGTCTCGCTCATGACCGCGAGTGGTGGACGCTCGGCCGGACAGGCGTGAGGGTTCAACCACTCGGCAATCTTCGGATCCCGGCCCCCGGATCCCGGCTCCCGGCCCCCGTCAGTCTTCAATCCATCACCCCGAGGCACAGTCGCTGCTCGACCCGGGCGAGGTGCGCGACGGCGTCGGTGACCTCGGCAATCTGCGTGTCCGAACTGGCAGAGATCATGAAGGCGAGGTGCACGCGATCCGCTTCAGCGCGCGACGCGCGGTTCTGCACGGTGAGCCCGTGGCGGCGTACCAGGCCCTCGAATTTTCGCTCAAGACCTGGATGCGGCTGGCCGGTGATGCGCAGATAGTGACGCCGTGGCGCCGGTGTCACGGCCGTGCCATCGCGTGCTACGGGCAGCGCTCGTGGCACCGGCCAGCGCACCGAGTTGTCCTGCGCCAGGTCGATCAGATCGCCGAGGACTGCGGTCGCCGTTGGCAACGCGCCGGCGCCCTTGCCGAACAGGCTCAAATCGCCGGATGACACGCATCGCAGGTAGACCGCGTTGTACTCCTCCTCGACTGAGGCGAGCAGGTGCCAGGTCGGCAGCAACAGCGGCTCGACGGCCATGTCGAGTGCACCGTTGATGCGCACGGCCCGCGCGATCTGCCTGATGCGGCAGCCCATCGACTCGGCCAGGTCGCAGTCGGCCGGATCAATGTCGCGAATGCCGCGGACGAGGAAGCCGTCGGGACGCACCCACGCGCCAAAGGCGCGATACGCCAGAATCGATAGTTTTGCGGCGGCGTCGTGGCCGTCGAGATCCGCATCGGGTTGCGCTTCGGCGAAGCCGAGCTTCTGCGCTTCGGCCACCGCGTCGGCGAGCGTGAGGTCGCCCTGCTCCAGTCGCGTCATCACGAAGTTGCAGGTGGCATTGACAATGCCCCACAGGCTGTCGACTTCGTCGGCGCGATGACTGAGGTGCCGCACAATGGGAATGGCGGCCGCGGCCGCTGCCTCGCAGTAGAGCGGCGTCGCTGTGCGCTGCGCCAGCACGCCGAGGTCGGCGAGCTTCGAGGCGAGCAACGCTTTGTTGGCGGTGACGACCGGCTTGCCGGCGGCGAGCGCAGCACGCAGGATCGGCTCCAGCGCGGTTCCGCCCGCGACTTCAACGACGACATCAACTTCCGGATCGCTGACCAGCTCCAGTGGATGATCGGTGATCGGAATGCCCGCGGCTTGTGGCCCGCGATCCTTGGTCAGGTCGCGCACGGCAATCCGCGACACGCGAAAACGGACGCCGTAACGCTCGGCAACGGCATCGCGCTGGCGCTCGATGATCTCGAGCACGCCATGGCCCACCGTGCCGCAGCCGACGAGGCCGATGCGAATCTCGCGGACCGGCTCCACGCCGACGCCCTCGAACCGGGGCCGCGCCGCCAGCCGCAGCTCGCCGCCGAACGCGTGCGCGCCCCGCAACACCTCCGCGAGCCGGTCCTGATCGGCGAGAAACGCATCGTGGCCGAACAACGACTCCAGCTTCCACAACGACGAGTCGGCGCCGGCCGCCTGCAGCGCGCGGTGCAATTCCACCTGCAGCGCCCACGGAAACAGCATGTCGCCGGGCACGCCAACCACCAGGGTTTCAGCGCTGATCCGCTGAATGGCCTCGCGCATCGCCTGCGGATCGGACAGCCAACCGCGATCGATCGCCTCGCTCAAGATCAGGAACGTCTTGACCGGAAACCGCTCGGCGAATCGACGGCCGTGATGATCGAGATACTCCGCGACCGGCGGCCGGTCGAGCCCTGGCTCAAGCTGGCCGAATCGAGTGTCCAGCTCATCGCGTCCGCGATAGGTCAGCATGCCGAGCTGTCGAGCCCGGCTCATGCCAGTGACGACATCGCCATTGCGCAGGCCATCGCGCACCAGCTCGCGCTGCAGATGCCGGGTCGCGGTGCCCCAGCCGTCGGGCCGCAGCCCACCGGAGATGGTGATCAGCTTCGCGCATCGCTCCGCATGTCGCGACGCGAACGCGACGCCGACCATGCCGCCGAGGCTGGCGCCGATCCAGGTGACTGGCGTGGCGCAACCACAGCCGTCGAGCCACGCCGCGACGAGGTCGGCAAGCCCGGCAATCGACAGCGTGGCCATGGCACCAGGATCGTCGAATCCCTTCCAGGTTGAGCCGTTGCCAGGCCACGACGGACAGAGCACGGTGTATTGGGTAGGATCGATCAGGTCGGGCGCGCACAGGGCCGGCCACCACGCCGCACGGGCGTCATCACCGCTGGCCTGGCCGTCGCCGAACGGAAACGGCGACGCGGTGATGCCGCCAACCACGACGATGACCGACGCGGTGCCGAGTTCGGGGCCATAGACCCAGCCGCCAAGCTGCACCTCGTTGAGGGTGGTGCCTTCAATGGTGATGGAGAGATGCTCGACCACCAGCCGGCGCGGACGCAGGTCGGTGGCCGCCAAGGTTGCCATCGCGGCATTGTGCCTTGAATCCGGACTCGATACAAACATATCCACATACGTGGATATTGGTATGGGAGTGCGGCCGAGGGCCGCCAGGCTACACGAAAAATTCGGCAGCCGCGGGGTGCAACGCCGGCAGTACGACCGACCGGATGGGCTGCGTGCCCTTGAAGCGGTGTCGAGTGCGCTTGCCCTCGAGCGTGACCACCGCAATGGTTGCGTCGACGGGGTCGATCAGCCAGTATTCGCGCACCCCGTACTGCTGGTACCACCCGAGCTTCACCGTGCGGTCGCGACGGCGCGTGCCAGGCGACTCCACCTCGACCACCAGGTCTGGCGCACCCCATACCTGATTGCGGAGAATGGCGGCCCGTTCGTTGGAGATGAACACGACATCCGGTTGCACCACCAGTGCCCGCAGCTCATCGAGCACGACGTCGAGTGGCGACACGCACACTCGCCCCAACCGGTGCTCCCGCGTATGCTCGTCGAGCAGCACGACCGCGCGAGTGACAATCGCCTGGTGGGCATAAGTGGGCGCTGGTTCATGGAGCATCGCTCCCCAGATCAAGCCCTGCCTCCCCTGAGACTCTTCACCCGCCAAGTAGTCGTTCACCGTCAGCCGATCCGAATGCGTCACCATACTGACCTCGCGACGACGATGCCATCGTCGATAGCGATGGTCAAGCGCATTTCATAGAGCAGCACCGGTCTTGAACAGCGCATCGAACCCACGCATCCGTGTAGCATGACGAAGTACGCAGAAACCGAGATCAATGGTGAAAAACTTTCGCACGATTAGCCATACCGATGCCATGGCGTTGATCGCCAGGGATGCCGCGGTCGTTCTCGATGTCCGGTCGCCGGGCGAGCACGAGGCGCTTGGCCATATACCCGGCTCGTGGCTGATGCCGCTGGATCTGGTCGCATCCGCGCCGGCGGTGTTGCCGGACGATGGCCGGCCGGTGTTGGTGTATTGCGAGCACGGCGTGAGAAGCGTGGCCGCCTCACGCCTGCTGGTTGAGGCGGGTGTGGCGGATGTCCTGAACCTGTCGGGGGGACTGGCGTCGTGGAGCGGGCCGCGCGAGTTTGGATCGAGTCCGCTACGTGGTCCCGCCGCGTGGTTAATCGATAACGCTGATCTGTTGCCGCGCGGCGGCAAGGTGCTGGATGTCGCCTGCGGCCGCGGCCGTCACGCCCTGCTGCTGGCGAGCGCCGGCTTCGATGTGCACGCGATCGACCGCGATCCGGATGCCATCGCCTTCGTCCAGGCCACCGCCGAGCGGTTGCGCCTGTCGCTGACCTGTGAAGTGGTTGATCTGGAGACCGATCCACTCCCCGCGTTGCCGGGTCCCTGCGATGCGGTGCTGGTGTTCAACTACCTGCATCGTCCGTTGATGCCGTCGCTGCGCGCGGCCCTCGCCCCCGGCGGCCGCCTGTTTTACGAGACGTTCACCCTCCAGCAGGCCGAGCGCGGGCACCCG
>Ga0163144_10025055_pt1 | contig 11674 bp, 10 predicted proteins | sample OliLak19BULKMAT1_FD_123175 | JGI IMG/M metagenome (GOLD analysis project Ga0163144, IMG submission 123175) | Freshwater microbial mat bacterial communities from Lake Vanda, McMurdo Dry Valleys, Antarctica - Oligotrophic Lake LV.19.BULKMAT1 | ecosystem: Environmental > Aquatic > Freshwater >... | reverse complement strand
ATCGAACCGGGCGAGGTCGAGAGTTCGCAAAACACCGAGATCCGTTGCGAAGTCCAATCGCGTAACACGACCGGGATCATGATTCTGGAAATCCTTCCCAATGGCACCTTTGTGCAGCCGGGCGATCTGTTGTTTCGGTTCGATTCGTCGGCTTTGGAGAAAGAGCGAAACCAGCAGCAAATCCTTTGTAATACGAGCCAAGCCGCGGCGATCCTCTCGAAGGCGAATTACGAAACGGCGGTCATCACCAAAAAGGAATACCTCGAAGGGACCAACAAACAGGAAGAACAGATCATCCAATCTGAAATTTTCGTGGCCGAGGAAAACCTCCGCCGCGCCGAGGAATATGCCCGCTATAGCGAACGGCTGGCCGCGCGGGGCTATGTGACGGGCGTGCAGGTCGAGGCCGACCGGTTCGCCGTGGAAAAAACGCGCAAGGAATTGGAGACCGCCCAGACCAAACTCCGCGTGCTCCGCGACTTCACCAAAGAGAAGATGATGAAAACGCTCGATGCGAACATCGAAACGTATTACGCCAAGCTGCAGGCCGATGAGAATTCTTATACGGTCGAACAGAATAATCTTAAGATGATTCTGAGCCAGATCGACAAGTGCTCCGTCAAGTCGCCGGTGGCGGGAAAAGTGGTTTACGCCAACTCGAGCGGCGGGCGGGGGAGTCAAGAAGTAATTATTCAAGAAGGAACAATTGTCCGCGAACGGCAACCGGTGGTTCGCATCCCCGACCTGCAAAAGATGCAGGTGATGGCCAAAATTAACGAATCGCGGATCAGTTTCATTAAAGAAGGGATGACCGCCACAGTGCGGCTCGACGCGTTTCCCGATATGGAACTGACGGGCAAGGTGACGCGGGTCGAAGAATACCCGCTCCCGCCCGGCTGGATGAGTTCGAATGTGAAGCAATACGCGACCTATGTGCAGATCGACAATCCGCCCGGCGGGATGGTCCGGCCCGGTTTAACCGCGAATGTGGAAATTCACATCAGTACCAATGACAATGCGGTGGCGCTGCCGATCTCGGCGGTTTTGGAACATCAAGGAGAGTATTACTGTTTGATCAAGAAAGGCGATCGCTTGCTTGCCCAGTGGATCGCGCTTGGTTCCAGCAACGTGGATCTCGTGGAAATCCGCGAAGGGATCGATGTCGGTCAGCAAGTTGTGATCAATCCGGACTTGTTTTTGGCCGGAGTCGATTTTCCCGCCCCGCCGCCGGGAAAGTCCTCGTCGCTGAATCAAATGCAGCTCGCACAAAAGTACGGCAAGGCAGGCGGCGGAAAGGGAGGCGGGGGAAATCCCGGCGAGTCCGGCAAACGAGGCAAATCGGGCGGGGGCGAATCCGGCCCTTCGGTCGCCGGAATGTTTGACCGCCTCGACGTGAATCACGATAACGTCATCACCGTCGACGAAATTCCTCCCGAGCGCGCCGAGCGGATCAACGCCGCCGACGAAAACGGAGACGGGAAGATCGAAAAAGTGGAATTCCTCAAAGGCATGCAGCGCCCCCCCGCGGAGCGCGAAGGCAGATCCGAAGGGAATGGAACTTCCGCCGCCGGTTCGCCGGGATCCGCAGCCCCGGGAGGGGCGCGATGAACGTCGCCTTTCGGGTCGAGGATCTGAAAAAGGATTATCGTCTCGGCGGCGAAATCGTCCACGCCGTGCGCGGCATCACGCTGGAAGTCCCGATGGGGGATTATGTCGCCATCATGGGGCCGTCCGGCTCCGGAAAGAGCACGTTTCTCAATCTGCTCGGCTGCCTTGATCGTCCCAGCGGCGGACATTATTGGCTCGGCGGCAAAGATGTCGCCCACATGAACGACGATCAACTCTCCGAAGTGCGTGCCAACGAAATCGGCTTCATCTTTCAGTCGTATAATTTGATCCAGCAATACACGGTGCTGGAAAACATCGAGCTGCCGTTGGTCTATGGCAACGGGATCACCAACACCGACCGCCGCCGCTGCCGCGAACTGGCCGAGATGGTCGGCCTGGGCGACCGCCTCGATCACCGCCCGATGCAACTCTCGGGGGGGCAGCAACAGCGGGTAGCGATTGCGCGGAGCCTCATTAACGACCCGGTCTTTATCCTGGCCGACGAAGCGACCGGCAACTTGGATTCGCAAACGTCGGAAGAGATTTTGAACCTATTTGAAAAATTGAATCAGGCGGGCAAAACGATCGTGATGGTGACCCACGAACCGGACGTGGCCCAACGGGCCAAACGGATCGTGCGGTTGAAAGACGGTTACCTCCAATCCGACCTCCGTCGCGGCGAAGTGCCGTTGGCGGTGGAAGTGTGAGAGGGGGCGTCGGGGATTGGGCGTTGGGGGGAGTGAGACTGGAGGCTGGTGAAGTTGAATTGACTATTCTCTTTCCCTACTGCACTTTGAACTTTTCACTTTTCACTACCGCCGGAAAAATTTCATCGTTAATCGTTGAATTCCCCCTTTTTCCTTTCCGATTAATGTCGCGCTCCGCTGCGCGTCGCGGCTAACCAATTCTGCATTCATCATTCTGCATTCCCCCCCATGTTCTTCCGCACCCTCATCGCCGGCGCCCGCAGTTTGCTGCTGCATCCGTTGCGCTCGATGCTCACGGTATTGGGGATTTTTATCGGCGTGGCGAGCGTGATCTGGCTCTTGGCGATCGGCGAGGGGATCAGCCAAAAGGCCCAGGAGCAAATCGCCGGGCTGGGGGCCGACAACATTATCATCCGCTCGATCAAGCCCCCCAGCGAAGCGACAGCCTCCGCTCAGGGCGTCGTCCCCTACGGCCTGACGCGCGAGGATTATCGGCGGTTGACCAGCCTCAAGAACGTGACCAACGCGCTGCGGATCCGTGAGCAGCGGTCACAATTTCACAATCACGATAAATTGCGCGACGGCCGCCTCGTCGGCTGCACGCCCGACTATGCGGCGGTGACGCAATTGAAAGTTGACAAGGGCCGCTTTCTCAACGCGGCCGACATGGTCAACGACAACAAAAACGTCTGCGTGCTCTCGGCCGAAACGGCGGAAAAGCTCTTTCCGCTCGAAGACCCCCTCGGCGAACCGATTTATATCGAGCAAGACGTCTATCAAGTCGTGGGCGTAATGAAACCGCGGGCGGCGACCGCCGGCATCGGCGGCTCGTTCGCGGGGCAGGATTTTTCCCGCGACGTTTATATTCCGATCGAGACGTTTTGGAAACGGATCGGCGACATGATTCGGAAGCGGACTTCCAGCTCGGTCGAGGGGGAGTACCTGGAATTGAGTCAGATCACGCTCCGCGTCAACTCGCTGGATAACGTCCAAGACACCGCATTGGCGGTTGATCGGCTGCTCAAGGAAAAACACAAGCTCGACGATTACGCCGTGACCGTGCCGTTGGAACTGCTCGAACAGGCCAAGACCACGCGAATGATGTTTATCGTGTTGTTGGGATTTATCGCGGCGATCTCGCTGGTCGTCGGCGGGATCGGGATCATGAACATCATGCTCGCCACCGTGACCGAGCGGACCCGCGAGATCGGCATCCGCCGCGCATTGGGGGCCAAGCGGCATGACATCACGCGGCAATTCTTGATCGAGACCACGCTCCTTTCGGCGATTGGCGGCATCACCGGAATTCTCGGCGGGCTGCTCTGCCAACCGCTGACCACGCTGGTACGCGGCACGCTCGAACGTTACTTCCCCGCCGCGATGCGGAACCTGCCCGAGCTGGTCCGCTCGGTCGAGCCGATCATCGTCTCATGGTCGATCCCGCTGGCGTTCGGGATCTCGGTGGCGGTGGGCGTGCTGTTCGGCATCTACCCGGCGATCCGAGCGGCAAAGATGGACCCGATTGAGGCGTTGCGGCATCAATAGCAATTGCAAAAATATGCTTCCATTTGGATTACGTCATGAAAAAAATGCCGCAATGGAAACTTCCACAACAACTCGAATCCATCATCGAGGAAAACGATGGGCAATGGGAGGATGATCGGCGGGAGCCCATAATCCTAACCGTGATAAGCGGCACAACTTTCGAGGGACGCGATATTCCGTTGATGTGGGAGATAGAATTCGATCCAACCGATGATGTGATCGACTCCGCCAACGAGAGATTGGAAAAACAAGGCATTGACCCTGATGGTTATGAATGGGGTCAAGTCATTCAAACCGCCATGAATGACCAGCATCCAGAATTGACAAATCTATTGCATTTTGGCGATTGCGAAGCAAGCACATGCGTTGCGTGGACGGAATCCGAGGAAAGCTGTCGTTTATTAATGGAAACGACATGGCGACTTATGTATGATTCCTAGATTTTCTAGATTGCACCCTGAGTATTCGAGTTTTACCCCCCTGGGGTGAAGTCGGGTACGGGAACTTCAAATGATTACGTGCGTCAAACCGCCATGTGACCACTACCGCCCACCTCCGAAAAATTCCCAGGAGCCAACCATGCCCGCGCTTTCTCTCCGCTTCGTCTTGAAAATCGTGGCTGTTTTGTTGGTTCTGGCCATTCCTACCGCGAGCTTAGCCTTGATGGAACTTGAATTCGTCTCTCCCCAGCGAGCCAAAGAATTGGGGATGGAAATCCGGTACAACGCCGCCGGGCCGGAGGCTGTGCGGGTCTATTTGGAATTTGCGGCCGCGGGCCAGTTGAAGGACTATGCCCGAGTTGATTTGGAAATCCACCAGAACGGAAAGTTGCTGCTGACGTCGATCTTGCGCGAAGAGCAGGCGAAGCCGGGCCGGATCATCGTCAGTTTCGCCGCCGACCGCGCGAACCTCGACAAGATCACCCTCCGCGTCGTCACCCAATCCGCTCCCCGTACAATGACCGGCCTTGAACTGCGGATGAAGGATTTTGTGGATTTGAAGGAGATTCGGTAGCTAGCACCACTCCTAATTTACGCACTTTGCCCAACCGTCACACGCCGCAAACTTTCCTCAAGCGGTAGAATGAAAGGGTCGATGAATGACGGCGCGTGACTCCGCGCGGACCGTCACATCTACCCTTTTTCTTGCTAGCTTGTCATGGCCGCTACCGCTCCCGCCGCCGTTCCTGGGGAAAACCCGGCCGCCTCGCGCGGACCAGTTGGAGCTGTCGCCGCTTGGGTGGCCGACATTGGCGAGGCCGTGATTGCGCTGATCACGACGTTTGGCGACGTGGTTCTCTTTGGCCTCGAAACGATCCGCTGGATGTTTGCCCGGCTCCCGCGTAAAGACACGCTGCTCCCCAATTTTTATCAGATCGGGGTATTGAGTCTGCCGGTGGTCGCGCTGACCGGGCTGTTCATCGGGATGGTCTTGGCCGTGCAAAGTTATTCGCAGTTCCGCGTGATGCGGTTGGAAACGCGGCTGGGGGCGGTGATCAATTTATCGCTGGTCCGCGAGTTGGGACCGGTCTTGGCGGCGACGATGTTGGCCGGCCGCGTCGGCAGCGCGATGGCCGCCGAGCTCGGCACCATGCGCGTCACCGAACAAATCGACGCCCTCAGTAGCATGGGCGCCAACCCCATCTATTATCTGGTCGTGCCGCGGTTCTTGGGCTGCTTGATTCTCATTCCCACCCTCACGATCATGGCCGATTTCATGGGCGTGATGGGGGGGTATTTCTTCGGCGTGTTCGTCCTCGATATCGACTCGCACCACTATTGGGTCAATTCGCAAAAAGTGGTCGGGCTGTTCGATGTGGCCAGCGGCGTATTCAAGAGTCTGTTCTTCGGCGCGGCGATCGCGCTGATCAGTTGCCACCGCGGCTTTCATTGCCAACCGGGGGCGGCGGGCGTGGGGCGGGCGGCGACCAGCGCGTTTGTTTATTCGTTCGTGTCGATTTTGGTCCTCGATTTGTTCTTGGGGATTTTGATCGACAACGTGTACATGTCGCTGTATCCCGAGGGGATTCGGTTTGTGTGACAGTGAAGGGGTGGCACTGGCTTTGCCAGTGCTGAATTGAATGCCACTGGCAAAGCCAGTGACACACGCGGATATGGATAACATGCCAGTCACTGAAGCCGTGCCGCCGTTAGTCGATGTCCGCGGGCTGTACGTCAGCTTCGCAAAGCAGACTGTGCTGCGCGACATTACCCTGACGATTCCCCGCGGGCAAACGCTGGTCGTGATCGGCGAAAGCGGCTGCGGCAAGACGGTGCTTTTGAAAACGTTGATCGGGTTGATTCGGCCGACATTGGGGCAAGTCCTGTTCGACGGACATGATTTAAGCAAACTGGCCGAGCGCGAATTGGCGCGGTTGCGGGTACGCTACGGTTTTTTGTTTCAGGGAGCCGCGCTGTTTGATAGCTTGACCGTGGCGGAAAACGTCGCGTTTCCGTTCCGCGAGCATAGCCATAAAACCAACGCCGAAATCGACCGGCTGGTCCGCGAATTGATCGCCGAGGTGGGGCTAAACGAAAACGTACTCCGCAAATACCCGGCTGAACTTTCGGGAGGAATGCGGAAACGCGTGGGGTTGGCGCGGGCGCTCACCCTCAAGCCCGAGCTGATGCTTTACGACGAACCGACCACCGGGCTGGACCCGATCATGAGCGACGTGATCAACGAACTGATTTTGCGGGTGCGGCAACAGTTAAAAATGACCAGCGTGGTGGTGACGCACGACATGCACACCGCCCACAAGGTGCCCGACCGCGTGGTAATGCTGTATCCGTTGGCTCGGCTGGGGACGAGCGAGCCGCAGATAATATTCGACGGCACGCCGCGCGATCTGGAGCGGAGCCGCGATCCCCGCGTGACGCAATTCATCAAAGGCGAAGCGGGCGAGCGGCTAATGGAGATGCGGACGCAATTCGCCTCGGCGGAAAGTATGATGAAGGGACGATGAGGGAAAGCAAGGGACGAGAGGCGAGGGAAATGCGATTCGTTTAACCGCGACGCTTGCGGAGCGCGACACGAGCAAGGACGAATCACGAAGAACTGAAATGACGAATTGCGGAACTGTCAGTAGTCTTCTAATTCCCTTTCATCATTCCTGATTTTCGACCTTCGTCATTCCATCCGACCATACCCCATTCCCCTGCATTACCAACGCCCAACGCCCAATCCCCAACGCCCAGCGCTCCCATGGACGAACGATTAATGCAATTCCGCGTCGGCGTGATGGCGCTCGCCACGGTGCTGATTGCGGGCATCTTGATCGTGCTGTTTGGCAAATTGCCCAATTTCGCCAATGGCGATTACACGCTCGAAGTCCGCTTTACCGAAGCGCCCGGCGTGAGCGTCAATTCGCCGGTGCGCAAGAGCGGCATTCTGGTCGGCCGCGTCAGCAAGATCGAATTCGATCACGATGGTAAGGTGCTGGTCACGCTGACGATCAACGGCGACATCAAAATCCGCCGCAACGAAACAATCCGGATCAACTCATCGCTGTTGGGCGACGCCGAACTGCAGGTCGTTCCCACGAAAGAACCCCCGCCCCTTCCGGCGGCTCAACAGTCACAGGTCATCCGCGCGATGGACCTGCAAATCGTGCCCGTGCAAGCCAAGAAAGAGGGCGACGAATTCTATAAGCCGGGCGAGGTGGTCGATGGGCAAGTGGCGAACAATCCGCTCAATGTGCTCTCGAATCTGGAAGGGACGGTGAGCCGAACGGTCACCTCGTTGGGGGACGCGAGCGAGGAAATCCGCCGCCTGGCCAACACCGTGAACGAGCGGATCGAAATCAACAAAGACAAGTTCGACAGCATCATCGCCAACGCCGACAAAACATTCATCAACATCAACCGCACGCTCGACGGCCTCCGCGACGTGCTAGGCGACGACAAGCTCAAGGCCGATCTCCGCAAGTCGTTCGAGGAGATTCCGCAGTTGATCACCGCGACGAAAGAGGCGCTTGCCAGCGTGCAATCGGCGATGGCCGGCGTGGACCGCAACGTGAAAAATCTGGAAGGCCTGACCGAACCGCTGGGCAAGCGCGGCGATCAGATCGTGTCCAACGTCGATAGCAGCGTCGCCCGCTTGAACGAATTGGTCGGCCAGATCGAGCGTTTTAGCCGCAAGATCAACAGCGACGAGGGGACGATCGGCCAATTGCTCAACAATCCCGAGTTGTATCAGCAGCTCAATGAGGCGGCGGCCAACATCAACGACGTTTCCAAGCGGTTGCGGCCGATCGTCGAAGACGCGCGGATTATCACCGACCGCATCTCACGCCACCCGGGCATCATCCTCCGCGACGCGGTGAAGCCGGGACCGGGAACGAAGTGGAGCACGCCGGAATAAAGGAAGAAGTCAGAATTGTTTAACCGCGACGCTTGCGGAGTGCGACATTGTTTAGAAGGAAAAAGGTGGTAGATGTTACTTTGATTACTCGCATCTAGAATTTTGCTTCTCGTTTATCGCTTCTCGCTTCTCGTTTCCCTGACTCACCCCGGCATCTCCCCGCGCGCCAACTCCACGTCCCACTGGTCCATCAGCGGCCAATCGGCGGCGCAGGTTCCCCAGTCGGCCATGTGCAGATACCCTTCCAGCCGATCCAACGCGCGGTCGAGCAGCGCGTTGTCTTTCTTGAAGATCGGACCGTGGCTGGGGAGCAGCCAGGCAACGTCGCTTTTGCGGATGCGGGCAAGCGAGCGGATGAACGCCGGAATGTCGCTGCCGTGGTGCGCGTCGATCGCGCCGACGCAGCCGTCGCGATAGATGTTGTCGCCGCTAAACAACAGCTTTCCTAAGCGAAAAGAAAGCTGGCTGTCGGTGTGCCCGGGCGTATGCCAGACTTCGAGCTTGAGCTTACCGATCGCCAGCGTGTCGCCGTCGTTGATCATTTGATCGACTTTGACCGGGGGCATATCCAAATGGATGTTTTGCGGAATGACTTCGGCGAAGGTCTTGAGTTTGTCGCCGGTGGCGAGCGGTTCGGCCGCGAGCGGATGCGACACGACGGGCGCTTTGAGGACCGACTTGAATTTTGCCAACGCCTGAATATGGTCCACATCGGCGTGCGTGGCGACGATCATCTTGCACTGCGTGAGCGGAAAATCCAACTGGCGGATCATCTCGATGATTTCGTCGGCCGTTTCGTCGAAGCCCACGTCAATCAACATCCACTCCGGCCCGTCATAGACCAAATAGACGTTGCACCCCAGCCGTTGACCGGCCTGGTAATTGATTTCAATCACATTGGGGAAGACGGGCTTCCGCTGGATCATGACCAAACTCGCGATCAACGTCGAAGGAATATTTGCTGGAATAGCCCGCTGAATCAGACTGCTCAAATTGTAAATCGCGCGGCGCGGATCGGCTAGTGGGGCCACGGGAAGTGCGGAGTGGGGAATACGGAGTGCGTGAAAGAATGAGGGTAAAGGGTGCAAGTTGAAAACGCGCTGCGGCAGTTGCGAAGGGAATCGTCCGCGGGATTCCTGATGATGCACGGAATTACACTTCGCCCGAAATGATTGCCGCTAACCCGATCCGGTAATCCGGATATTGCAGCACGGGACTCAGTTCACGCTGCAGCCGCGCGGCGTTGACGCGTTTGTCGGAACCGCGGCGCGGTTCGTTCGTTGTGGAAGTTTGCGGTTCAGCGGAATGCGGCGATGCGAATCTTGGCGGCGGCGTTTGCCATAAGCGTGCCAGTTCAGCGTAGTAGTCGCCGCGCGGCACGGGATTGCCGTCGGAGACCAGATACGTGCGCGGCGGAACGGCCTTGGCTTCGGCAGCGAGGACCACGGCGGCTGCGTCGTCGCCGTGGATCAAGTTCAAATAACCGTGCGGATCGACGGCCAACGGCGCGGCGGACTCTAACTCGGCTCGATTCGGTACGCGGCCGGGACCATAGATGCCGGCCAATCGCAAGATCACGCTCTTCGTTCCCAATGGATGGGCGAGCAATGCTCGCTCCGCCTCCAAACAGACGCGGCCCCCCTCGCGTCGCGGTTCGGTTGGGGAATCTTCATCGATCCACTCGCCGCCGTTTTGTCCATATACGCCGGTCGAACTGATGTAGATGATCTTGCCGATATGCCCCGGCAACGCGTTGAGCACATTGACTAACCCGGCGACGTAAACCTCGCGCATCGCCAAACCGCTGGCCCGATCGTAACCGACCGCAAAGAGGATCGTCTCGCCCGGCTCGATCAGTTCAGGAAGCGCGGCGAGCGATTGCGGTTGCGTGACATCGGCCAAAACGGGGAACAGCCCGGCGTTGCGAAACTCCTCCGCGCGACGTGCGCTGCGCGTGATCGCGGCGACAGGCTGCTCCTCGGCCAGCCACCGCCGCGCGACGCGCATTCCGACATATCCGCAACCGACGATGAGGCGCATGGGTGGGCGTTGGGGATTGGGCGTTGGGAATGGTGAGGCTGGAGAAAACAAATTGTTTTAGTCGCGAGTCCGGGCCTACTTCGCTTTGAAATTTACACTTTTCAATTTCCACTTCTCACTACCACCTGAAAAATTCATCGTTCATCGTTTCCTCCCCTCACCCTTCCAGCCCCCCCGGATCGCCCGAGGCGTGGCCGCGGGTTTCGAGGTAGGCGGTGAGCAGCAACTGGGCGGCGAGTTTGTCGAGGTGTTTCTTTCGCTGACTCGCCTTGAGGCCCGCCTCGCGGAGCAGGTTGTCGGCCTCGACCGATGTATAACGCTCGTCAAAGTAAGCGACCGGCACGGCCGTCTGCTCGGTGAGCCACGCGCCGAATTGGCGGACCGCGCGCGAAGTCGCGCTTTCGCCACCGTGACCGTGGACCGGCAACCCCACGATGAACCCGACCAGCCGCTCTTCTCGCGCGAGGCTGCGAAAGCGTTCGGCGTCTTGGGGCGGCGAGCGACGGTGATAGATTTCGCCCGGCGTGGCCAACCGCTGCTCCACATCGGTCATCGCCAGCCCGATCCGCACCGTGCCGTAATCGACGCCGCAAAGCCGGCCTTGCGTGGGGATCGGATTGGCGGAAGATTCGGGCATGAGGCCACGCAATTTAATCCATTGGCTCCCTCCCTCTTGCGGAGATGGTGCCCTTTATCTCAGTCCTCCGGCTCCCTCCCCCTTGTGGGGAGGGTTGGGGAGGGGGGGTGGTGATCCGCCCAAGATTAGTAGTAATCATACCACGCGGCGAAATGCGCCGCGTAGATCATGAATAGGGAAATGCTCAATAAAGTCAAAACCACAACCAGCCAGTTCGGGAGCCGCGCCAGCAACTGGCCCAGCACGATGTAGATCGGAAAGACGACAGAGGTGAACCGCGCTTGCGAGTGCATGCTCATGCGATAGCCTTGCAAAACGTAAGGGATCAAGATCAATAATGCCGCCACAATCCATTCGGACCGGCTGAGCCATCCCTTCATGGTGCCGACCATGACCAAAACCACGGCGATCGCCAGCCAAATGGGATTGGCGAACGCCATGCTGAAGAGGGGATTTTCGTTCGGGACAAAGTTCCGCCAGTAGCAGACCGAATTGGGATCATACGTCGCGAAAAATGGCTCGCAGCGCAAGATACGTCCAGAAATCCGGCACGGCGCGGTCACCCCAATGAGCCTGGGTTTTGATGAAGGCGAACGGCTCGCCGAACGCCTGATATTGATAGAACATATAGGCCGTGATGCCCCAAAAGCATAACCCGGCGATCAAGAGGAAGCGTGCGCCTTGCAACTGCCAGTAAAAACGGTATCGCGTTGTTGGCAGCGGAGCTGCTTTTGGAAGGTTAAGCTTGTTTCCATTTAGCCAAAAAAGTTGTCGT
>Ga0163144_10025053_pt1 | contig 11674 bp, 10 predicted proteins | sample OliLak19BULKMAT1_FD_123175 | JGI IMG/M metagenome (GOLD analysis project Ga0163144, IMG submission 123175) | Freshwater microbial mat bacterial communities from Lake Vanda, McMurdo Dry Valleys, Antarctica - Oligotrophic Lake LV.19.BULKMAT1 | ecosystem: Environmental > Aquatic > Freshwater >... | reverse complement strand
GGTGGCTCGGCTGCCCGCGCGCAGCGCTTGACTGTTCCCAAACCCTCGACCCTTGTGCTGATGATGGGAGGGCTCGCGCTTTGGGTATGGTGCATCGACGGCGGACGGCTTGCTAATCGAACTTCGTGGCGGTGCCCGCGGATGGGCACCGCCGCCAGAAGAATGTGCGTCCCCGCCATGACCTCTCGCGTGAGACGGTTGGTGCAGAAGCAGCGGTTGACAGAGGCAAACGGGACCATCACGGCCAGACCCCGGTATCAGTACGCGAGGCGCGTGCTCACACTCGATGCGTGAATCGGGCGCGTGTTGGTCTCGCGGGATGGGAGGTACCCGATGCATCATGCCAAGCGCGCGTGGGAAACGCTCGTCACAGCGGTCGATTTGTTTTTCTCCAAGCAGGCATTTCAAGCCTCAGGAGCGTTGGCGTTCTACACCCTTTTCTCCATGGCGCCGCTACTGATCATCGTGATTTCGCTCACCGGCGTCTTTTTCGGTGACGAAGCGGTTCGTGGCGAGGTGGCGACGCAGCTTGAAGGCATCATTGGAGCTGATGCAGCCGAACTTGTGCAGGACGCGGTGCGCCGGTCTCGCATCGAACAATCCGGCCTCTGGCCCACGCTGCTCGGTGTCGCGGCGGTCATCTTCGGTGCCACGACCGTGTTTGCGCAGTTGCGTTCGTCGCTGAATCACTTCTGGGATGTGCGTGCCCGGCCCTCGCGCAATGATGTGATCAACTTCCTTATGACGCGGCTGTTGTCCTTTGGCATGGTGCTCACGATCGGGTTCCTGCTGCTCACATCGTTCCTGATCTCGATTACACTGGCTACGATCCTGGAGTTTGCGGACGGCTGGATCCCGGTGCCGCCGTTGCTGGTCACCGTAGCGGACGCCGGCGTGTCGCTGCTCATCATGACGCTGCTCTTTGGTCTCATTTTCCGTGTGCTGCCCGACGTGCGACTCTCGTGGCACAACGTCGCGCGCGGCGCAGTGCTCACTGCGGTGCTGTTCATGGTGGGGCAGTATCTCATCTCGCTGTACCTCACCCGCGCCGGCCCGGCCTCGGCATACGGCGCAGCCGGATCGCTCGTGATCGTGCTGATGTGGGTGTACTACTCGTCGCTGATTCTGCACTTCGGCACCGCAGTCACACGTGCGCTGCTGATCCAGGAAGGTGGCACGATCCGCCCGAGCCGCGGGGCGGTGCGCATCAAGACCGACGTGGTCGAAGACAAGAAGACAGACATCGGGTCCCTCGCATGAAACATCGTACCACTTGCATCACGCAGTACACTTTCCTCGCACGCACCGCCGATGGTACCGTGCACGACGTCGTCGACGAACATGCGTTCGGCCTGTTTCCAGCGGCTGGTTCGCCAGCTGCTCCTTACGGACGGATGCGCCCCCGCCGCACCAACACGCGCGGCCCCTCGGTGTCGAACCGATCGGCATACTCACCGCGAATCGTGTCTCCCGCCACGCGCGCCGTAAACACCGCCACCGTGTCCGCACCGCTCGAACCAATCAAGGTGACCAGGCGCAGTAGATCATCCTCGAGCGTACCAATGAGAAAGCGTCGGAATCCGGTGCGTTCCCGCCCGCTCACCGACGCGCGCGGCGTACCCGGCGACTCAACCCACAGGTCGTACTCGGCGACTTCGCTGAGTGCGGTGACGCCCACCCACCGCGCATCGAGCGGGAAACGATCGCGCTCCGTCACCGTGACCCCGCGCCGCACCAGCGGCAGCGTGCTGCCAAAGAGCCCGAGCCCACCGCGCACGCTGCTGATGAGGCCAGTGCCGCCGAATGGATCGTTGCCGGAACGGTTGTAGTCGTAGAAGTTGGCGTCCACCGCGCCAACACTCACGAGCTGCTCGAAGCCGGGATAAAAGACCGACGGAAAGCCGCCCGAGAAAAAATTGCGCAGTGTGCCGGCGAGCGCGAACTGCGTGGAATCGGAGAACAAGAACCATGGGCCGTTCGGCGTCTCGATGCGAATCGCATACGTGCGCGCACCCGCGCTCGTCGACCAGCTGAGACGCAGCGTGTCGACCGCGCGGTTGATCGACACCGGCTGCACTGCCACGCCTGCAGCGAGTGACCAGCCGGCCGGTGCCGAAGGCACGCGCGTCTCACCCGTGACCTCGCGACCGTCCGCCGTGCGTACGAGCAGCCGGTATCGAATGCCGGGCTCGATCGTAAGGTCGGCGCGCGGCACGGTGTAGCGCCCGGTTCGTCGAGTGCTGCGGAGCGTTTCAACAGCCGAAACACCGGTGGCGTCGTCCTCCCGGAAAAGGCGCACGGTGGCGTTACTCAGCGGCTCGCCCCCGGCGGTGCGAATCGGATCGAGCGGATCGAAGCGCAGCGTGCTGTCAATCGCTACGCGACCCGTCAGCGACGACTCCACCAGAATCACCTGCGCGGCGGCTTCCGGATTGAGCACCGCGTGCACCACGATGCGCGGTGTCGGCGACGCCACATTCTCAGTCGCGATCTCGCACGCACCAAGCGCTGGCAACACAAACAGCACCGCGAGCAGACGTTTCGTAGCCGTTACCATGACACGCTCAAACCAATCGTGGGCAGCAGCGGAAACTGCGACACCGTGGTGCGCGATGGCGGATTCTTCGCATAGTCGAATACGTACGTGAACACGTTGCGGGCGTTGTACGCATTGATGAGCGACACGTACGGAGCCCACGAACGACGGCCGGCGCTTGTGCGCGTGACGCTCAGGTCAAGTCGCTGGAAGAGCGGGTAACGAGCGGCGTTGCGAACTCCGCCAATCGGCTCGCGCTCGACGTCGCGATCGTCCGTGGGGAAGCTGTTGGTGACCGGATCGTATCGGCGACGCACGAGTTGTCCTTCCACATCGGTGAAGGGTGTGCCGGTGCCGAGTCCGAGGCGCACACCGTAGGCCCACGTGGACGAGCGGCGATATGATGCCACGAGATTGACGTTGTGCCGCCGATCCTGCACGGGAGCAAACCGACCATCAGGACCGTCACGTGTACTCACGCCCCACGAGTACGCGAGCCACCCGGACACCGCGCCGCCCTCGAGCTGCCGCAACAGCACGTCCACCCCGTACGACGTGCCGGTCGTGACGATGAACTCGTCGCCGCGTACTGCAGGATCGTTGAACAGATTGGACGCCGGCAGACTGCCGTAGTCTTTGACGTACGCTTCCACGCGCGCGAAGCGGCGACGATCGAACCAGCGCTCCACACCGCTGATTGCCTGCCACGCTTCGGCCACCGGCGTGTCGCGATCGCTGGTGAGCCAGAAGTCGAACAGGCGAACCGGTGCCTGCTCGTTGCGCAGCGCCGGTGTCCACTGCGTGAAACGGCCGCCCGCCAGCGTGAACGCAAGATCTTCGTTCGCGAACCACTTGAGCGACACACGCGGCGAGATACCGATCCAGTCGGTGCCGGTCACCGTTTCGGCGCGCACACCAACACGCGCCGTCACCGGGCCGGTGCGCACGGTATGGTCGGCGTACAGCGCGGCGGCGGATGGATTCTGCCGCACCTTCAGGATCTCATCGTTCCCGGCCGCCGGCGCTTTGACGTCGTAGCGCACGCGATACGTCGACCACTCGTACCCGAGCATTGTTTCGTGCGGGCCGCGCCAGCGCGTGACTTCGCCCCAGGCGCGCGATTCGGTGAGCTGGTTGGTGAGCGTGAGCGAACCGGAACCGAGATCAAGGTTCGTCGCGAAGCCAGTGCGTGAGAGACGCTGCATCACACGCGCCGAGTCGCTGCCGGCGATGCGCCCGAGCGGTTGCTCCCACGCCGCACCGAGCACGCGATTGCCCCAGTCGAAGCGCAGTCCGCCGGTGCCCGCGCTCGTGCTGTCGCCGAAGCCCGTGAGGAAGCCGGCCAGCACATCCTCGCCGGCGTAGGCGGTGAGTGAGAGCGCGCCGCCGTTCGCGAGTCGATGCTTCACGTGTGCCTGCGCATCGGTGAACCAGTACGGCAACGACTGGTCGGAGACGAGTGCGATAAAGCGATCGGCGTACGTGCGTCGGCCGGCCACGTTCCAGCTTGTGTTACCACGCACGGTACCGCCTAGCGCGAGCGTACTGGCCAGCACGGACACCGACGCCGCCCCGTGCACACCGCTGCGCTCTTCCGCTTTGGGTGTCACCGAGAGCACGCTCGACAGGCGCGTGCCGTAGCGTGCGGGAAAGCCGCCCGGCATGAGCTCGAACTCGCCCACCGTCTCGTCGATGAACGTGCCAAACAGGCCGGCGAGGTGAAATGGATTGTATATGGGATAGCCGTCGAGCAGCACCAGATTCTGATCGCTTTCGCCGCCGCGCACATTGTAGCCGGCGTTGAAGTCGTTGGTCGCGACCACGCCCGGCATGAGCTGCACCACGCGCAGCACGTCGGGCTCGCCAATTACCGGTACACGTTTGAGCGTTTCGCCGCGCACCGCGAACAGCCCCGGATTGGGCGAGAGTGTGAACTGTTCGCGTTCGGTGGTTTGCGTCTGCACACGAACCGCGCGCAGTTCGGTGGTGGACGTTGTGAGCGCGAAGTCGAGCGTGCGAACCTCGCCTGCCGAGAGTGTGATCCGCTCGGTGCGCGTGGTGTAGCCGAGCCGGGCGGCGGTGAGTGTGATCGCACCCGCGGGGACTCGCGGCAACACGTAGCGGCCGGCGGCGTCGGTGAGCGCGCCCAGCCGCGTACCGGCCACGGTGATGGCCACCTCCACGATCGCCGAGGCCGTGCCCGCGTCGGTGACGCGACCGCGGACAGTGGCGAGGGAGTCGGTGGGCGGTTGTGCGGCAGCGAACAGCAGTGCGGATGCGAGAAAGAGCATGCGATAACATTACCGGTGTGCGCAGGAAACACCGGGCGCGTTGTAGAAGTTGCGGTGGGTGCTGCTAACGTCGATCAACCCCGCTCCTTCCACCACTGCGCGACCGTATCGGCCCAACTGAAGCGGGAGTACCGACTGCGCGGCCCGGTCTCGAAGTGTTGCTGCACCCACCAGGCGAGGCGGTGGCGGTAGAACGGCCGCAACTCGGGATACACCACCGATGACACGTGCACAAAGTCGTGCAGCTCGCCGGCCCGCACGCCAAGCGCGCTGGCTTCCAAAAGCAGCGCCTCGGGAAACGGCAGGTGCGGCGCAAGCTCGGACAGATGCGATGCACGCACGCCGTCGATGCAGCGGATGAGATCGCGCAGTGTAAACGTGCCTTGGGTCTCGTTCATGGGCACGGTGAAGGTGGTGCCGTGCTCGTCTACGATACGCACGTGGCGCAAGTGCGCGAACACATGGTTGATGAACGGTGTTGCATCGAGACTCGCGTCGACCGACCGCACCGATCGCGCGCGCACACTGTACACAAGCATCGGACGGGTCGCCAGCACCAGTCGAGCGATCTCGAGTTCGCCCGGCAGATACGGTGGCAGGTACTCTCCGCTCACGCGCTCTACAGGGTCGCCCGCCACGTACCGCTCGCGCTCAGCGGGGGACAGCCGGTCGGCCAGCAGGCGCGCGGTGAGTGGCCGAGGCGGCACGTCAATGAGCTGCTCGCCGTGCCAACGGGCGCTGCCGAAGCCGGCGCGATACACCTCGGCGCGCCGCGCCTCGCCGGTCACGTGCTGCACCAGCGCCGCCAGCGCACACCAGTCGGCTACGTACGTGTCGGGCCGGAAGTCGAGATCCACCGCGACGGGAATGGGAAAAGAACTGTTCGGAGCCACAGGCATGCATTCCTCCAACGAAAAACGCCGGTGACCCAGGAGGGTCGCCGACGCTTGTCGCTGCGACTTAGACGGTATGGAACAGAGCTCAGCTCCGAGTGCGGCCCGTCAAGCCTGGGAAATCACCGCACTTCCTGAAATATAATCAATCGGTGGTGGCCGGTCGACTGACGTCACGCAATGCACTTGCATTGTCTATACGATGCAGATATGCTTTGAGCAAGGCATTTGCATTGGAGGCAGCCGTGGCCACATCGGTCCTGAAGAGCAAGCTCACGAAACGGTCGCAGACCACGATACCGCTCGCAGTGAAGAACGCGCTGCATCTCGGAGCGGGCGACCAGCTCGGCTATGTGATCAATGGAGACGAAGTTCGGTTGGTGAATGTCGCCGATGAAACGCATCATGAGGACCCCCTGATGACGCGCTTTCTCGAGTTCCTGGCCCAGGATGCGCAGGCTCGGCCACAGATTCTGACGCCACTCCCCTCGCTCCTACTGGCGCGCATGCAGGAACTGTCGGCCCGCGTGTTCATCGATCACGACGCCGACATCGTTGGGCCCACCGCGCTATAGGTGACGCCCGACGAGGTGCCGGCACCTGAGCACCGTCGCGGCGGCGACCGCCGTCGTGACGATCGTCGGTCCACTGGCACGCGCGCCGCGCCTGCCGAGGACGGCGCGAGGAATGCGAGCGGCGCACAGTCCGCGTGGCTCTCGTTCAATGGGTGGAGCGTGCTGGCGCATCCCATGCTCCTCGATCAAATCGAGCGTCTGATCGCCGCATCGGTGCACGAGCACACGACGCTTGCACATCCCGAAACCGGACCGAATACCAAGTTGCTCGGGCATCTGACCGATTTGGTATGCAATGCCATTCCACGAGACCCCGGCGCGAAGGAGTTCCGGCACGGGGGCACCCTCGTGGGCCGGACGCACTGGTTCCGCGCGAAGACCGGCAATGGGCGCTATCGCCTGTTCTTCCGATTCGACTCCCGTACGCGCACGATCATCCTTGTCTGGCTCAACGACGCGGAAACTCTCCGCACATACGGGAGCAAAACCGACGCGTACAAGGTCTTCGCGGAAATGCTCAGCGACGGAAATCCGCCAGATTCCTGGGAGGGGTTGAAGACATCTGCGTCTACCGCCACCCAGGTCACGCGGCTGGCTGGATGGGTAAAACCCGATGCAACAGCGTCTACGTCGTCCGGACCGGTGGCTGCCGAGCGCGAGGCGGCCGCGACACCGTCGAAGAAAAAGCCGCGCCGCTAGCACTGGACGGAGCCGCCTACGGGTCTTGTCCTGACGCGAGCAGGCTGTCCACCGCCGCCCGGACGCGTGCAAGCCGACGCGCGGCATCTTGCTCCACGCCGATCTGCCGGTACGCGACTCGCCCGTCGGCATCAAGCACGAGGAACGTGGGCAACGCGAAGGTTTTGCGCCAAGGCAGCACCGACTGATCGCGTGTGAACGTCGCCATGAGCGTTTCGCCCGCGAGGGCGATTGGCGCCGTCACATTTGCGGCCGCCACCAGCGGCGCAACGGCCGACGGCTCAAAGTCTATGTGTGCCAGAACTCGCAGTCGCCATCTGATCTCGCCGAGCATGCTAGTGTACTGTAGCAATTGTGTGAGCTTCGAGCTACATATATCGTTAATATGTAAATCAAAGATCACATATGCCGACACCACATAACCCTCCCGCTGCTGTCCGGCGTGCCCTGCGAAAGCTTGGCGCAGACATTTACGATGCCCGCCGGCGTCGACGACTACCCATGGCAGTCGTCGCGGAGCGCGCCTTCACCTCCCGCTCCACGCTGCAGAAAGTGGAGGCGGGCGATCCGGGCGTCAGCATGGGCATCTACGCCGGTGTGCTGCTGGCGCTGGGACTCCTTGACGGGCTGAGTCAGGTCGCGGACATCGGTAGCGATAAGGTCGGACAGGCGCTCGCCAGCGCCGCGCTGCCCAAACATGTGCACCTCAAACGGTCAGCCGGGTCGTCCCGCGATGTCTGACGTCGAGGTGCACATCGACTTGGCGGGCCGCACGCGTCCGGTTGGTATGGCAAGGAGCAATCGGGCTCGGGGCGCTGAGACGGTCATTTTTGAGTATGATCGAGGTTGGCTTGACGATCCGGACCGGTTCTCGCTCGAGCCATCGCTGGCGCTTGGCCCCGGACCGTTCGCACCGCCTGCCGGACGGGCGACGTTCGGAGCCATCGGTGACTCGGCGCCCGACACCTGGGGCCGCCGCCTTATGCAGCGCGCTGAACGTCGCCTTGCCGGCATCGAGGGCCGCACAGTTCGCACCCTTATGGAGAGTGACTACCTCCTTGGCGTTTCCGACGAGACGCGACTTGGCGCGCTTCGCTTCCGCAGGGTCGGTGACGAGACCTTTCAGGCGCCGACTGGTGCAGGCGTGCCCGCCTTGGTCGACCTCGGACGACTGTTCCAGATCACCGAGCGAGTGCTTCGGGACGAGGAAACGGCCGAGGATCTGCAGCTCATCTTCGCTCCCGGCTCCTCGCTCGGTGGGGCGCGCCCGAAGGCCTCGGTCGTCGACCAGCATGGCCACCTCTCGATCGCCAAGTTTCCCAAGGAGACCGATGACTACAGCATCGAGACTTGGGAGGAGATCGCGCTGCGCCTCGCTGGTCAGGCTGGCATCGCGACGCCGCACCATACGCTGCTCAACGTGGCCGACAAGGCCGTTCTGCTGTCGCGGCGCTTCGATCGTGCTGGCGCCGTTCGGATTCCGTTCCTCTCGGCGATGGCCATGATGGGCGCGAGGGACGGAGAGCGTGGCAGCTACCCGGAGATCGTCGACACGCTCGCGGCACATGGCGCGAAGGGGAAGGCTGACGCGCATGCCCTTTATCGGCGCGTCGTGTTCAACGTGCTGATCTCGAACGTCGACGACCACCTGCGCAACCACGGCTTCCTCTGGCAGGGGAACGCGGGATGGTCGCTTTCACCGGCCTACGACCTCAATCCCGTGCCCACGGATCTCAAGGCGCGGGTGCTGACGACGAACATCGACCTCGGCGAGGGCACCTGCTCACTCGACCTGCTGGAGTCTGCGTCGGAGTTCTTTGCGCTCACGCTGACGCAGGCCCGTGCGATCATCAAGGAGGTTGCAACGGTCACCGCATCGTGGCGTGACACCGCCCGGGCCGTCGGCGCCCGCCCAGCCGAAATCACGCGAATGTCGAGCGCCTTCGAGCACGTCGATCTCAATCGCGCAGTGGCGCTTTGAACGCAGCGGACCGGCAAGCGCATCCGGTGCGCCGCCGCGCGGTCGGAGACGCATGATCAGCGGCGGCGCCCAGCGATTATGATTTGCGCGGGCGACGCCGAAGTGATAAAACAGCTGCGTAAACCCCGTCCAATGAGGCCAGTTATGAAGTGGCGTTTGCAATCAGTGATAACTGTGATTTCGGCATTGTGTCAGGCAGCATCGGCTGAGGCGCAGCCCGGCGCACTGCTCAGCCCCATTCTGTCCGCCCCCTCCGAAGTGCTCACCGTCGACGTGGGCAACCGGGACTGGGGGCCGGCCGCGCTGTTCGGCACGACGCTCGTGGCCGGAGGGCCGAGTGGCAAGGCTGGGCTGTTCGGCGTAGACGCCGTCTCCGGTAAACTGAAGTGGACCTTTCGCCCCACGGACTTTGGCCCGGGCGTCTCCACGGCGCCGGTACTCGTGAAGGATCTGGTCATCGTCCCGATGGGCGCCACCGCGGTGGGCGCGGTTGTTGCGGTGTCGCTCGCCACCGGGAAACTCGTCTGGCGCGGCCTCGACCCGATGCTCGATGCGGACGTGGCGGTGTCGGGCTCGCAGATCCTGATCATGGGCAAGGATGGCGCCCTTCACGCGCTCGATGCCGCCACGGGCCGAGAGCAGTGGAGCGTGCCGCTCTCTGGAAACAACCGAGGCTGTGTGTCTCGCCCACTCGTGAGCGACGGGGTGGTGTACCTCACCGCGACGGTCAGCACAACCGCGCCGGGCGAACCGAGAGCGTATGCCTTGTTCGCGCTGGACGCGTCGAATGGCCAGGAGCGGTGGCGCACCATTGTGCGTCTGGAAGGACAGCGCGGGTCTGTGTGTCTGACTCAGCCCATTCTGGACGGCGATGCCATTTACGCGTCAGGAGAGCACGCGATCTTTGCGTTCGACACGCGAACGGGTCGCAGTCGTTGGAAGCCTACGGAGCGCAAAGGCATGGTGAATGGCAAACTGCGCAAGTTCACGCTGAGCACGCTGGTTGATGCGGGCAGCACCGTGATTGGCATGAGCGATACCTCGCTGGTGGCGATTGAGAAGAGCTCGGGGAAGGTGGCGTGGGAGTTGCCTGGCGGGTACCGGCCACTCCATCCGTCGATGGCGGTGGCAGGCTCGGTGCTGTACTTCCAGGGGAGCCCGATCATCGCGCCAGCGAAGGCCGAGCGGGGCACCCTCCACGCGCTCGATTTTGAGCGCCGCGAGATGCTCTGGTCGTTCTCGCGCCCCACCGCTGCAGCGAACTGGGCGTTCGGTTCGGTGCTCGCGATCGATGGCGCGCTCTGGGTGGACTCCTACAAGGCGATGGTCAAGCTGAAGTAGCGCGCGTGCGGAACGCACCCGCGAACCGTGCGTAGGGTAGGCCACCCGCCAACCGCTTTCCGTCAACTCCCGAGTTTCCCGCATGCCGCTTCTATTCCGCACGTCCCGCACTGGCACGCTGATCGCGTTCGCACTCGCGTTCATCGCCGCCGCCCCGGTCGCACTTCGTGCGCAGAGCGCCGCCCCCGCATTCGCGCCGCGCCTTGACTCGCTGATCACCGCAGAAATGGCACGCACCAAAACACCAGGCGCGCAGGTGGCCGTGGTCGTGGACGGCAAACTCGCTTACGCAAAGGGGTACGGTGTTGCCGACATCGAGACCGGACGCCCCGTGTCGGCGCAGACACTCTTCCGCGTCGGGTCGGTCACGAAGATGATCACTGCGGCTACGCTCACGCAGCTCGCCGCCGACGGCAAGCTCGATCTTCAGGCGCCGATCGGGAACTACGTGACCGAGCTCAAGGGCAAACAAGTCGCGACGGTAACGACGCATCAGCTGCTCACCCACAGCGCCGGCTGGCTCGACAATGCCATCCCGTACGGCCGCATGGGCGAATCCGCACTCGGCGAAGTCTTCCGCGAAATCTCCGACACGCTCTTCTTCACACAACCGAGCCAAGTCACCTCGTATTCAAACCCCGGCTACTCCATGGCCGGCTACATCGCGGAACGCGCCGGTGGCGCTCGATTCGCGACACTGACAGAGCAACTCGTGCTCCGCAAGGCGGGGATGCGGTTGTCAACCTTCAAGCCGCTCGAAGCGATGACAGCCGATTTTTCGCAGGGACACGTTGGCGCACCGACGGCCGCGGGCACGATTGTGCGTCCGTTCACCGAGAACACGGCGCAGTGGGCGGCGGGCTTTCTCTTCTCCAACACATCCGAGTTCGCGCGCTTCACAATGATGCTGATGGACGGCGGCGTGCTCGAGGGCACGCGCGTGCTCTCCGCAGACGCGGTGCAACAAATGACGACCGGTTACGCCGCCATCCCCGGGAGCCCGACGTCCAAGTACGCATACGGCCTCAGAGTCGGCACACGCGGCACGGAACGGATCTGGCAACACGGCGGTGCGATCAACGGGTTCGACGCCAGCGTCACGATGTTTCCGGACCGCAAGATCGCCGTGATTCTTTTCGACAATCGCAGCGGTAGTCCGATCGATGGAGTGATCGATCTCGTGGTGAAAGAAGTCGCGGGCATCACACCCGTTGCACCACCCGTGGTCCCCGCCGAACGTACGCCGTCGGCGGCTGAGCGCGCGCAACTCATCGGGACATACGAGCAGGGTCGGACCATTGTCGTGCTGTTTGAGGAGAACGAGTCGCTCAAGATTCGTCAGGGCGGCGGCGTGCTGC
>Ga0163144_10025052_pt1 | contig 11674 bp, 9 predicted proteins | sample OliLak19BULKMAT1_FD_123175 | JGI IMG/M metagenome (GOLD analysis project Ga0163144, IMG submission 123175) | Freshwater microbial mat bacterial communities from Lake Vanda, McMurdo Dry Valleys, Antarctica - Oligotrophic Lake LV.19.BULKMAT1 | ecosystem: Environmental > Aquatic > Freshwater > Lake... | reverse complement strand
CGAACGCGATCCTCGCCAAGTCTTCGCCGACTGGGCAACTTCGCCAGAGAACCCGTACTTCGCCAAAGTGATCGTCAACCGCGTGTGGGCGGATTTCATGGGCCGCGGAATTGTTGATCCGGTCGACGATCTGCGAGCCACGAACCCGCCGAGCAATGGGCCACTGCTCGACGCTCTTGCCGCCGACTTCCGCAAGAATGGCCACGATTTGAAGAAGCTGATCCGCACGATTGCCACGTCGTATGTCTATGGCCTCTCCACGGTGCCAAATGAACGCAACGTTGGCGATTCGCGGAACTACTCGAGGCATTATCGACAGCGATTGCGAGCGGAGGTCTTACTCGATGCCATTAGCGATGCGACCGGCGTTCCAGAAAAATTCGACGCGATGCCGAGCGGTACGCGGGCCATGCAGGTATGGACCGTGCGAAGTCCGTCGCTGTTCCTTGACAGTTTTGGCCGGCCCGATCCGAACCAGGACCCGCCCTGTGAACGAACGAGCGACAGTTCCGTCGTACAAGCCTTGCACTTGATGAACGCCCCGAACCTGCAGCGCAAGATTACGGCAGACGACGGGCGCATCGCCAAGCTCACGGCCGGCGACAAGCCTGTGCCGCAAATCGTCGAGGAACTCTATCTGCTCGCCTATTGCCGATTGCCCACAAGCGATGAGCAAACGGCGGCAGCAAAGCGATTCGAGAAGGCCGGCACAGCAAAGCGCAAGGCGGCCGAGGATTTGCTCTGGTCGCTGGTGAACACGCCAGAGTTTGTGTTTAACGATTGAGGGTTTTTCTCGACCATTGTGTCACTGCTACAATTGATGGAGAAGTAAGGAGGTACAATCGATGTGGACGCACCTGCTACAACCGATGCTCAGCAAGCTTCCGTTCGCCGGGTTGAACGGTACGCCGAAGAATGCGCTTGCCAGTCCCTGGTCAATTGGACTTCAAGAACTTACGGAGATACGTTCGCTTGAGGACGATTGGGACGGGCAAGGGGCACTCGCCCCGTCATCCGAACTAGTCGAGAGTGCGGAGGAACTCGCTCGCGAACTGCAAACTCTCCGGGTGGCCGGTCCAAGTTGTGTTGTTCCTGGGGTCAATGGCACGGTGGTATTCGAGTGGGAGTTCGGTCCCGATCTCTCGATTGAAATCGAAGTGACCGAGCCGGGTGCTGGAGAAGGTTTCCTCCTAGCCACGGGAAGTCAAGCGGAGTACTGGAGCTTGAAGGAACCGGTCTCCGTTTGATTCCAGAATCGACTCAATTCGGATCGTTCACTTTCAAAAGGCCTTTTGCCAAGGTCATTCATGCTGAAGAACGAAGCAGACCCAGTAACCCCGGACGAATTCGTACTTCGACTGATTTGGACTACCCACTACAAAGCTGCCAGGGAGGTAGTCCTCCGCGAACAAGCCTTCGAACCACGCTCAAATGAAACAGACGGTATTTCGGTGTTTCGAGTAGCCTGTCTCGCTATCCCGGAAGATGCACTTGCAGTCATGGCTCCGGAAAAACGTGACCGCTACGCGCTGGCTTTGTTGCCAGTTTCAGAACTGCTTTTGCTTGGGCTTACGGTTCAACCATCACCGATCAAATCCGTACTTGGTCATGCAGTACTGCCCGAGCTGAATATCGTAAGCACGAAAGCGGACCGACCGCATTGGCGAACCATTCAAAAGAGCTTGGCGATAATTGCCAGCAAGTACACCCTTCGTTCACCGCTGGAATAATCCGCCTTTCTGTCACTCTATTCAACAATTGCCCTTACACGCTCGATGAGCTGAAGTTCCCTATCGTCGAGCTTTTCGTCCGCCGTAGCAAGGGCGTCGAGGCATCTCATTAGGGTATCTTGCTTGCCCACTTGCTTGAAGACGGCTACATCCTTCAGTGCGGCGGCAAGGGTTCTTCGGTTGCCGTCCATTTGTACTCGTTCAATGAATGCCGCCATAAAGTCATCAATCTCGGCGTCTGTCCAGGGAGAATGCTCCTTCGCCATCAATTCTCGAATTCGAGTCTTCTCGCTTCTTGAGACGCGACCGTCGGCGACCATGAGACAGCATAACACCTCAAGCAGGACAGCAAACAGGTGATTCGGGCCGCGTTGTTCCTCAGGCGGAGACCGATGGCGACTTTTTTCACGAGACACGGTACTAATTTCGTCTGTACGAGCGCTACCGGGCATGAAAGAGGATTGTGCGGTTTCGGTGGCCGGTATCGGATTCTCTGCGGCCTTTGCAATGATGTCAGCTAGGTCCTGAAGTGCCGCATCTAGTTGCTCACCTACACCTGTCCGTGAAACCTGAACTATTTCGTTCAAGCCCGTAGGGCTATTAAGCCAGAGCTCTTGGTAGAGACAGATCGGTATCTGGCGATTGTTGCTGAAGCGGCGATCTGGTCCGCCACCCTTGTTCACATACTGCCATGTGTGGTCGACCACTTGCGCGTCGCGGGGTACAGCTTCTTCCTCGATAAATCGCTTATCATTCATGACAATGCTGAGGTCGTCGTAGCTCACTGCACCAACCCCATTACGAGCAAATATGAGCACGCGTTCCGGAAAGAAGTACAGCGTCCTCGACCCAAGAGGAATGAAAGGAATCGCAACGTTGGTCTTGACGTAGGGCGGTTGCCCCGTGCTTATGGAGATCCGTTTCCGGTTTACAAGTTGACCTGCCCCAGCATGATACTTCGGATCGTAAACACGACCCCGTGCAGCAATGTGCCACTTACCGCGACATCCGTCCAATTGATCAACGCAATCATGTACCCTTTCGTAAGCAGCCTCCATAGATGAATCGAGATCGTAAAGAACGACGACAGTCTTCGATAGCAAGTCATACTGGTAGGCAATAAACGTGCCGATTAACGATAGAGTGGCGACCGATGCAATGCTCCAGGTTGGTGCTTGAAGAACGACGAGGACGCCGACGAGAATCACCGCCAGACCTGCTGCAAGTGGCCACGTGCGAATTCTCTTCTGCTTCTGGTTTAGTTCGGACAAGAAAGCGGCACTTGACAAGTCAATCATTTCTGAGACTTCGCCGGAGTTAATGCTTTCTAGTGGAGCGTGCGACTGCGGTTGGCCAACAGGTCCCGGAATTTGTGGTCGTGTCGGTAAAGTAGCTCGATAGTAAAGTCCCCCCATCCCCATATGCACGTAATTGCCCCGAGGTCCAGTGCCGACCCGGAGCCCTCGAACACCGGCAGAAACCCCGACACCAGACTTCGAGAGATTGAAGCGGAGTGGTCCAACGCGGATGCTCTTCCGGAAGTAGAAGCCCATTGCAGATATACCTTCTTCGCTCTAAGGGGCTGAGACGCAAATGAATCTATGCTGCCTGCTCCGAGCGACAAGTGTTGCCGAAGTTCGGTACTGAGGAACGCTGAAGGGAACCGGCAACTTAGATTCCAACTGCGCCAGACCGCTCGCTCGAGTCGATCCAAGTGTATTAAAGCATTTCAAATTCACTTTTCATTCGATTATCCATGCGGAAGACTCCATCGCAAGCGAACTCCGCTGGGGTTTAGGAGAGTTTGCATACTCGCTGCTCTTTCGGCTTCGATTATCTCCGCCAGTCCGCCTACTGGAGCAAGCAAAAACAAGAAACCGCTTTACACGCCGATCAAGCTTGGTAGTCTGTAGTAAGATTAACTGCCAGGGTTTGGTTGCTCCCGCCTTCCGCTCATCCCGCCAAAAGGGCCTTCTCATGGCCAGTCATCAGAACTGCGAAGGTTTTTCCCGCCGCGATTGCCTCCAACTGGGCCTGGGTGCCCTGCTCGGCGGTGGTTTGGCACATTCGCTGCGCCTGAAATCGTTGGCAGGGGACAGTTCCTCGCCCAAAATGCAAGCCAAGAGTTGCATCTTGATTTGGATGGACGGCGGGCCGACACATTACGAAACGTTCGATCCGAAGCCGAATGCACCTTCCGAATTGAAGGGTGAATTCAAGCCGATCGCGACGCGAGTTCCGGGCGGACAGTTCTCCGAACACATGACTCGTCTCGCGGGCATGGCGAACGATCTCGCCGTCGTTCGGTCGATTCGGCACGATCAAGGCAATCACGGGGCAGGCAACCATTACATGATGACGGGTGCCCCGCCGCGTATTCCGGTTGGATGTGGTGCGTTCGTCTCGTTTCATCCGAGTCTCGGGTCGGTAACGTCTGCCGAACGTGGAGCACCGGCCGGGCTACCAGCCTACTTCTCGATGCCGGACATGTCGCGTTCCGGCGGGCCGAACTTCCTGGGTGCGAAGTATGCCCCCTTCGTCGTCTCGGATAATCCCAGCAGTGCCGACTTCCGCGTTCGCGATGTGGCCCTTCCTCGCGGCCTGACCGGCGAACGTTTCCTCGAACGCTGCGATCAACGGGCCGAGGTCGATAAGTTCCAGCGTTTCCTGGACAAGCAAGTCGCCGACCCGGCCATGGCGCTGGACGAGCACTATCTACAAGCCAACGAATTGATGCGATCGAAAGAGGCCCAGGCCGCTTTCGATATTGCTCGCGAGCCGGAACGATTGCGTGAGACTTACGGTCGCAATGCGTTTGGCCAGCGTGCCCTCCTCGCTCGTCGCCTCGTCGAGGCCGGAGTGCCGTTCATTACCCTCTACGACGGCGGCTGGGATCATCACACGAAGCTGTTCGAGACGTTGAAGAAACGCCTGCCGACCTGGGATCAAACGGTGGCCGCCCTGATCGGCGACCTGAAACAGCGTGGTCTGCTGGAGACTACCTTGGTCATCGCCCTCGGCGAATTCGGCCGCACGCCGCAGATTAACAAGGACGCGGGCCGCGACCACTGGGCCAATGCGATGAGTGTGCTCTTCGCCGGCGGTGGGACACCCGGCGGGCAGATCATTGGTGCGACGGATACCAAGGGTTACGCGGCCGTCGAACGCGTGTTGTCGCCGGAAAACTTCGCTTCCACGATTTACTCCAAGCTCGGCATCGACCCAGGGAAGATCCTCTACAACCAACAAGGTCGGCCGTCCCACCTCGTTAGCGATCCTACGCCGATCAAGGAATTGATGGGTTAGATGAGTAAAAAGACAACGGAACGCGGATGACACGGATGGCACTGATATTCACGGATCAAATGCAAAGCAAAAGAATTGAATTTAATCCGTGTTGATCCGTTCGATCCGCGTCATCCGTGTTCCATTGCCTTTTCGTCGAGATACACTCGTGTTGCTTTTCAACAGTTTGCTCAACGCTCTTCTTTGTGCCCTTAGTGTCTTTGTGGTGAATGCCTCCTCCGCACCTCCTACCCTCACCTATCTACATCCTGCCGGTGCCCCGCGTGGCACAACCGTTGAGATTACTGTCGGCGGCACGTTCGAACGCTGGCCCGTTCAGGTCTGGACCAGCGATAAAGCAATCTCCGCGAAGTCTGGCATGGACAAGGGGAAGCTCAGCATCACTGTCGCGGCCGAGGCGGTGCCAGGGACATACTGGCTCCGTTTGCACGACGAGCAAGGTGCGAGCACGTTGCGGCCATTCGTTGTCGGAACGCTTCCCGATGTCTTGGAGAAAGAGCCGAACGACGACCTCGACAAAGCACAAGTCATCGCGGCTTCGTCGGTCGTAAATGGTCGATTGGAAAAGTCAGGCGACGTTGATCTCTTCAGCATGAAGTTGAAGAAAGGTGAAACGCTGGTTGCCTCGCTCGATGCGCACGGCACATTTCGATCATCGATGGATGCTATCCTCCAGGTGCTTTCCGCTGACGGTTCCGTGTTGGAACAGAACAACGACTGGTCGGGGCTCGATCCGCAAATTGTTTGCCCGATTCCGAAGGATGGAACATACCTGGTGCGGCTCTTCGCATTCCCGTCCTCGCCAGATTCGACTATCCGTTTTGCCGGTGGCGAGACGTACATCTATCGGCTTACCCTGACGACTGGCCCGTTCGTCGAGTATGCGATGCCGCTCGTAATTCAGCGTGGTCCCATCCAGGCAATCGCACCGCAAGGGTGGAACATTCCCGCAGGCATGAATGCCTCGTCGAAGATCGAGGACGACATCGCCACTTTTCACGGGCCGAACCTGGCAAACACAACTCGACTTCGCATTGTCGATCATCCCTCTCGATCCTCGATTCCGCCGGAAGCTCTCGCTCCGCCGTTTTCTATTACCACTCGCCTTGAAAAACCGGGCGTAGCAGACAGCATTCGCATCATGGTCAAGAAGGGGCAGAGTCTCAACATCCGGGTGGATTCGCGTGAACTTGGCCTAATGGTAAATCCTGTGATTCGCGTGCTGGATCAGGCCAAGATGCAGTTGGCCCGCGTGGAACAAGGTCCGCTTAACAAGGATGCCGAACTGAATTTCACGCCGGCAGCCGACGGAGAATACCGAATACAAGTTCAAGACCTGCATGGTGGCAGCGGTTTTCGCCACGCCTATCATCTTCGCGTCGCAACGCCCGTGCCGGATTTCGCTCTCGCTGTGGCCAGCGACCGCTTCGCCCTTGCTCCCGGAACGCCGCTCGACATTCCGGTTTCGATCACTCGAATTGCCGGACATTCGAAGGAGATCGCCCTGGCGGCCGAGGGATTGCCGGAAGGAGTCAAACTCGAGGTGCTGCCGATTGCGAAGGATGGGAAGACGGTCCCCTTGCGACTTACGGCCGACAAGTCCGGGCCGTCGGGATCGTTCAGAATTGTCGGCAAGGCCAAGGAACCGGAACTCACAAGGAAGGCGAAAGCTCCTCTCGCGGACTTTGAAACCACCACGACCGATCTATGGCTCGCGGTCGGCGGCGCTGTTCCTCCGCCGAAAGCGAAGAAGAAACGTTAATATCCCTGGCGACTTCTCCCTCTCGCGAATAGGCTTCCGAGTACACACTTCGCTTGATCTGGAGTTCGCATGCCACTCTCACGCATGGCGTTTGTCATTTTTCTGCTCGTTCCGACCGTGGCATTCGCCCAGAAGCCACCCAACATCGTCTTTATCTTCTCGGACGATCACGCGTACCAGGCGGTCAGCGCTTATGGCCATCCGTTGAAACTTTTGGAGACGCCAAACCTGGATCGAATCGCGAAGGAGGGGATGCGTTTTGATCGCTGTCTGGTGCCGAACTCGATTTGCGGACCAAGCCGGGCCTGCGTGCTGACCGGCAAGTACAACCACGCGAATGGCTTTTACAACAACTCGAATAGCCGGTTCGATGGCTCGCAGTTCACTTTTCCGAAGCTGCTTCAGAAAGCGGGTTATCAAACCGCGATCATCGGCAAATGGCACTTGATCAGCGATCCCACGGGGTTCGACTACTGGCACATCCTGCCCGGACAGGGCATCTATTACAATCCGCCGATGATCAAGAACGGCGAACGGGTCAAGCACGATGGCTACGTGACAGACCTAATCACCGATTTCTCGCTCGACTGGTTGAGCAAGCGCGACAAGGACAAACCCTTCCTACTGATGTGCCAACACAAGGCCCCGCACCGCGAATGGTCGCCAGCCTTGCGGCACCTTGGGCACGACAAGGATCGGAAATATCCGGAGCCGGATACTCTGTTCGACGATTACGCCGGCCGAGGCAAGGCGGAACGCGAGCAGGACATGACCATCGCGAAAACGATGAACGCGAGCGATTTGAAACTAACGACCCTCGCCACGCTGTCACCGGAACAGAAGAAAGAATGGGACGCGTATTACGAGCCACGCAATAAGGCCTTCCGCGAGGCGAAGCCGGAAGGCAAGGATCTCGTGCGCTGGAAGTACAACCGCTACTTGCACGATTATCTCGGCTGCATCAAGGCTGTGGACGAAAGTGTTGGCAAGGTGCTCGACTATCTCGAACGCGAGAAGCTGAGCGAGAACACGATTGTCATCTACTGTTCCGACCAGGGTTTTTACTTGGGCGAACATGGCTGGTTCGACAAGCGGTGGATCTTCGAGGAATCGGTGCGAACACCCCTACTAGTCCGCTGGCCGGGCAAGACCAAGCCTGGGATGACGAACGCCAATCTGGTCAGCAACATCGATTTCGCATCCACGTTCCTGGAAGCTGCCGGCGTTGAGGCCCCGAAAGACCTCCACGGAAAAAGTCTCGTGCCGATCTTGAAGGGCGAAACGCCTGCCGATTGGCGGAAGAGTTTTTACTACCACTACTACGAATACCCCGGACCACACAGCGTTCGCAAGCACTATGGCGTTGTGACCGATCGCTACAAACTGGTTCGCTTTTACGAACCCGGAGTCGACTACTGGGAACTCTTCGATTTGAAGACTGATCCAAAGGAACTGACCAGCATGTTCGGCAAAACGGACTACGCGGCCATCCAGAAGGACTTGGAATCGGAACTCGCCCGTCTGCGCAAAGAATTGAAAGTGCCGGACCCCGATCCTTCGGAAAGTGAAATTAAGGAAAACGCGAAGAAGAAGAATCCGAAGCGGAAGTGAAATCGCTCGCCCTCTCCACTTCGCCTGACTGTTACCCGCAACTCGCCATCGTGGGATAACATTCCGATGTTGTTCTGGGGAGTGAGCGGACAACATCGGAATGTTATCCCACAAATCTGCGGCAAACCCGAGTTGTGCGTAACAGTCAGCCGCTTCGGGAAGAGGGGAGAAGACTCACTGCTCACTCCATCCGTAGACTAGCACTTCACTCATGAGGTTCGCGGATGACCGGTAAGCGGAAGGCATACTTGCTCGACATGGATGGCGTGCTCGTGCATGGTCGGCGGCCCATTCCCGGGGCCCCGGAGTTCATCGGCCGCCTCCTTGCCGCCAACATTCCGTTCTTGGTCATCACGAACAATCCGATGTACACGCCCCGTGATTTGTCGCATCGCCTGGCATCGGAAGGGATGAACATCCCCGAGCAGAATCTCTTTACATCGGCGATGGCGACGGCACAATTTCTGGTCAGCCAGCGGCCGAATGGCACGGCCTTCGTGATCGGCGAGGTCGGGCTTACCCACGCGATGCACTCCGTTGGCTACACGCAAACGAACAAGGATCCTGACTACGTTGTTCTCGGTGAGAGTAATTCCTTTTCGCTGGACCAAATCACGCAGGCGATTCGGTTCGTCGCGGCCGGGGCAAGATTCATTGCCACGAACCCGGATGCGACGGGACCCTCGGAGACCGGCATCGTCCCCGCGTGTGGAGCGATGGCTGCCCTCATCGAACGAGCGACCGGGAAGAAACCTTACTTTGTCGGCAAGCCGAATCCGCTCATGATGCGGCGAGCCCTCGCGGCTCTCGGTGCGCATTCGGAAGACACCATCATGGTCGGCGACCGGATGGACACAGACATCGTGACAGGGATGGAAGCCGGCATGGAAACGATTCTGGTTCTCACCGGCGTGACCCGACGCGAAGAAGTGGAACGCTATCCTTACCAACCGACGCGGATTTTGGATTCTGTGGCCGACATTGAAGTGAGTTGAGACGTCTCGAAATGAAGCCATACCTCGACCTGCTCCGCGAGATTCGAACAGCCGGCACCCGCAAGGCCCAGCGAGCCTCCTTGCGCTCCGATGGCCGACGCCCGGAAGTGCTGAGCGTCTTCGGTCGCCAGATTCGATTCGATCTGGCTGCCGGCTTTCCGATGGTCACGACCAAGCGGATGCCGTGGAACGCGGTCGTTCACGAATTACTCTGGTTTCTGTCCGGTTCAACCAACGTGACATACCTTCGCGAACACAAAGTCTCGATCTGGGACGAATGGGCAACACCTGAAGGCGAACTCGGCCCGGTCTACGGCAAGCAATGGCGTTGCTGGGAAGGGCCGCAAGGCAAAGTCGATCAGATCGCGAACCTGATTGCCGGGATCCGCAAAGTGATCGAGAACCCGCACGCCTCGGAAGCTCGAAGGTTGATTCTCTCCGCCTGGAACCCGGCCGACATGCCCGACCCGAAGGTGCCGACTGGGTGCCACACACTGGTGCAGTTCAACGTCACGGAAGGTCGGCTGTCGAGCCAGCTTTATCAGCGCTCGGCCGACATGTTCCTCGGTGTGCCGTTCAATATCGCGTCGTATGCGTTGCTCACGCACATCCTGGCGAAGATCACGGGCCTGGCGGTCGGTGAATACGTCCACACATTTGGCGACGCCCATATCTACGACAATCATCTGGATGCCGTGGATGAACAACTCCGGCGAGAGCCGATGCCTTTGCCGATGTTGCAGATCGTCGGCGAGATTCCTTCGATCGATGAAGTGAAGGGCGAGCAACTGAAGTTGATCGGTTATCAAAGTCATGGCCGCCTGCCGGGCGAGGTGGCGGTGTGATCATCTCGTTCCTGGCCGCGATGGATCGGAATCTCGTCATCGGCGACGAAAAGGGCATCCCCTGGCATCTCCCCTCTGACTTGAAGCGGTTTCGGAAGCTGACGCTGGGCAAGCCCATCGTGATGGGGCGAACGACATTCGAGCACATCGGCCGGGCGCTCGATAAGCGGACGAACATCGTGATGACACGCAGAGAGGACTACCTCCCCGTGGATGTGCTGGTCGCACACTCGGTGGAGGAGGCGCTTCGATTGGCGGGAGCTGCCGAGGAAGTCGTGATCGTCGGCGGAGGGGAAGTCTATCGGGCGTTTCTGCCGTTTGTGACTCGGTTGTATCTGACGTTTGTCGATGGCGAGTTTCCAGGGACGGCCTACTTTCCAAGGAAGGTCGGCGGGCTTTGGGCACTCACTCGCCAAGAATCACACCCGGCCGACGAGAAGAATCCATTCAATCACCATTTTGTAGTTCTTGACTGGGTCGAAGGCTCCGTTCCTTCTAATGCTCTCCAAGTCTCTGGGCTACTCCAGACTTTCGAAGCGGTGGATCTTGCAAAGCCTCTCGGAAACTCTGCGATAAATAGGAACAGCGAATGATTTTCGATCCACAAACTGTCCGCGATCAATTCCCCGCCCTTCGTCGCGATGCCGTTTTCCTCGACGGCCCGGCCGGAAGCCAGGTGCCACAGTCGGTTATCGACGCCATCTCGGGGTATTACGTCAACCATAACGCCAATCACGGCGGGGCCTTCGCGACCAGCCGGGAATCGGATGCCGTGGTCGATGAAGCCCGTCGAGCTTGTGCCGACCTTCTCGGGACCGCCGACGACGGTTGCGTCTCGTTCGGCGCGAACATGACGACTATCACGTTTGCATTGTCGCGGGCGATTGCGACTACGTGGAAGCCAGGCGACGAAGTGATCGTCACGCGTTTGGACCACGACGCAAACGTCTCTCCCTGGGTGCGGGCCGCTCAAGATCGCGGAGCGACAGTTCGTCACGTCGAGATTCATCCCGCGGATTGCACGTTCAACCTGGACGACTTTCTCAGAAAGCTATCGTCTCGCACGAAACTTGTGGCCATTGGTTGTGCGTCGAACGCGGTGGGAACGCGGAATCCGTTCATCGAGATGATTCAGCTTGCCCATGCCGCCGGGTCGCTCGTGTTCCTGGACGCGGTTCATTACGCCCCACACCTGTCGATGGACGTGACGGCCTGGGATTGCGACTTCCTGTGTTGCTCCGCTTACAAGTTCTTCGGGCCGCACGTCGGCATTCTCTACGGCAAACGGGCGTTGATGGAATCGCTCCCCGCCTACAAAGTGCGGCCCTGTGCCGAGACGCTGCCCGATCGCTGGATGACGGGCACGCAAAACTTCGCAGCCATCGCCGGCGTGGGAGCGGCCATCGAATATCTTGCCCAAATTGG
>Ga0163144_10025051_pt1 | contig 11675 bp, 8 predicted proteins | sample OliLak19BULKMAT1_FD_123175 | JGI IMG/M metagenome (GOLD analysis project Ga0163144, IMG submission 123175) | Freshwater microbial mat bacterial communities from Lake Vanda, McMurdo Dry Valleys, Antarctica - Oligotrophic Lake LV.19.BULKMAT1 | ecosystem: Environmental > Aquatic > Freshwater > Lake... | reverse complement strand
GGCTCTGGATACGCGCACGGACTTCCACGGAGCCAACCACTTTGCCCTCGTCACGGCGGACGCGGACAAAGTCAAACCAGGCCGGTGAGGTGATGTCCACTTCCGGGGGAATGCGCCGCGTGTCCAGCAGCCGCAGCGATCCGTACGCGTTGTTGCGCCCGTACCCAAAGTGCTCATCAAAGCCCTCATTGGACGGGAACTTCTTGAGCGCCAACGCCTCCGGGTCCTGTTCCGCGCCCGGCACGTCAATGTCATCCGCGCCGGCAATCAACAGCTGGTAGACCTCTTCAGCGGTGAGGTCCCGAGCATAATACGGGTCATTGGGAAACTGGTCCCGCAGCTCCAGGAAGTGGCTCATGATGAGGCCGGCATGGCCAGCGGTCTTGGCGGTGGCCTCGGAGGAACAGCCCTCTCCGGGGGAGCTGAGCATCAGCTTGGGGCCGTAGTTGGTGCAGTTGTTGAAGTTGAGAAACGTCTTGGCGTCAGACCAGTCTGAGGAGGGGCCGCCCAGCCCGCTCTGCGCGTTGAACACAATGGCGTGCACCATGAACGCGTGCGCCGCGTTGGCCGGGAAGTTGTGGTGGTAGCTGAGCAGGTCACTGGCGGCGGCAATGACGGGGACACCACCCTGGTAGGCGTAGTCCACGGCGCGCACCATGGCGGGCGTGTTGTTGAGTCCGCCCAGTGCCTGCTGGACCACGGAGACCTGGTTGTCCACGGCGTAGAGCACGGCCGCGGCGTAGCGGTTGACGTCCACAAAAAAAGTATCACCCACACGCAGCGGAAGGACCGAACAGCCCGGACACACGCCCGTTCCACCAATCCCGTTGTGTGCCTGGCCGGTGCTCAGGCGCGCTTCAAAGTCTCCGTGGCCAAAGTCCGCGTCGTCGGAAGGGTCATTGTCATCCCAGAAGAAATCCCACCCGGCAATGTCATCCGTGTAGCCGTTGGCGTCTTCATCCGTGCCGTTGCTGCAGGCCACGCCACCCTGCACGCCATGGATGAGGTCCTGCGGGTCACGCACGCCGTTGTTGTTCCAGTCTTCCAGCGTGGCGTCGTCATAATCGCGGATGCTGAAGAAGCCGTCATGGTTGACATCAAACGTGGAGGGGTCTTCCGCGTTGGCGCCGGGCGGCGGACACACCTGAAGCTCCAGCGCGTTGAGGCGCACCTGCGCAATCACGTCCCGGTTGTGCCAGCGCGCGCCGCTGTCCAACACGGCCAGCGTCACCCGCTTGTCTCCCACGGAAAGACCCCACGCACGGTCCGCGCTCATGCCGGATGCCAGGCCTGCCTGGCCTTTGCGGGTGCACAGGTCTGCAGGTGTGCCGGGTGCACAGGGCGTGCGTTCCCAGGCGTCCACGTGGAAGCTGCGGCCCGGGTGGCTCAGCGCGTCCGGCATGAAACCAAACAGGTCCCATTGATCCGCGTAGTTGGGGTCTGAGGGCCAGTTGGTGCGCTTCTTGACGTCATCCGGGCCCAGCTGGCCAAGCTGCGGCCACAGCACGCCATTGACGGGCAGGGTGGCGGCCGCGGCGCCCATGCTGTCCCGCAGCTCCAATGCGCCGGCAAAGGTTTCTGACGTCACCAGTGTGCCAAAGCGGACCGTCACATCCGCGCTGCCCGTGCCGGACGCAGGTTGGACAGTGACACCCGGCAGCCCCGTGACAACCAGTGACCACGCTTCACCGGCCAGCGCGTCCACGTGCACCCGTTTGTCCGCCACCGGCTGGCCCCGGACAATGCCCAGCTGGGCCAGGGTCTCCAGCGGCTGTGCGTGGGGGTTGGGAGCTTGGGTGAGCGTCAACGCGTGGGCGTTGGTCCCCACACACATCAGGAGCGTGACGGCGGCAGCTCGCATGCAGGCCTCAGTGCGCGCAGCATCCGCGCCGACGGGCGGGGTAGCACGTCACGGACGCCATTTCACGGGCAAGAACTGCTCAGTTGCAGCCGGTGACAAATGCCAGTGTGCCCTGCGCGGCGGCGGTGCACGTCTGGGGGCACAGCACCGCCGTGGACCCGGTGGCGTCCTGGTACCAACCCACCGTGCCGTCCACGCACTGGCTTCGGCCGGACACCGCGGGCGGATCGTCAACGGTGCTGGCGGTGGTGATTCGAAGGCGCCAGGTGGGCATGGCGCCCGCCGGGTCCGGCATGCGCAGCGTGCAACGGCTGTGGTCCACGGCGTCCTGCATGGCGGCCCGGACCTGTTCCTGCGCGCCGGCCGCGGTGGTGTCCACCACGTAGGCGTGGTCCGTGCCGCCCGCGCTGGCCACGCCGTCCAGCGCCGCCGCCACGCCCGCACCAATGCCCACCACAAAGGTCAGCACGTGCGGGGGAGTGTCCAGGCCGGCGCGCGCCAGCGCCTGGATGTTGGCATAGGACTCATCACAACCGCTGGGCTCACCGTCTGAGACCAGGAACACCGCCGTCACATTGTCCGCTCCCGCCATGGTGAGGCCGTGCTCCGCCGCGGCCTGGATGGCTCCCTGCAGCGCCGCGGACGTGGGGGTCCCCGTGGACGGTTGATGTGAGGCCAGGGACGCGGAGACCGCCGCGGCGTTGCCGGGCAGGGGCGCCAGTGTCACTTCCGGAGTGCGGTAGTCGGCCGGATCGCATGAATCCGTGCCGGCGCTCACGCCAAGACAGAGGCCAAAGAAACATGGGCCGCACAGGGCCCCGCAGTCCGCGTCCACCAGGCACGTTGTTGGGCAGGCGTCCACCTTAGGCTGGGCAAAGTAGTCCAACGCCAGGTTCACCGTGCTTGGGTATGACTGTTGTGCCACGGCGTTGATGGCCGCCACCGTGACGGCCCACTTGGTCTGGCCGCCCGCCACCAGTTCCGTCATGCTGCCGGACTGATCCAGCATCACAAACGCATCCACAGCCAACGGGAGTGTGGTCACACTGGTCTCCTGGCACACACCTGCGTCTGGAGCGGCCGCAGAGGAGGATGCAGGTTCCAGGCTGCTGGACATGCCGCCCGTGGATGATGCGGTCTCACTGCTGGAAGACGTGGCCACGGATGACGGCGCAGCCACGCTGGAGGACGGCATGGGCGCGCTGCTGGCGGATTCCGCAGCGCCGGAGGAGGACACCGGCGCACTTGCGGAGGACGCCGCGGCGCTGGATGACGGCGTGGGCATGCTGACGGAGGAAGCCATGGCGCTGGAGGAGGCCGTGGGCCCGGATGATGCGGTGGCACACTGGCACGTGCCTTCAAACTGCCCCTGACCTGTGCACAGCCGCGCGCCTGAGGTGCCCGCCGCACATGCACACGCCTGCATTTCTCCCGCCACACAGGCCGCGGCGCCTGAGGACGATGATGAAGTCTGGTTGGTTCCAGGGGTGGGACAACCGGTACACACGGCCATCAAACCAGGCAGGATAAATCTGAAACGCATGGCCTCACAGCAGCATGCCCAGCCCGCGGCGCGCAAGTTGGGGACCGCTACGGCAACTGCTGCACGCCACCGCCGCGCTTCCCCTTGCCCCCTTCAGACCCACGCTTCTGGCCACGCAGCTCCGCCGGCTTCACCACCTGACCCAGTGCGTCCACCTCCCCAACCGAGAAAGTGTCATACACCAGCTTCAGGTCCCGCGCATACCCGGGCATGGTCCGCCGCATGGTCTCAAAGTGCAGCTTGATGGCCTTGCTGCCGCTGACCACGTAGAGCTGCTCCACCGCCACCGGGTATTCCGTGTTGCCCTGGTAGTCGAACACAAAGCTGCGGATGGACGCCTTCAGCTCCCCCAGCAGGATCCGGCCGCCGCCCACGCGCTGGTAGTGCGGGAGTTTCTTGAGGTCCTTCTCACTGTTGAGCGCCATCAGCTCTGAATCCAGCACACCCTGAATGGTGGAATGTGTCACGAACAAGGTCCCCGCTGCTCCCGCATTGTTGGTGCGGCATTCAACGGAGCTGTCCTTGTTCTGGTGGCAGTCCCAGCCGTTGGGCGGGACAAATGTGAAGAGGCCACTGGTGTGCATGATCTGTGGCGGACGCTCATTGAACAGGTCCACAATGTCCTGCGCGGCGGCGGGTGCGGCCGCCAGGCCCAGGCTAAACAAACTCAACATCACCAGCCACCACGCGGCTTTGCCCCGCGGCGGTGTCCAGGATGAGCGCGCCTTCATCGTCCAAGTCCGTTGCACGGCCCAGCAGCTCTTCTTGTCCATCACGCACCCTCACGTGCCTGCCCAGGGTCAGGCTGTGCTTCCTGGCGTGCTGGACCACTGCGGGCCAGTCACGGAGTGTCAGGTCATACCATGCGGTCAGACGCTTCAGGAGCATGGCACAGACCTGGACGCGGTCCACGCGCTCCTTCTTCAAGAGGGCCAGGCTGGTGGCCAGCGCCTGCAGGGGCGGCGGGAAGTCTTCACGGCGCGCGTTGACGTTGAGACCAATGCCCACAATGGCCTGGTGGATGCGTTCTGCGTCCGCGCTGAGCTCAGTGAGGATTCCGCACACTTTCTGGCCGTCCGCCAGCACGTCATTGGGCCACTTGAGCCCGGCCGGGATGCCCAGCTCCTGCACCACTTCCAGCACCGCGTGCGCTCCGCACATGGTCAGCCGGTACGCGTGCCGAGGTGCCAGCTGCGGACGGAGGATGGCGCTCAGATAGATGCCGGTCCCTGACGGTGACACAAACGCGCGCCCGCGCCGCCCCCGTCCCGCTGTCTGCCCCTCAGCCACCACCACGGTGCCGTGCGGAGCACCCTCACGGGCCAACGCCGCGGCGTGGGTGTTGGTGCTCTCCACCTCCTGCAGATGCACCCACTGCGCACTGCCCAGTGTCTGGGGCGCCAGCAGCGGAACCACCGCCTCCTCACACAGCAGGTCCGGAACACTGTCCAGGGTGTACCCGCTGCCCGCGGTTGCCTGGATGACAAACCCTTTCTTGCGCAGCGTCTCCACCGCTTTGTGGATGGCCGCGCGTGACACCTGGATCCGCTCCGCCAGCGCTTCACCACCCAGGCTGGGTGTGGCTTGCAGGAGCGCGGAAACCTGGGCGGCAGTGCTGGGGTGCGGCATGCGGGACACGCTACGGCACCAAGACATCCCGCGTCAGGTGCGGCTGTGCGGACACATGGGTTGTGGCCGGAGGGACGCACTGGTTGGGGGTGTTTTCCGTCGTCATGAGGTCCGCGCAACGGTGCGCGTTGGAAGTGCGCGCGGCGCATGCGGGTTCACCTCACGCCGGAAGGAACCGGCGGCGTTCCACACTCACACGGCTCTTTCAAAGGTGGTTGTTCCATGAGATCCCGGCTCATCCAGGTGGCGGTGATGGTGGCGGCACTTGCTGCTGCAACAGACGCACGCGGTGCGGACATGATTTCCGTCAGCGCCGGCGCCACGCGTGACGCCAATGTCTACTTCATGGACGCGGTGGTGGAGTTTGATGCGCCGCCCGTGGCCATGCGCAGCGTGCTGTTCAAAATGTGTGACTTCAAAGACGTGCTGCACCACGTGGCGTATTGCCGGACGTTTGCCGTGGAGGGGAGCACGGCGTGGAGCTACATGGTGTTGGACGTGCCGGTCTTTGAACCACGGGACTACACGTTGGCCAGCACCATTGATGAGGACCTGCAGCCGGACGGGTCAGGGACGTTCCGCTCACACTGGGTGGCGGACAATTCACGCGGCCCGGCTGAACGGGAGGGCGTCACCCGCCTCAACGTCAACCAGGGAAGCTGGACCATGAAGGCCATTGACGGCGGAAAACGCACGTGGCTGCACTACACGGTGCGTGTGCATCCCGGCGGCAACATCCCGGGTTGGGTGGCGGGTTACGTGAGCCGCAAGACGCTGCCGGACTACATGCGGATGTTGGAGCGCCTGGGGCAGCGTGAAGCGCGTGACAACCCCCGCCCTCTGGGTGAGCCCACCGTGGGCGCGCCCGCCCGCCCGCTGGACACACCGTTGCCGCCGGTGGAGCGCAGGTACGGTCCCAGGCTGGCGGCGTGGCTGCCGTGATGCTCGGCCGCTGAAGATTGCTCCCGCAAACGCGGACGCAATGCGGTACCACACGCGCGCCGCCATGAACGCGCCCCCGCCCGACGAGAAACCCATCCACCAGCAGGTGCTGCACCTGGCCTGGCCGGTGATGGCGCACATGCTGCTCAGCACGCTGGTCTTTGTGGTGGACCGCGCGCTGATTGGCCGCCTCTCCTCCAGCGCGCTGGCCAGCATGCAGATGAGCGGGCCCTTGTTGTGGAGCCTGTTCTCCGTCTTCACCGCGTTCTCCGCGGGCACACTTGCCGTGGTGGGGCGGTGCCAGGGTGCGGGGGATTCCCCAGGTGCATCTGCGGCTGCGCGCGTGGCCATCATTGCCTCAGCGGTGGTTGGCTGTGTGGTCATGGTGCCGCTCATCCTGTTCATCCGGCCGCTGCTGCAGTTCCTGTTTCCCTCGTCACCGGCGGAGGTGTTGGAAGAGTCCGTCACCTACCTGCGCATCATGGCGCTGGCGGCTCCGCTCAGTTTTGTGGAAGCCGTGGCGGCCGCCGCATTACAGGCCAGTGGCGACACGCGCACGCCCATGCGCGTGGGTATCCTGATCAACGTGGTCCACATTGCTGTCAGTCCCACGTTGATGTTTGGTCTTCTGGGTGCGCCCCAGCTGGGTATTGCCGGCGCCGCGCTGGGCAGTGCGCTGGCGTTGTCCCTGGAAGGCGCGCTGCTGCTGGGCTTCCTGCTGCGTCCCGCCAGCCCGCTGGCCATCCGCGCGTTCACTGCGGGCGGGCAGCGGGAAGCCCTGGTGCGTGTGATGCGCGTGAGCAGGCCCGCGTTTGCTGAGAAGATCGCCTACCACACCGGGTTCCTGGCCTTTGTGGCCATGATTGGCTCGCTGGGGCCCCAGGCCATGGCGGCAAACCAGGCGCTGATTGCGCTGGAGAGTGTGTGTTTTCTCTCGGCGGAGGCGTTTGGGATTGCGGCCAGCTCATTGATGGCGCGCAAGCTGGGAGCGGGGCAGGCGCAGCAGGCGGCCAGCGCAGCGTGGACGGCGGCGGCCATCAGCGCAGCGCTGCTGGGCACGTTTGGGCTGTTCTTCACCGTGGCCGCAGAGCCGGTGATGCGCGCCTTCTCCGACGACACCGCCATCATTGCGCTGGGCTCCCGCGTGATGCCGGTGATGCTGGTGGCAGAGCCGGTCATGGGCTTTGCCATGGTGATGATCATGGCCATCCGGGGCGCTGGAGACACGCGCACCGTCCTGGGCATCACGCTGCTGTGCGCCGTGGGCATCCGCCTGTCCGCCACCTGGCTCTTTGCCATGGTGCTGGAGCTGGGGCTCCTTGGCGTCTGGCTGGGCAGCACAACGGACTGGGTGTGCCGGGCATGGCTGGGGACCTGGGCGTTCCGGCACGGACGCTGGCGCCGCGTGAGGGTGTGAATGGGCAAGACAAACGTGGGGATGCAGTGCCATGGTGGTTGGGTGAGTGACCAGACGCACAACCCAGCCGCCAGCGCGGAAGTCCAGGCGCGCAAAGACACGCTTCGGCTGCCTCCCTTGGACCCGGCGCGCACGCTGGTGCCGGTTTCCATCTTCCGGCTCCGCTCATTGCCCGGTGAGGGGGCGCTGGAGTTCATGGCGGATGATGACCGCCCGGACCCGCTCCTCATCCCCAGTGGCGCTGAAGGCAACGCTGAACGCCAGCTTGCGCGCGGGGATCCCGCCGGCGCACTGGCCATCTCCACCGTGCTGCTGGCCGGTGATGACCTGGAGGATGACAACCCGTCACCCGCCATCTGCACTGGCCGCACCATCCGCGTGCGTGCGCTCCTGATGGAAGGCAAGCTGGATGAGGCTGCGCAGGCCCTGGGCAAGGCGCGGGATTGCGCCGGCATGGCATTGGCGGATGCCGCGGTTTCCCTGGTGGAAGGCAACCTGACCAAGGCCGTGCAGCGTGTGGAGATGGCTCTCAGCGCGCGCCCGGAGGGCATTGGTGAGCACTACACGCTGGCGCTCATCCACCTGGCCCACGGCAACACCCAGGAAGGCCTGCAGGCGCTGGTGCGCGTCTGCGCGTCTGATCCTGAACATTGTGTGGCCCGGCACCAGCTTGGGCGCGTCATGCTGGCAGAAGGTGACCCCGCGCGCGCGGGCACGCTGTTTGAGCAGGCCTATGAAACCGCGCACACTTTTGTGGCGCCCGCGCTCACGCTGGCGGAAATGTTCATTGAGTCCCGCCAGTACGGTGAGGCCATGAACCTGCTCAATGACATTGCTGAAGCCGCGCCCAACCTGCTGACGCCGCGGGTGTTGCAGCTCCGCATCTTTGTGGAGGCACGCCGCACCCCGGCAGCGTTGCAGCTTGCGGATGCGCTGCGCACCGCCGCCCCGGAACGGGAAGACGTGCTGGTTCTGTGGGCGGAAGCGCTCACGCAGGCGGACCAGGCAGAGACGGCGCGCAGTGCACTGGAAGCGCGCGTGGCGGCGGGTGGACTGGAAGATCCGCTGAAAATCCTGCGCATGCTGACCAGGATGGATCTGGCCGCCAAGCCGCCGCGCACGGACAGCGCCATCCAGCATCTGCGCGCGGCCATTGACGTGGACACCTCCGGCGGAGAAGTGGCCGTGGAGCTGGCACAACTGCAGCTTGCCGCTCGCAAGCCGCGGGATGCAGCGGAGACGCTGGAAACCCTGATGGCAACGGAAGAAGTGGAACTTGGTGTGCTGCTGAGCGCTGCGGTGCTGGCCAACAAACACGGCATGACGGACCTGGCGCGGCGCATTGGTGAAGAAGCCGTGGGCCGTGTGGCAGGCACGCCCGCGGAAGCGCAGCTGCGGCAGTTGATGGCCACGCTGGGCTGAGGCGCGTGTGCCCACGTCCTTGACGTTGGAGGAGTACCTTCAGGTTGAGCGCCGCGCCGCGTTCAAGAGCGAGTTTGTTGACGGCGTCATGTACGCCATGGCCGGTGGCTCACCCGGACACTCGGCCATTGCCACCAACACCGCGGCGGTGTTGCGTGAGGCGCTCAAAGGCCAACCCTGCCGGGCCTACAACAGTGACCTGCGCTCTTTGTGGAAGCTTCCCGCCTGGCAACCTATCCGGACGTTGCCGTCTGTTGTGGGCCGCTGCAGTTCCACGCGGACCGGCGGGACCTGGTGCTCAATCCCACCCTGCTGGTGGAGGTGCTCTCGCCGTCCAGTGAAGCGTATGACCGCGGCGAGAAGTTTGAACTCTACAAGAGTATGACTTCATTGCAGGACTACGTGCTCATCTCCCAGGATCAGCCGGTGGTGGAGGTCTTCTCCCGGGCTGGCAAGGTGTGGCGGCCCACGGTGTGGACGGGGCTTGACGCCGTCATCCTGCTGCCATCCATCAACGTGCGGGCACCCATGGCTGAGCTCTTTGATGGTGTGGTGTTCCCGGGCTGAGAGCTCCCGGACTGGTCACTCCACCACGGTGATCTGCTCCGGCCGCTGCACCTCAATCTGCGGGCCCTTGAAGCGGGAGATGGTCCCGTGCACGCGGATCTTCCGTCCTGCCAGCGCCTTGGCCGGGTCCCCGCCTGCCGCCGTCATCCTGTCCCGCAGCTTCTGGAAGATGACCACCTGGAAGTCCGCGTCCTTGGCCTTGTCCAATCCCAGGATGAGCACCTTGCCCTTGTCCAGCACTTCCAGGACGCGGCCTTCCACGGTGACCTCGCGGCCGTAGAGGTTGCGGGTCTCCCGAGGGACCGCCACGTGCTCACCCGCGGCGTTGGCGCGCAGGTAGCCGCTCATGGAGCCTTCCAGCGCCACCTCCAGAAAACCCTCTGCGCGCTCCGGCCCGCGGGCCACTTCCGTGACAACGTTCAAGAGCTCACCGCGGCTGACCTTGCGGATGCCTGGTGCGCCCACGCGTGGTTCGCTCAGCAGCTGCGCATCCCGGTCCCGCAGACCCACGCGGTAGAGACGGGACGCGCGCCAGTCACGCCAGAACAGCTCACGGTAATACCCCGCCGCTTCCTGGTTGCGGATGATGACGCCCATCTCACGGTTGCCCTTGAAGCTGTTCTCACTCCAGTTGATGGAGCTGACCAGCACCTCCACACCGTCCACCAGCACACTCTTGGCGTGGATCTTCTCCAGGTGCGCCGTCTCCAGGTTGATGACCTTGGCCGCCAGGTTCAGGCCTTCCTTCTGTGCGGTCTCGTTGAGAAAGCGCGCGGTGTCGTCGTTGTCACGCGGGTCACTCTCCTCCGCATTGTACCAGGTGCCATCCACCAGCACGCGCACTGTCAAGCCGCGCCGCGCCGCTTCCAGCACCGCCAGCAGCGCCAGGTTGGGGGTCTCCTCACTGGCGGAGGCGCCCTTGCCCCAGAAGCGCGGAATGCTGTTCTGCAGCACCAGCACCTCGCGCTTGGCCTTGCTGATCATTCCAAGGATCGCGGTTGATTCGCTCAGTGAAGTGTCCGGGGAGAGCACCAGCTCCAGGTCCATCTTCCCTTCCACCGTCAGTGGTGGGCGGCGTTCCGGGTACAATCCCTTCCGCACGGAACGGTCCAACCGGTACGAGGGATCCCGCGTGGGCATCCCGTACTTGTCACTGGCGGACTGGTTGATGTCGACGAGATCCCGGTGATCCTCATGCGTGTCCGCCTCCCACACGTCCAGCACCTGGCGGACAAACGCGGGATGTTCCACCGCCACTTCAAAGCCGCGGTTTCCCAGGCTGGGATCCGGTGGATGGCCGGTCTGGCCGTAGTTCTCGGTGCCAATGACTGCAATCCGGTCATCAATGATCGTGTATTTTGCGTGGTCAAAACGGTACCGCGGCTTGAAGGGTTCCTTCTCCGGCTGGCCAATGAACATGATCCGGGCGCCCGCTTTGGCGAGGCCGTCCAGGAGGACGCGCTCCTCATCAGGCATGCCGCCCACGGGGGTGCCTTCCAGCAGCATGGTGACCTTGACGCCGCGCTTGAGCGCCTTCTCCACGTGGTCCGCAAGCTGCGGGTTGGTGAACTGGTACACGTTGATGCGGATGTGTTCCCTGGCTTTTCCAAACGCATCCGCCAGGAGGTTGAACTGGTTCTCCGGTGCGCTGCCGCAGGTCACACGTCCGCGCACCGCTTCCAGCCGCTGGGAGGTGAAGCGGGTCTGCCCCGGGAATTCAATGCGGTGGACCGGGTCACTGCCCAGCTTCTGATGTGAGAAACCGCTGTCCCAATCCGCGGCGCCATCCGTGTCTGCAACCACCTGGCCTTTGACGTCACGGTCCCTTGCCAACACCTGGCCCTTCCATCCGTACGGGCTGCTGTCCCGCAGATTGACGGCGTCACCAACCCACGCGTTGCCGGGCAGCCGGGTCAACTCCAGCGGCTTGTCCTTGGGATCATGCGCGTCCCACGCCACCACGTCCGCAACCCGTCCGTCCGGCGCCAGCAGGGCCAGCACTCCCTGGCGCGCGGGCAGGTTGAGCCAGCCGGGGCTGATGAATGCATCCGGGACACGCTCGTCCGTATCTACGCCCTCCACCGCGGGCTGGAAGCCAAACACCGAGCGGAACGCCTGGCCCTTGTGCGCAACCCACAACTCACCTTTGGGAGGAAGGCGTGTTCCCGGTGGAAGGGTGACCGTGGCGGTGGGCATCATGGCCAGCTGGCCCATCTGTGGATCTGTGGCATCCACCGCGTCCACGTCACCGTCACCGTCATCCACAGTGTCTTCCACGGCGCTGTGGGTGGCTT
>Ga0163144_10025050_pt1 | contig 11676 bp, 14 predicted proteins | sample OliLak19BULKMAT1_FD_123175 | JGI IMG/M metagenome (GOLD analysis project Ga0163144, IMG submission 123175) | Freshwater microbial mat bacterial communities from Lake Vanda, McMurdo Dry Valleys, Antarctica - Oligotrophic Lake LV.19.BULKMAT1 | ecosystem: Environmental > Aquatic > Freshwater >... | reverse complement strand
GATGCGGCGGCAGATCGACGCGGTGCTGCATGTGGCCGATGGCCGTCTGGCGCTGCCCGGTCTGACGGCCGGGCTGCCGCGCATGCCGCTGGGGACCGACTGGGTCTGGCGACCGGATCTCTGGCGCGGCCCAGTTGCGGAGGCCGGCACTGTGGCCACAGCGTCAAGGACGCAGATCAGCGACGACCTTTCCCTTTACCACGACTGCCCACTGGGAGAGATCTCTCTGCGCCAGACCCGCAACCGGAGCGAGGCGGATCGTGCCCCCTTTGGTCTGGCGCTGGATGTCTTTGGCTTTCAGGGCTCATTCCTGTCGTTGGCGGTGACCTTGCCGGAACCGGCCCTGTCCGGTCTGACCGCCCGCCACCTGGTCGAGGTTGAGGTCGTCATGCAAGGCGACGTCACCCTGCCCGCCTTTGCCCGCCTGAACCTGCAGCATGGGCCGAACGTCGCCCAGGTGGTCAGCGCCTTGCCGACGGTGGCGGCCGGCCTGACCTCTGCCGCATTCGACCTTGCCTATGCCGGTCTGGACCAGCGTCCGGTCACGAAAGCATGGCTTGATCTGATCTTCAACGAACCGGCGATGAAAGGGGTCATCCTGCGGGATGTGGTGGTCAGCCGCCGTCCGCGCGCCGAATTGTGAGGGCCGCATGACCGCATCACATCCGCTCACCCTGATCCAGACCGGGCTTTCCGGCGGTGTCTGGGCGGGCATGCTGACTGGATCGGTCGATGCCGTGCCGATGATCGCAGCCATCCATGAAGGTGAAGTGATTGCAGAGGCAGTGGTGTCGCCGCTGCCCGGTCGGGCGGGAACATGGGCGGTGCGGCTGGCCATCCCGGCAGCGGTGCTCAGCGATGGGGTTCAAACCGTGCTTCTGACGTCCGGCGGCGAGGTTCTGGCCAGTGTCACAATCATCGCCGGTCAGCCGCTTGACGACGACGTCCGGGCTGAGCTGGGCCTTTTGCGGGCAGAGCTGGACCTTCTGAAACGGGCCTTTCAGCGCCAGTCGCGGGGCTAGCTGCGGTCACTCAAGCTCCCGCGCTTCGCTCAGCAGCATCACCGGAATTCCCTGTCGGATGGGAAACACAAGATGCGCCGCCTTCGAAATCAGCTCTTGCCGTTCGGCGTCATAGGTCAGGACGGCACTGGTGACCGGGCACACCAGCGCCTCAAGCATCCGGCGGTCAAACGCGGCGGTCATTGCAGCGTATCGGCATCGCCGCTGTGCAAGGCGAACTCGATCAGGGTCACCAGGGTTTCACGCCGGGTGACCAGGGTCGGGGCCTCCAGAAGGGCCTGCTTGTCCTCGGGGTCGAAGGGACAAAGCATCGACAGTGAGTTGATCAGCAGCTCCGGCTCTGCCTCTTTCAGGCTGCCCCAGTCGGTCGACAGGTTCAGCTTGGTAAAGTACCGGCCCAAGAGCGCCATGAAATCTTCGCGCTTGAAGCCCGGGTCATCCTCACCCGCGCCAAGGTCGCGGCCGAACGGGGCCCAGTCGACCAGGCAGCGGCGGTAGGGGGTAAAGCCCTGCACCTCCTCTTTCACCCGGAACCGCGAGATGCCGGAGAGGGTAACCATATAGCGCCCGTCCTCCGTCTCGGAGAAGCCAGTCAGACGGCCGGCACAGCCGATGGCTTGCAGCCGCTTTTCCGCCGGACGGTTGCCGGAGGCGGGGGTATCGCGCGGCTGGATCATGCCGATCAGGCGATGCGTCGTCTTGAGACACTCCTCGACCATGGCAAGGTAGCGCGGTTCGAAGATATGCAGCGGCAACCGGGTGCGCGGCAACATCAGCGCCCCGGCCAGCGGAAACACGGGGATCGTATCGGGAAGGTCGGATGGATATTTCATGCGTGTGCAGGTAGCCCGCGTTTGAGGTCAGGCAAATATCATCGACGACAGGCGACGGCGACCGGACAGGACAATCGGGTCCTGCGGTTTCAGCGCGTCGAAGATGATCATCAGTTGCGCCTTTGCGGCACCGTCGTTCCAGTTCCGGTCACGGCGGAACTGGTCCAAAAGCTGGTCCACCGCCCCCCCAGGGTTCCCGGCGGCAAGGAGGGCAGCAGCCAGATCGAACCTGGCCTGATGGTCGTTCGGGTTCGCCTCGACTGCGGCACGAAGCTCGGCCTCGGGGCCGGCGTTGGCGGCTTGCCGGGCAAGTTCCAGCTGCGCGCGGGCTGCATCAAGTTCCTTAGACTTGGCGATCTTGTCAGGGGCGGCGGTCAGAAACGCCTCGGCCTGATCCAGATTGCCCAGCGCGAGATGCGACCGGACGAGCCCGCCATAAGCGACCGCATTCTCCGGCTCTTCGCCCAGGATGGCGGCAAAGGTTTCGGCGGCATCGACCGCGGCACCTTCGGCCAGCATCTCTTCGGCGGCGGTGATCGCCTCTGCCAGCCCGCCATCTCCAGCCAGGGCCGATACCCGCTCGACAAATGCTTTCAGTTCCGAAGCCGGGACCGCGCCCTGAAACCCGTCAACCGGCTGGCCCTGCCAGAAGGCATAGACCATGGGGATCGACTGGATCCGCAACTGGGCCGCGATGCGCTGCGCCTTGTCGACATCGACCTTGACCATCCGCACCTTGCCCTTGGCCGCCGTGACCGCAGCCTCCAGCATCGGCCCCAGGGTCTTGCACGGCCCGCACCATGGGGCCCAGAAATCGACGATGATCGGAATTTCCCGGCTGGCGTCGATCACATCGGCCATGAAGCTCGCTTCGGTGGCGTCCTTGACCAGCGGCGCTGCGGTTTGCGTGGGCTCTAGACCAAGCATGATATCTCTCTTTGCAGGTTTCGCCTTATATGGCGGTTGAACCGGGAAACGCCAAGGGGCTGTTGCGGGCCGGGCAGCCGACAAGGTGATCGTTTACAAGGCCCGCCGCCTGCATGAATGCATAGGTGATCGTCGGCCCGACAAAGGCAAAACCCTGCGCTTTCAAAGCTTTGGACAGGGCAATGGATTGCGGCATTTGCGCTGGCACATCGGTCGGGTTGACTGGTCGGTTATCGAGGGTTTCACCCCCGACAAAGCCCCAGACAAAAGGGGCGAACCCCGTTTCCGCCTCGATCTGCAGGAATGCCTTCGCGCCGCGCAACGTCGCCTCGATCTTGCCGCGATGCCGGATGATGCCGGGGTCAGCAAGAAGCCGCTTCACCTCGGCCTCGCCCCAGTTTTCCAGGATTTCGGGGGCAAAGCCCGCGAAGGCCTGACGAAACCCCTCGCGGCGGCGCAGGATCGTCAGCCAGGACAAGCCGGCCTGAAATCCTTCCAGCATCAAGAGTTCGAACAGCCGTTTCGGATCGCGTTCGGGGCGGCCCCATTCGGTGTCGTGGTACTGGACATACATCGGGTCGGTGCCACACCAGGGGCAGCGACCGGCCAAGGGATCGGTCATTTCAACGCCTGCGGTTCAGTTACGAACACTTAGAACGGAAGGCAAAACTTAGGCCAGTGTTTACGATTGCCGCGCTACGGTTCGGGTGAGGAAGTCTGGCGGGGTGCGGGCATGGCGTACATGAAGGAATCCAAGCTGTCGAAGTTCGACCGTGACCCCGGGCTGGCCAGCCCGCTTGACGCAGCGATTTCGGCGCAGGACCGCGAAACCCTGTCTCTGGTGGCGATAGCTCTCAAGGAACGGCGGATGCGACTAGCGTTTCAGCCGGTGGTCTATGCAGCCGACCCGTCGGTTATCGGCTTTTTCGAAGGGTTTATCCGGCTGTTGAACCTGCGCGATCAAGTGATCCCCGCGCGGGACTTCATGGCCGCCGTCGAACGGCAGGAACTTGGCCGCGCCATCGACTGTGCCGCCTTGCAGATGGGTCTGATGGCCATGCAGCGCAATCCGCAGATCCGGCTGTCGGTGAACACATCGGCGCGGTCGGTCGGCTACCAGCCGTGGATCGCGATCTTGCGCAAGGCCCTGCGGGAGACCCCAAGCCTCGGCCGGAACCTGATTCTCGAAATCAATGAGGCGTCTGCGCTACAGGTCCCCGATGTGTTGACCCCCTTCATGGCCGAAATGCGCGACCAAGGGATCGTCTTTGCGCTGGATGATTTCGGGGCAGGTGTCACCTCGCTGCCCCTCTTGCGCGACCTGCGGTTCGAGATTGCCAAGATCGACGGTGCCCTGGTGCGCGAGGTTGACCAATCCCCCGCGCAACAGATGATCACCCGCGCCGCCATCGCGCTTGCGTCCGAGATGGAGATGTATGTCGTCGCCGAAGCCGTCGAAACCGAGGGGGAGGCGAACTGGCTGCGCAATGCCGGGGTCGGCTGCCTGCAAGGCTATCTGTTCGGCGCGCCGACCGTGACGCCGGACTTTCGCGCCTTCCGCCATGGCAGGCCCAATCTGCAACCCGGTAGCACCCCGAAATAGAATTCCGCCGGTTGCGCCAACATTCTTGCGGATGTGGCCTGTCCCGGCTACGCCAAGGATGACTCGGTGCGAACCCCTCGTGCCGTCCGGCGCAAACGGGAGAGAGACCAGATGACCAATGTCGTGATCGTGGCAGCAGGCCGCACTGCGGTGGGAAGCTTCAACGGATCATTCGCCGCAACCCCGGCGCATGACCTTGGGGCGGCGGTGATCGAAGGCGTCATTGCCCGCGCCGGTATCGACAAGGCCGAGGTTGAGGAGACGATCCTTGGCCAGGTCCTGACCGCCGGTCAGGGCCAGAACCCGGCCCGTCAGGCGCATATCAAGGCCGGTCTGCCAAAGGAGTCCAGCGCCTGGTCGCTGAATCAGGTCTGCGGTTCGGGCCTGCGGGCGGTGGCTCTCGGGGCGCAGCACGTCCAGTTGGGCGATGCTGGCATCATCATCGCCGGTGGCCAGGAAAGCATGAGCCTGTCGCCCCATGTTGCCCACCTTCGCGCCGGGCAGAAGATGGGCGACCTCAACTTCATCGACAGCATGATCAAGGACGGCCTTTGGGACGCATTCAACGGCTACCACATGGGCCAGACCGCCGAGAATGTCGCGAACCAGTGGCAGATCAGCCGCGACATGCAGGATGAATTCGGGCTTGCCAGCCAGCACAAGGCCGAAGCCGCGCAGAAGGCCGGCAAGTTCAAGGACGAGATCATCGCTTTCACGGTAAAGACCCGCAAGGGCGACATCGTGGTCGATCAGGATGAATACATCCGCCATGGCGCGACGCTCGATAGCATGCAGAAACTGCGCCCGGCCTTCACCAAGGATGGCTCGGTTACCGCCGCCAATGCCAGCGGTCTGAACGACGGGGCGGCTGCGGTCTTGCTGATGACGGCGGATGAGGCTGCAAAGCGCGGGCTGACCCCGCTTGCGCGCATCGCCTCCTATGCCACGGCAGGGCTTGACCCGGCGATCATGGGCGCGGGCCCGATCCACGCCAGCCGCAAGGCGCTGACCAAGGCTGGCTGGAAGGTCGGTGACCTTGATCTTGTCGAAGCGAACGAGGCGTTTGCCGCCCAGGCCTGCGCGGTCAACAAGGACATGGGCTGGGACCCGGCGATCGTGAACGTGAACGGCGGCGCGATTGCCATCGGCCACCCGATCGGCGCCTCGGGCGCGCGGATCCTGAACACGCTTCTGTTCGAGATGGGTCGTCGCGGGGCCAAGAAGGGTCTTGCGACGCTGTGCATCGGCGGTGGCATGGGTGTCGCCATGTGTCTTGAGCGGGGCTGAAGCTTCGGTCTATGAAATCCATCCGGGCGCGCAATAATCTTGCGCGCCCGGATGCGTTTCGTCTACACAATTTCAAAGGCATACAAAAGCATACCTGGGAGGGGGACGTTTATGGCAAGGGTTGCATTGGTTACCGGGGGCACACGGGGAATCGGGGCTGCGATCTCGGTGGCGTTGAAGGCGGCAGGGTACACGGTCGCCGCAAACTACGCCGGCAATGATGCCGCGGCTGCGACCTTTACCAAGGAGACCGGCATACCGTCATTCAAATGGTCGGTCGCCGATTACGCCGCCTGTGCAGCGGGTATCGCGAAGGTGGAGGCGGAGGTTGGGCCGATCGATGTCCTTGTGAACAACGCCGGGATCACCCGCGACGCGATGTTCCACAAGATGACTCCCGAACAGTGGAAAGAGGTGATCGACACCAACCTTTCCGGTCTTTTCAACATGACTCATCCGGTCTGGACCGGCATGCGCGACCGCAAGTTCGGCCGGGTGATCAGCATTTCCTCGATCAACGGCCAGAAGGGCCAGGCGGGGCAGGCGAACTATTCGGCTGCCAAGGCCGGGGATATCGGCTTTACCAAGTCGCTTGCGCAAGAGGGCGCGCGGGCGGGCATCACCGTGAACGCGATCTGCCCGGGCTACATCGGTACCGAAATGGTCCGCGCCATCGACGAAAAGGTGCTTGCCGAACGGATCATCCCGCAAATTCCGGTCGGCCGCCTTGGCGAACCGGAGGAGATTGCCCGGATCGTCGTCTTCCTTGCCAGCGATGAGGCGGGGTTCATCACCGGATCGACGATCACCGCGAACGGCGGGCAGTATCTGGCCTGACCTGGCCGGACGCCGACAAGAGCGGGCCGACGTTTCCACATCTGGACGCGAGCGGTCGCTTCGGGCACGAAGCGGCCAGTCGTGACGGGATGCGGGAATGACCAAGGGTAAAGCTACGGCCATCGGCTTTTCGGCGGTGCTGATGTGGTCGCTTCTCGCGCTGTTGACCATTGGCAGCGCGCCGGTGCCGCCGCTCCTCCTCAACGCGCTGTGTTTCGGCATCGGTGGCGCGCTTGGTCTGGTCTGGACGACGCGGCGGGGGCTGTCCATTCTGAACGGTGTCAGCTGGAAAGTCTATGCATTCGGCACACTTGGCCTGTTCGGCTATCACCTCTTGTACTTCACGGCGTTCCGGATCGGACCGGATGCCTCGACCGGGCTGATCGCCTATTTGTGGCCGCTGTTCATCGTGCTGCTGTCCGGCCTGCTTCCGGGGGAAACCTTGCGCCTGACCCACGTTCTGGGCGCGGTGATCGCCCTTGCAGGCGCGGCGCTGATCGTCCTTGGGCAGACGACGGGCGCGGCAAATCTGCCAGCCCTTGGCCTTGCCTTCCTGTGCGCACTGACCTGGGCGGGATACTCCGTCCTGTCGCGACGCCTGGGCGCGGTTCCGACCGAAAGCGTGACCGTCTTTTGTCTGGCGACGGCGCTGTTGTCAGGGCTCGCGCATCTGGCGTTGGAGGAAACCGTCTGGCCGGAGGGGCCGCTTGGCTGGGCGGCGGTGCTAGCCCTCGGCCTCGGCCCGGTCGGGGCTGCGTTCTTTGCCTGGGACATCGGCATGAAGCGTGGCGACATCCAGCTTTTGGGGGTGGCATCCTATGCCGCCCCCCTCCTCTCGACCCTGGTGCTGGTCAGCGCGGGGATCACATCTCCAAGCTGGACCATTGCCCTGGCCGCCGTCTTGATCACGGCAGGGGCCGGACTGGCCGCCCTGACCGGGAGAAACCGCCAGGGCTGAGCGCGCTAGTGGGTTGCCAGCCGCTCGATTTCTTCCTTGAGGCGCAGTTTCTGTTTCTTGAGTTCGGCGATCTTCAGCCCATCCGTTGCCGGACTGCGCTGGGCCTGTTCAACCATGTCAGAGAGGTTTTCATGCTTCCTGCGCAGTTCCACCAGATGCGATGCGATCGTCATGGATATCCTCCTAGGTTGCTACCCGACCATAGCACCACGAAAGTTGAGTCGTGTCATCACCTGTTACAAATCTGTGCCGGGAAGTTGCCGACGATTTACAGGAAGCGCGCCACCAGATCGGCTCCGTCGCGCAGAACGGCGTTCGCCTCATCGGTGTAACTTTCACGGTCACCGTCATGGGCTGGACCACGATGGAGGATCAAGGGTGCCAGCAAGCGAAAGGCCGCCCGCCCTCCCTTACGCGCCTGCAGGATGATCCGCAGCGCCGGTCGCCCGTCACGCGGCGCAAGCGGCAACACGGCGGCAGAGCCAAGCTTGCTTTTCATCGCTGCCAGCACCTCTGGCAAGCCATCCGCCCCGCAGATCAGCGTCAACCGACCACCAGGGCGCAACCGACGGGCGGCCGCAGTCACCCAATCACCAAGCGGGGTTTCCACCTGCATCGCCCGTGCGCGCCCCGGCACCGGCGAAGGGCTGCCGCCCGCCGGGAAATAGGGCGGATTGGCAATCACATGGTCAAAGTCACGGCGCAGCGGTTTCGGCATCTGCGCCAGATCGCCCGGGTGCACCTCAAGCGCGATCCCGTTGCGGGCGGCGTTCCTTTGGGCAAGCTCGGCATAGTCCGGCTGCACCTCCAACCCGGCGAGGGCGAGTGTCGGGACCCGAAGCGCCAGACACAGTGCCGCCGCCCCGACCCCGCAGCCAAGATCAAGCACCGACTCTCCCGCTTCGGCCGGACAGGCGGCCGCCATCAACACCGGGTCGGTGGCCGCGCGATAGCCCGACCGTGGCTGCAACAGCTGCAACCGACCTCCCAGAAACTTGTCGTCGGTCAGCGCATCTTCGGCAAACATCAACCGCTCGTCGTGATGTCATTGTCGCGCAGGACCGCCTTGGCGAGGAAATGATCCCGGTCCGCGACCATCAGGCGCTGCGGCAAGATGCCAAGGCTGCCGTCAAGGACGCTCATGTGGACGTCGAAGGGAAAGCTGGCTATACCCTCGCCGTTCAGAAGGTGCGTGGCGAATGCGATCAGCGTGGGGTCGGTCGTGCGCAGGATTTCCTTCATCGGGCAAGGGTAACCCCGCCGCTGGCGTCGGGGCAAGGGCACTGGGAAGGCATGGGGCGCGCGGCAGGCATGGACACGGCCAGTGAAACACAGAAGAAAGCGCCGCAGGACCGCCTGGCAGACTGGCTGGCTGCGGATATGGCCGCCGTCAACCACCTGATCCGCGAGCGAATGGCCTCACGCCACGCGCCGCGCATCCCGGAGGTGACCGCCCATCTGGTCGAAGCCGGGGGCAAGCGGCTTCGCCCGCTTCTCACGCTGGCGACAGCGCGGATGCTTGGTTACGAGGGGCAAGATCATATAAAGCTGGCCGCAACGGTCGAATTCATTCACACCGCCACGCTCCTTCACGACGACGTCGTCGACGAAAGCCAGCGGCGGCGCGGGCGTCCGACGGCCAACCTGCTGTGGGACAACAAGTCGAGCGTTCTGGTCGGCGACTACCTCTTTTCCCGCAGCTTCCAGTTGATGGTCGAAACCGGCAACCTTCGGGTCCTGGACATTCTCGCGAACGCCAGCGCCACCATTGCCGAGGGCGAAGTTCTGCAACTGACCGCGGCACAAGACCTTGCGACCGATGAGGGTATCTATCTGCAAGTGGTGCGCGGCAAGACCGCGGCGCTGTTTTCTGCTGCGACCGAAGTCGGTGCCGTGATCGCCGGCGCGCCGGAACCGGTGGTGCGCGCGCTGTACGACTATGGCGATGCCCTGGGCATCGCGTTCCAGATCGTCGACGATATCCTTGACTATGGCGGCACCGCTGCGGTGATCGGCAAGAATACCGGCGACGATTTTCGCGAACGCAAGCTGACCCTGCCGGTCATCCATGCCGTCGCGTCAGCCTCGAGCGATGAGCGCGCCTTCTGGGTCCGGGTGATCGAAAAGGGTCAGCAGGAGCCTGAAGACCTGGAACAGGCACTGGCGATTCTATCCCGCCATGGGTCGCTTGCGGCCGCGCGGGACGTGGCCTTGCGGTGGGCGGACCAGGCCCGGCGGGCCCTGCGCAACCTTAAAGCGAACGACCTGCAGGAAGCACTATCAGAGCTTGCCGACTTCGTGGTCGAACGCATTTCGTGACGCATTATCCAGTGGATAAAGTCCGAAACTGCTTAGAAAGGGCCACTTTTTCGACAAGTTTTTTGTATCATCTCGGTGACGATATGGAACAACTGAAGGCGGCGTCTTCGCCTTCGGTCGGCTCTTCATAATCAAGGGCCTTGGGGCTGGCTGGAACGACCGGGTTTTGCGGCGCGTTTATGTCTGGTGGCGGGCCAGGCGCGGGTTCGTGATCTTGCCGGGACAGCAAGGTGGGAGAGGTGGGGATGAGCTTGATAGACTGGCTGCTGCGCCGCAAGCCCAGGGAAGGCCGGATGGGCGGCGGGTTTCGCGGCTCGCAAAGTGAGCTGATCCGCGACACGAAGGCCGCCATCGAGGCCGTGGCCTTGGGTGACGGGCCAGCCGGTGGTCGCTTTCCGAAACTTGTCGACGCCGCGCCGGAGCTTTTGACGCAGACCCCGACCAGCTCTGTCGTGACGAAAGATGGCCTGGCACCGTCGGTGAACATCTGGGATCTCGACAAGACCGCTGAGCGTCAGATGCTGGTGCTGGACCAGCCGGTCCCCGAATCCGTGGCCGGGCCGCGCGACGAGGCGCGGCGCCGGTCTTCGCGGACCAAGACCCGGGTCCTTGGGTTCGAGCAGCCGACCGCGGTCGTACCGTTGTTCGGCGAAGGCCGGATGGAAGACGGAAAGTCCGGGGCTGGCGCGCCAACGGGTGTGCAGGCGCCGATGGTGATGCGCCCGATCGGCTGGATCATCGTTGCCAAAGGCCCCGGTCGTGGGGCAGCGTTTGCGTTGACGCAGGGGGTTTCGCACATTGGTCGCGGGTCGGATCAGACGGTTGCGCTGGATTTTGGCGACATGGCGATCTCGCGGCAGAACCACGCGACGGTGAGCTATGACGCGGGCACGCACCGGTTCCTGGTCGGTCATGGCGGCAAGTCGAACCTGGTGCGGCTGAACGGCAAGCCGCTCCTGTCGACCGAGGCGCTGACCGACGGGGACGAGATTCAGATCGGCGAGACGACGCTCTTGCTGAAGGTGCTGTGCACGGCGGCGTTCAACTGGTCAGAGGCCGAGGCCGAGGGAGACGGGAATGATATGGCGATCGCGTGATCCGCGTTATGACGTGGCCTCGGGCATTTCCCAGGGTGCACGCGACTATCAGGAAGACGCGATCACCTCGGACTTTCCGGTCGGGGCCGAGGCGGGCTTTGTGGTGCTTGCCGACGGGATGGGCGGGCATGCGGCGGGCGATGTCGCCTCCAAGATCGTGCTGACCGAGGTTTACAGCGAGCTGAAGTTCCACTTTGCCGATGTCGAGGCGTTCGAGGCCCGCGCGCCCGAGATCCTGCGCACCGTCGCCGACCTTGCCAACGATACGCTGCGCCAGCACACCCGGACCCACCCCGAGACCGAGGGGATGGGGGCGACGCTGGTGGTGCCCGCGCTGGTGGAAAACCGGCTCTGGTGGCTGTCGGTGGGCGATTCGCCCCTGTATCTCTACCGCGCGGGCAAGCTTTCCCAGCTGAACGAAGACCATTCGATGGCGCCGCAGATCGACTTCATGGTCACCTCCGGGCTGATGGATGCGGCGACGGCAAAGAACCACCCGGACAGGAACTGCCTGATCTCGGTGCTGATGGGCACGCGGATCCCCAAGGTCGACTGCCCGACCAAACCGGTGGAGCTTCAGGCCGGCGACATCGTGGTCTGCGCCTCGGACGGCTTGCAGTTCCTGACCAACGCGCAGATCGAGAAGGTCCTTGCCAAGTACCGCAAGAGCCGCTCCACCGAGATCGCCGAACGGCTGCTGGAAGAGCTTGGCAAGCTGGCCGATCCCGACCAGGACAACATCAGCTTCTGCATCATCAAACTCAACGACGCTTCGGTCAAGGAAAAGGGGCTG
>Ga0163144_10025048_pt1 | contig 11677 bp, 10 predicted proteins | sample OliLak19BULKMAT1_FD_123175 | JGI IMG/M metagenome (GOLD analysis project Ga0163144, IMG submission 123175) | Freshwater microbial mat bacterial communities from Lake Vanda, McMurdo Dry Valleys, Antarctica - Oligotrophic Lake LV.19.BULKMAT1 | ecosystem: Environmental > Aquatic > Freshwater >... | reverse complement strand
GTGGGGAGGGTGATCAGCTGGCCGCGCGCGTCTTGCGCGCGGTCTGCGTGATCAGCTGGATCAGGGTCGCCGAGTCCTGGCCCTTGGGGATCACCGGCACGCCGAGGGCGACCTGCTCGGCGTCGCGGAGATCGGCGCCGGTCAGGAACATCAGCCGCTCGAGCATCCACGGCTGGTTGGTGCAGATCCACCGGTAGAGCTCGGCGCCCGAGCCGTCCGGCATGTACCAGTCGGACAGCACGACGTCGAACTCGGCGTGCTCGAGCTGCGCGATCGCGGCGTTGCCGCTGTCCGACGCCGTGACCAGGAACCCGATGTCGAGCAGCAGCTCCGCCATGACGTGGAGCAGCTCGACGTCGTCGTCGACCAGCAACAACCCCGGCCGGTCGCTCCCCACCCACGCGATGTCCGCGTTGGGCAGCTGCGCCGCGCGCTCGCTGCGGCGCGCGGTCACCTCGACCACGCGGACCAGCTCCTCGAGCTCGTCGGACCGCAGCGTGAGGCAGCGGCCGGCGACCACGCGGTCGAGCTCGGCCGGGGTGTCGTCGGACACGAACACGAACTTCGCGCGCAGATCGGGCCGGTGGCGGAGCGACCACTTGTAGACGTCGCCGCCCATCGCGTGTTGCGGCTCCCAGCTCGCGACCACGACGTCGAACACGCGTTCACCCTCCAGGTGTGAGATGGCCTGACGAGCGGTCGCGCCGATCCCGATCACGAACCCTCGGCCCTCGAAGACCCGCGTCAACAGGTCCAGGAGACCGGGATCGTCGACCGCGAGGAACAGCGAGGGACGACGTGCCACGGACGCGCGCGAGTATATGCGGACACCGTGAGCGATCGCACCTGTACGTATCCACTCACATCGGAACGTCAGCTCCCGGCTCCGGCCGACCTGCCGGCGACGACCCCGTTCTGTTACATTCGCAGCAGTCGAACGGCGATGGCGGGACCAGACACCAGGACCGACGGGCGAGGGGGTCCGGCCACAGGACCCGCGACCGGCGGCGCGCCGATCGTCGGCCTCGATTTCGGCACGACGTACACCTCCGTCGGCGTCGTGATCGGCAACCGGGTCCAGGTCCTGTCGAGGGCCGATGGCTCCAAGTTCACGCCGTCGGTGATCGCGGCGCCGCGCAAGGGTGAGATCCTCGTCGGCGAGGAGGCCCGCGCGCGGATCCCGACCGACCCGGCCCGCACCGTCGCGTCGCCCAAGCGGCTACTGGGGCGGCCGTTCGCGGACCGCGAGGTCCAGACGTTCGTCGGCCAGGCCCCGTACCGCACCAAGGCGGGCCCCGACGGCACGACGATCATCGAGCTGTGGCAGACCGACTACGCGATCACGCAGCTGTGCAGCTACCTGCTCGCCGACGCCCGCGCGGTCGCCGAGGCGAAGCTGAACATGCGGATCACCGAGGCGGTGGTCGCGATCCCGGTCGCGTTCGACGTCCAGCGGATCAGCGCGGTCCGCCGCGCCGCCCAGCTCGCCGGGCTCGACGTGGTCTCGCTGATCGACGAGCCGAGCGCCGCGGCGCTGGCCAACCGCTACACGCCGGGGTTCGGCGGCGTGGTCGGCGTCTACGACTTCGGCGGCGGCACCTTCGACTTCTCGCTCGTCGACGTGACGCGCGCGCAGTTCCGGATCCTGGCGACCGCCGGCGACGGCTGGCTGGGCGGCGACGACCTCGATCTCGTGCTCGCCGAGGCGGCGGCCAACCAGTTCTGGCGGCTGCACAAGGTCGACCTGCGCAAGCAGGCGGTGGAGTGGCAGCGCCTGCGGTTCGCGTGCGAGGCGGCCAAGCGCGCGCTGTCGGTGAACGAGTCGGCGGTCATCTCCGTCCCCGAGGTGATGCGCACCGCGAGCGGCATGGTCGACCTCGAGCTCGGCATCGACCGCCGCACCCTGGCGCGCGCCGCGGCGTCCCTGATCCAGCGCTCGCTCCAGGTCTGCGATCACGCCCTCGGCAAGGCCGGGATGAGCAACAAGGATCTGACCGCGGTCTACCTCGTCGGCGGCACCTCGCGGATGCCGGCGATCCACGACGCGGTCGCGCGCCACTTCGGCGTGCCGGTGCGCCACGGGGTCGCGCCGGACCAGGCGGTCTGCCTCGGCGCGGCGATCCACGCGTCGCTGGTGTCGTCGCGCCGCAACCGCGCCGAAGCGGTCTGATCCGCAACAGCGCGGTTTGACCTCGGGGGCCGCGGATCCTACGCTTCGCCCCATGCGTAGAATGATCGCGGCGCTGGTGGTGCCCGCCGCAGGTGTGGTGTTCGTGGGACTGGTTGGCTGCCCGCACGACCGCGGCCCGATCAAGATCCCCGACCCGGTCCTCGTCCCCGACGCCTCCGTCGCGAACCTCGACGATCTCCCGGCCCGGATCGAGACCACCGCGATCGAGCCGATGACCGGGGACTCGCCGACCGACCGCTCGGCGCTGCTCGCGATCATGACGAAGGAGAACTCGCGGTGGCTCACCGGGCTCGCGAACGAGCCCGACCCCGCGTACTTCCTGTCGTACCAGATCACCGACACCCGCCTGGTCAGCCTCGAGGCCGAGGGCGGCGCGCTGATCACCGACAGCGACGAGACCGATCGCTACCTCGACGTCGCGATCCGGATCGGCAGCCCCGAGCTCGACAACACCCGCCCGCTCCACGACGAGGCGCCCGGGCTCAACGAGCCCCTGCCGCGCCACGGCATCGTGCCGTTCGGCGAGGATCCCGAGGCGATCTCGAACCACATCTGGCTCGAGACCGATCGTCGCTACCGCGAGGCGGTGCAGGCGCTCGCGTACGTCAAGGCCGACCAGGCCGTGCTGGCCAAGACGTCCACCGTGCCGGACTTCTCGCGCGAGCCCACCGAGGTGTTCATCGGCAAGCCGGTCAAGCTCAGCTTCGACAAGGCGCAGTGGGTCGAGCGGCTGCGCCGGTGCTCGGAGCGCGCGCTGCGCGGCAAGGCCACGCGCGGCAGCTGCAGCGTGACCTTCGAGGAGACCACCCTCTACTACGTCAACAGCGAGGGCTCCCAGCTCCAGCAGTCGTGGACCAGCGCGCAGCTCGCGGTGTCAGTCGGCGTCAAGGCCGACGACGGCATGGGCCTGTCGCGGCTCGAGCAGCGGTTCGGGAAGTCGCCGTCCGATCTGCCGCCGGATGACCAGATCGACGAGATGATCGCGACCGTCACCGGCGATCTCGACGCGCTGCACGGCGCGCCGCTCGGCGAGCCCTACGTCGGCCCGGCGATCCTCGAGGGGCGCGCCGCGGGCGTGTTCTTCCACGAGGTGTTCGGCCACCGCATGGAGAGCCACCGGCTCAAGGACGAGTACGAGGGCAAGACGTTCGCGAAGTACGTCGACAAGGAGATCATGCCGACGTGGCTCAGCGTCTACGACGACCCCACGGTCACGACGCTCAACGGCCAGCAGCTCAACGGGTTCTTCCGGTTCGACGACGAGGGCGTGCGCGCGCGCCGCGTCCCGCTCGTGGAGGCCGGCATGCTGGTCGGGTTCCTGACCGGCCGCAACCCGATCGACGGCTTCCCGCAGTCGAACGGCCACGGCCGGCGTCAGCCCGGGCTCGAGCCGGTGTCGCGTCAGGGCAACCTGGTCGTCACCGCGTCGAAGACCGTCGAGCGCACCAAGCTCGAGGACCTGCTGATCGAGGAGATCAACCGCCAGGGCCGGCCGTACGGCATGGTGTTCACCGACATCTCCGGAGGGTTCACGCTGACCTCGGCGTTCGCGCCGCAGGCGTTCAAGGTCGAGCCGGTGATGGCGTACAAGCTCTACCCGGACGGTCACCGCGAGCTGGTGCGCGGCGTCGATCTGAGCGGCACGCCGCTGGTCGCGCTCGCGTCGATCCGCGCGGCCAGCCGCGAGGTCGAGACGTTCAACGGCGTGTGCGGCGCGGAGAGCGGCTGGGTGCCGGTGTCGGCGTCGGCCCCGAGCCTGCTGGTCGACAAGCTGGAGATCGAGATGTCGTACGTCCCGGCCGACAAGCCACCGGTGCTCGATGCCCCCTCGGTGAAGACGGGAGGTGGCTCGTGAAATCGTCGTCGAAGCTCGCGTGCCTCGTGCTCGGTGCCGCGCTGGTCGCGGTGCCGGTGCTCGTCCCGTTCGGCCTGTACGGCGGCGCCGCCCCGGCGGACGCCGCCAAGGTCGCGCCCAAGCTCAGCGGGCCGTCGAGCGCGGTGACCCAGGACATCCTCGACGCGGTCGCCGAGGAGATGGGCCGCGCGATGACCAGCCTCCAGATCGGCAAGAACCCCAAGCCCTACCACGTGAGCTACAAGCTCACCGAGGTCGACGTCAACGACGTGGTCGCGAGCCTCGGCTACACGACGTACAAGAAGAACCGCCGCAACGTGTTCATCGAGGCGCGCGTCCGCGTGGGCTCGCCGGACCTCGACAACGGCAACTTCGTCCACCCGCAGGACGAGAGCCTCGACGGCGTGGTGTCGTTCCCGCTGCCGCTCGAGGCGACGCCGCGGATCGCCGCGCGCGCGGCGTGGCTGGTGACGGATCAGGCCTACAAGGAGGCGCTGGTCCAGCTCCGCGCCAAGCTCGAGGCCCGCGCGTCGTCGGGCGGCGGCCAGAGCAAGACGCCGAGCTGGTCCGAGGAGCAGGCGGTGGTCTCGGACGCGGACGTCCAGGTCCCGGCGCTCGAGGATCTCGACGGCATGGCGGCGCGCGCCGAGACGATCTCCAAGAGCCTGCGCGACCTCGATCAGGTCCGCGACTCGCGCGTGTCGTTCACGAGCTACCTGGAGCGCCGCTGGTACCTCAACAGCGACGGCACGAGCCTGAGCGATACGCGGCGCGTGTCCGGCGTGCTGGTCGCGGCGCTCGGCCAGGCCGACGACGGCCAGGAGATCGCGCAGTACTACACGAAGTACGGGCACACGATCGCCGACCTGCCCGAGGACAAGGACCTCGAGAAGGTCGCGGCCAGGCTGGCGTCGACGCTCGCCGCGCTCGCCAAGGCGCCCGTCCTCGCGCACTACACCGGGCCGGTGCTGTTCCAGGGCGAGGGCGCGGCCGGGCTGGTGCGCCACACGCTGGCGCCTCACCTCGGCGGCACGCCGTTGCCCGAGGGCCTGCGCCCGCAGGACGCCAAGGCGTTCGGCGGCGGGTTCAACGACAAGCTCAACCTCAAGGTGATCGCGCCGACCCTGACGATCGTCGACGACCCGACGGCCAGCGACGTCACCGGCAAGCCGGTGATCGGCGGTTACAAGATCGACGACGAGGGCGTGGCGCCGCAGAAGATCGAGGTGGTGAAGAAGGGGATGTTGACCGCGCTGCTCAAGAGCCGGACGCCGTCGGCGAAGGGCGACAAGTCGAACGGCCACGCGCGGCGCACGGCGCCGGGCGGGATGTTCCACGGCACCGCGACCAACGTGATCCTCAGCGGCAGCGGCGCCGTCGACCAGAAGAAGCTGGTCGCGAAGCTGCTCGCCGAGGCCAAGGCCAACGGGCTCGATCGCGCGCTGATCATCCGCCAGTTCGACGATCCGGCGATCACCGCCGAGCCCGAGATGACGCGCCGCGAGCTGCTGGTGATGCTGCAGAACGCCGATCCGGACCTGCCGCCGCCGTCGTTGCTGGTCTACGAGGTCGACCTCAAGGGCAAGGAGACGCTGGTGCGCGGCGCGCAGCTCGCCGAGGTGCCGTTGCGCGCGTGGAAGGACGTGCTCGCGGTCGGCAAGACCCAGACGGTGGTGAACTTCCTCGCGTCGGGCGACAGCTACGCGATCGCGAAGATCAACACCGCGAACGAAGGCGGCGTGCCGTCGGCGGGCATCGAGAGCTCGGTGACGACCCCCGACCTGCTGTTCAAGGAGCTCGACGTGCTGCCGTACACGGCGGGGCAGCGGCCCAAGCCGGTCGTCCCTCGGCCGGACACGAAGTGATCCGCGCGCGCGTCCACGCCACCGAGGCGCGCAGCCGCGCCAACGGGCCGGGCGCGCGGTTCGTGATCTGGCTCCAGGGCTGCTCGCTGGGCTGCCCGGGCTGCTTCAACCCGACGACGCACGACGGCGCCGGCGGGGACGACGTCGCCGTCGATGACCTGGTCGCGCGGCTGCGCGGCGTCGACGGGCTCACGCTCAGCGGCGGCGAGCCGATGGAGCAGCCGGAGGCGGCGCTCGCGCTGCTGCGCGGGGCGCGCGCGCTGAAGCTGTCGACGCTGATGTTCTCGGGGTTCACGATCGAGGAGGCGCGGGCGCGCCCGCTCGGCGCCGAGATCCTCGCCGAGCTCGACGTGCTGATCGATGGCCGCTACCGGTCGCGCGAGCGACACGGCGCAGGCCTGCGCGGCTCGGCGAACCAGCGGATCTGGTGCCTGACCGACCGGCACTCGCTCGCGGAGGTCGAGGCCACGCCGGTGGCGGAGGTGCGGATCTCGCCGACCGGCGCGGTGGTGCTCACCGGCGTCGCGCCGGTGCCGCTGCGTCGGCGCTGAGAGCCGAGAGCCGACTCAGGGACGGCGCGCCGCAGGCGGCGGCGGTGGCTCCGCCGCGTCGCGCCCGCGCAAGAACACCTGCACGGTGTCGGCGGGCGCGCGGCGCTTCTGCGCCCTGGCGGCGCGCAGCAGGTACGCCCGGCGCGGCCACGGGAACGTCTCGCCGCGCGCCTCGACCGCGACATCGTGGAAGCCGGCGCCCGCCGCGACGGCCAGCACGGCGTCGAGGGCGTCGACGCGAGCGCCGGGCAGCGCGTGGACGCCCAGCACGTCGCCGCCCTGCGCGCGCAGCTCCCCGAGCACCGCGGGGCGACGCGCCGGCTCGATCGGGTCGCCGCCAACGGTCCAGTCGCCGTCGACCTCGAGCTCGAGCAACGGCGCGGGGATCGACGGCCACGGCTCCGAGCCGGGCCCCGCGACGGGCCATCGCGTCGGCGAGCCGGCCGTCTCCGCGATCCGCCGCTCCACGAGCGACGTGCGATCGAGCGCCTCCCACTTCGCGACCGCGCCGCGCCACGCCGGATCGGCGCACTCCTCGCAGTTCGCGACCGCGGTGCGCGCCCGCGCCGTGAGGTGCGAGATCGCCTCGGCGCCGACGACGGGGCCGTGCCACTCGGGGACGACGTGCTGGCAGTCGAACGCGAGCGTCCCTCCGCACAGCCGCTCGACGTAGGCGGCCGGCGTCTCGCCCTCGCGCGCCGCGACCAGCGCCTCGCGCGGATCGCGCCACCCGTCGGGCGCGAGCACGTGGATCGCCGGCGCGAGCGCGACCGCCCACACCGTCAGCGCGAGCTTGTCGACCTGCTCGTTCGGCGGGCGTCCGCTCATCGCCTCGACCGGCCCGGCCGCGAGCACGACGAGCTGCAGCTCCGCGATCTCCGCGACGGTCGCGTCCATCCCGGGCCGGAGCCGCTTCACCTCGGTGGCGAGCGCGCCGTACGCCTCGACGGTGCGGCCCGCCTTGACGAACCCGTCGACCGCCACCATCAGCTCGGCGCGGTTGTAGTCCGCCTCGCCATCGCCGTGGTGGATCTGGATCGGATCGTCACCGCACCCGACGAGGACGGCGAGCGCGATGATCGGCGACCACCGCATGCATCACTCGACGGCCAGCTTGGCCAGCTTGCGCAACGTGGGAGGATCGAGGAACACGAACAGCGCGTCGCCGAACGCCAGGTGCGCGCCGGACCACACCGCCGCGGGCACCCCCGGGGTGAGCGACTCGCCGTTGATCCGCGTGCCGTTGCGCGAGTTCTCGTCGATCACGAAGTAGTCGCCGGTCGCGCGGTCGAACACGACCGAGCCGTGGACCTTGCTCACCGAGTCGTTGTCACAGCGGACGTCGCACCGGCGGCTGCGCCCGACCGTCACCGGCGCGTCGAGCCCCGCCGCGAGCGTGTTCGGCCCCAGCAGCACGAACGGGTGGCTCGCCAGCTCGCGGCCGAACTGCTCGACCCACGCCATCGGCTGCGACAGCGTCATCGTGCGGTCGATCGTCGCCTCGAGCGTCGAATGCTGCGTGTCGCTCTCCAGCGCGATGAGCACCGGCTTGTGCAGCGTGAAGCCGCCCCGGATCTCGAGGAGCAGCTCGCGCAGCGTCTGCGCCTTCGGTTGATCCGCGATCATGACCCCGTCCTGATCGACGATAGCATGGCCCGCTCGACGCACGCGGCCAGCGGCCCTCGCTCGACGCCGCGTCCCAGCGCCACCAGCGCGGCCGGCCCTGGGCGGTCCAGCGGCTCGGTGGACACGCGCAGGCCGACCCGGTGGATCGCCGCCCAGTGCGGATCGTCGCGACCGGTCCGACCGTCGACGACCCAGGCGATCCCCTTGATCCGGACATACGACGCCGGGAGTCCGGCGAGCGCGTCGCACAGGTCCTCCAGATCGAGCGTCCCCTCCATCGGGACCCACACCGTCTCGATCCCGTGCGTGTTCCCGTGGTCGTGGACGTGGTCGTGGACGTGGTCGCGCTGGATCCGGGGCTCATCCAGCGCCTGCTGGAGCCACGCCACCACCTCGTCCGGGGTCCCGCCCACCACGGGCGCCCGCGGCGCGAGCTCGTTCACGGCAGCCCGCGCCGCCGCCGCCTCGGTCGCGGTCGCGAGATCGAGCTTGGTGACCACCACCGCGTCGGCGTACGCGACCTGCGCGTCGACCGCCGGCGACAGCCCGCGCTGGGCCGGGAACTGCGTCGCGTCGACCAGCGTGACCACCGCCGCGAGCCGCACCCGCGACGCCAGCGGCTCGCGCCCGATCGTCCACGCGATCGGCAGCGGCTCGGCCACGCCGGTGGTCTCGATGACGATCGTCGTGACCTCCGGCGAGCGATCGAGCAGCTCGACGATCGTGCGTTCGAGGTCGTCGTTGAGCACGCAGCAGATGCAGCCGCCGGGCAGCTCGACCTGCCGGGTGAGCTCCGAAGGCAGGAGCGCGCCGTCGATCCCGATCTCGCCCAGCTCGTTGACGATCAACGCGAGCTTGCCGGGTCCGAGGGCGAGGCGATCGAACGCCCGCGCCGCGATCATCCGGTTGAGCAGCGTGGTCTTGCCGCTGCCGAGGAACCCCGTGAGCAGGACGATCGGCACCATCGTCAGACCCAGAACGTCAGCAGGTCGACGAGCGCCTGCGCGATCGGGCCGCGGCGGCGTGACGTGGGCTGGCCCATCGACGCGACGATGCGCTCGGCCGCGCGCTTCTCGTCGATCCGCCGCGCCGTCTCGCGCTGCCGCTCCGCCTCGTGCCCGCCCGACTCGATGAAATCGACCATCGCGCGCAGCTCGCCGCGATCGGCCCAGGTGCCGTGGACGCGGCAGACGTCGAGCACGACGCGCGCGCGCTCGGCGAACAGCCGTCGGTTCATGACGTCGCCGCACTCCGGGCACTTGATGTACATCGGCCCTTGCGGCGGGGTGAGCGGCGACGCCGGGTACGTGACGCGCACGAGCTGGTAGAGCGCGAGGTCGCCGCAGATCGCCTCGAGCGCGCGCGCGGTCAGGAACGAGCCACCGCACCGGCCGCACTCGTCGACGCCGACATACTCGAGCGTGCGGCGCGACAGCCGCACCCCGGGGCACCGCGGGCACGTCAGCCCGCTGTCCACCGGCGCGGTGCGGTACGGCCCGTCGGTCAGCACGCCCCGAGGATAGCCCGGGATCAAGCGGGGGGCTCGACCACCACGAACCGGTGCTTCCCGGCGGGAGTCGGTGGGATCTCGTCGACGACCTCGATCGTGACGGGGATCCCCGGCAGGTACTTCGCGCAGAACCCCAGCATGGTCTGGCGGATCGACGGCGTGACCTCGCCCGCGGGAACGACCTTCAGGGTCAACCGGCGGTCGGCGTGCTGCACCACCTGGAACTGCCGCGCGTCGAGCGCCACGAACAGGATGTTGAACAGCAGCCCGTTCACGGGGTTGCCGGCGGCGTCGCGCAGGGTATCGGTGACCCGGCCCTCGACCGGGCCGATCCGCCGCAGGAACCGGCCGCACGCGCACGCCACGTCCTCGCGCTGCAGCGCGAGGTCGCCGTTGAGGTAGCGGATGAACGGCTGCGCGAGGTTGTGCAGGTCGGTGACCGCGACCTCGCCGGACTCGCCCGGGCGCGCCGGGCGGGTCGTCCCGTCCGGTTGGCGGACGATCAGCTCGACGACGATCGTCTCCATCGAGGTGTGGAGGCCGTCGTGCGCGCTGCACTCCGAGCCGATCAGCATCGTCTCTCGGCCGCCGTAGGTCTCGAACACCGCCGGTCCGAACGCCTCGGCGATCTGCGCGCGGTCGTGGTCGAACAGCCGCTCGGCGCCGACCAGCACCGGGATCGGGTCCCAGGCCCGCAGCCGCTGCTCGTTGACGAACCGCGCGAGGGTCGCGGCGGCCTGGCTGTACGCGACGATGACCTCGGGGCGGTAGCGCCGGATCTGATCGACCACGCGCGCGAGGTTCTCGGGGCTGCGGTTGCCGCAGTCCAGGTAGAGGTCGCGCTTGAGCCGGTGATCGAGCTCGACCTTGAGCCGCTTCCACCGCGACCCCGGCGGCACCGCGCCGAACCCCCAGTAGTGGAGCGCGCGCTTGCCCATGCGGTAGCCGGCCCAGCCGTAGCCGCGCCACCGCGTCGCGTTGCGCCAGTGCAGCGACTCGCTGTTGTACGAGATCGTCATCGGCAGCCCGGTCGAGCCGCTGGTCATCTTCGTGACGGTGGCGAACGGCGGCGCGGTCGCGGTGCGGGCCTCGACGGTGTCGCGGCCGTCGGCGCGCTCGAGCAGCGGCAGCTTCGCCAGGTCGGCGGGCGTGCGCACGTCCTCGGGGCCGACGCCGTGCGCGTCCATCACGCGCCGGTAGTGCGGGGTGTGGCGGTACGCGTGGCGCATCAACCGGCGCAGGTGGCCGCTCTGGATCGCGAGCAGCTCGTCCTGGCTCGCCCACTGCGTGCGATCCAGGTAGCGGATCAGCGGCAGCGTCGGGCGCCCTCGCGCCGCCTCGAACCCCGGGAACAGGACGTCGTGGAGGAGGCGCCCGTAGAGATCCACGGGTTCGTGTAGCATCGCGTCGCAGGTGCTGTCCCGGCTCAAGCGCAAGAACCTCCACACCTGGCTGCGCGGCTATGCGCGCCATCTCGCGCGGCGCGCCGCGGTGCGCGCGAGCGGTCCGCGCCACCTGCTGTTCGCGCTGTGCGATCACTACGAGCCGCTGTGGGGCCACGCGCCCGACGACGTCGGCCGCGCGCGCGTCCAGGCGTGGGTCGACGGCTATCCGAAGATGGCGGCGCCGTGGCGCGACGCCGACGGGCGCCCGCCGCGCCACTCGTGGTTCTTCCCCGGCGAGGAGTACCGGCCCGAGTTCCTCGACGGCCTCGGCAAGCTCGCCCGCGGTGGGTTCGGCGAGGTCGAGGTCCACCTCCACCACGACGCCGACACCCGCGACTCGCTCCGCGGCAAGCTCGAGGACACGCTGCGCCTGCTCGGCATGCACGGTCACCTTTCGCGCGGCCCGGGCGGGGCGTACCGGTGGGCGTTCATCCACGGCAACTGGTGCCTCGCCAACGGCCGGCCCGACCGTCGGTGGTGCGGCGTCGACGACGAGCTGACGCTGCTGCACGAGCTGGGCTGCTACGCCGACTTCACGTTCCCCGCGGCGCCCGATCCGAGCCAGTCGGACATGGTCGATCTCATCTACTGGCCGACCGGCGATCTCGATCGCCGCCGCAGCTACGACGCCGGC
>Ga0163144_10025047_pt1 | contig 11677 bp, 9 predicted proteins | sample OliLak19BULKMAT1_FD_123175 | JGI IMG/M metagenome (GOLD analysis project Ga0163144, IMG submission 123175) | Freshwater microbial mat bacterial communities from Lake Vanda, McMurdo Dry Valleys, Antarctica - Oligotrophic Lake LV.19.BULKMAT1 | ecosystem: Environmental > Aquatic > Freshwater > Lake... | reverse complement strand
CGATGTAAATGTTTCCACCTTGCTGGTAGGCTCGCAGGGAGACCACACCTTCAGCAGGCTTACCCGCTGCGATACGTTCCTCCGGTGTTTCAATACCATGGTCGGCCGCGTTGCGCACCATGTGAACCAATGGATCGCTGATCTGATCGACGACCGACTTATCCAGCTCGGTATCATCACCTGAGGTGACGAAGTTGATTTGCTTACCGACTTTCTTAGCCACATCGCGAATTACGCGATTCATCTTTTGGAAGGTTGCCGCGATTGGGACCATTCGCAAACCGAGACTCATCTCTTGCAAGTCGCGAACGATTTTGCCCAGGCCCGACATCGACTCGAGACCTCGGCCTCCAGCGATCGACAAGATCTCTTGTTCAACCATTGATGCGCCGATAACCAATTCGCCAATCTGGTTGATCAGTTCATCGAGTCGCTGGCGATCAACGCGAACGGTTTCGTTCTCGCCGCCCACTTTTTGCGGTGTTGCCGGCCCCGTACGACGATCATTGCCGCTGCGTCTTTCGTTTTCTACGGCTGATACAGCATTTTTAGTTTCCGACGATGCAGCACTTGAAACGGATTCATTCGTAGCGGCGGATGCAGTTGATTGAGCAGATGCCAGCGAGGTTGCCAGAGAGGGTGACTGCGAAGTTGTCTGCGAAGTTGACTGCGAAGTGGCTTGCGAAGTTATTGGAGGGGTTGGCTTAGGCAATTCGATAGCTTCGACGGTGTACTTACTTCCTGCATCCAGGAACATGAAGGCATCGTGAATGGTCTGTGCCGGCTTGGCAGTTTCCAGTTCGAGGACCCACGACAGATAACATTGTTCGGGTTCAAATTCAGCCAGCGATGGAAGCGATTTGTCGTCGACTTCGATCATCGTCACTTTGCCCAACTCAAATAGTTCACGAATTAATAGCAGCGGATCTTGGCCAAAGCGGAAGAACTCGCGTGACGTTTGCAGACTCACTCGATAAGCATTGCGACGCTCATCGGCCGCGACGGTGGAGGCTTGTGACTTGGCAGCCGACTCGGTTGGCGGTTGGCCGTTAACTCGACGCAATTCGTCGAGTACTTGTTCCATGTTTTCGGGCATCGGCGCTCCATCCTTGGCGTTGGCGACAAGACCATCGATGATGTCAACGCTGGTGAGCAGCAATTCGATCAATTCGCTGGTTGTGTCAACGATTCCATCACGCAAACGTTCGAGCAGGTTCTCGAGCACGTGTGTGAAGCGTCCAACTTCGTCGATTCCAAAGGTCGTGCTGGCACCTTTGATACTGTGTGCGCCACGAAAAATTGTATTTAACAATTCTGTATCGCGAGGTGCATTTTCTAACTGCAACAGGGCGGCTTCCATGTGCTGCAAGTGCTCCGCAGCCTCAACATAAAAGGCTGCGCGAAATTGACTCATATCTATCTGCATCGTGTGCTTCCCGTTTAAATTCAGACTCGCCGAAAGTTCGACTAGCGAACGACTTTCTTCACGATCGCCATCAACTGATCAGGGTTGAACGGCTTGACCATCCAGCCTGTTGCACCGGCTGCTTTGCCCTCTTGCTTCTTGGTATCCTGCGATTCGGTTGTGAGCAATAGAATCGGCGTATACTGAAATGCTGGCTTGGCTCGCAACTCTTTAATCAATGTAATGCCATCCATTTCTGGCATGTTCAAGTCAGTGATCACGATGTCGATCGCTTGAGCGTCGCTTTTGGCAAGTGCTTCGACACCGTTTGCGCCTTCGATCGTTTCGAAACCAGCAGATTGCAACGTGAACGTCACCATCTGTCGCATCGATGTCGAATCATCTACTACTAGTGCTGTCTTGGTCATTTGTAAATCTCCCAGATCCTGGTTTTAGAAAAGTTCAATCGAGCCTTCGTCTGTATCGTCTACCGATGCGCTGACGAGAGCGCGTTCCGAGGCCATTGTGGAACGTTCTGCCAAGCGTTCTAACCATAGTTGCGTGAGCGACGAAGACAGCTCAGCATTGGCAGTTGCGGTGTAAGGCTTGAGTTCATGATTCAATTCGTCGATGGAATCGATCAAGTGTCCGATGCGTTGATTCACGCGGTCCTGAAACTGCATCGACATCACGGCTTGGCCGATGTCTAGGTTCAGTTGCCGACTCATCGCTGCCGAGTTCGATAGCGAATGGGTCATCTTTTCGTAAGATGCAGAAAGCTGGTCGAGCATGTTGCGAACAGTGTCTTCTGTGGATGCGGTCGCGCCTGCATCTTCCTCAGCTTTGTTTTTGGCTCGATTGGAAGTGCGTGACATGGCCGACGTCAGCCCCGAGACCACACTACTGATCGCTTGGCCGATAGTGCCGGCTTCTTGAGAGAGTACTGAAGTCTGTTCAATCAGCTCTTCAAACTGTGCCTTGACACTGCCTTGCGAGTTCAGTGCAGTTCGACTTTTGTAAGTTGCCCACTTAGCCGATTCAGCGACGTTGGACACCTTCTCGCCGAGTGCGAGGACGATGCTGAAGCGATCGTTGATGTCTTTAATTTCATGCGACAGAACGGTCGAGAAATCGCGTGATGATTCGATGCGCTGCAGCATGATTTCCAACGACATTCCGACACGATGCACGAAGGATTGAAGACCACCACCATCGCAACTGGTGTCCAGTGCATCAGCGGCGGTTGTCAACGCAGCCCGAGCTCGCGTTCCCATTCCTTGGAATCCCTCGCAGACTCCATTGACCGAACCTTCAATGTCTAGGGCGATGTCCTTCAATTGCATTCCCAAACGATCGAGAACAATCAAGATCGCAGAGATCGCGGTGCTGTCAGGACCCGACTTGATGTACTTGCGCGGACCATCATTGGCAGGCATGTTCATTACAGAGTCCTTCCGTTCTTCGCTTCGTCCGCTGAACTGGATGACTCGAGTAAACGGGCGGTGACACCTGCGTATCCAAACCACTTCGCAACTTCGCTGTCCGGTTCAAACTTCACTTGGAGAGAGCCGCTTGAATCGCGTTTGGCGGCCAGCAGCAACTGCACGCAGGCTGTATCCAAGGACTCGAGAGCTGAACAATCGATGGTGCCGCTTTTTCCTTGCGAAACCATATCGTTCAGAATCACATGCAGACTGTTCGCGTTGCGAACGTCGAGATTTCCAGCCAGCCGGACATTCTGTTTGTCGGGAGTGGCGCACGGCACAATCTCAATCATCGATGCCCCTCTTTAATCCAGCAATACCCGAAAGCATCGCTTAAAAAACTTTGTTTATTCTGTTTTTAGAAGACAACTGGGGGCATCTTCTAACTGATTCAAACATGGCATTCCGTTAGTTAATGAGTCGGCAGGTCGTAAGAGTTTTTTCGGTTTAACTACTCTGCATTGGTAAGGCTTGCCACTTGCTGGAGTTGTACCGGTCGTGCCGGTTGCTCGGTCGTTAGGCGGTCTGCGAAGCGGTTTATATAGCAAACTCAGTAAGCAAGTTGACCAACAAGCAATAAAAACGAAAACTCGACGCGCATGGGAGAAAACGCCGCGTCGAGTTGAGAAGAAATAGATGTATTGAACGTGCTGCGATTAGAAAAGCGTAACGGCCTCGGCTTCGAATTGCTGCTTGACCACTCGTCTCGCTTGCAACTGATCGTTCTTTTCGACAACTAATGCCGATTGATGATCGATCGGTCGCACCAGCACTTTCGCGCTACGGGTATGAAATTGGACTCGCATGCCGCAGGTTCCGCCTACGTGCTCTGCGATTATAGGAATCCGCTCTGTATCCAGAAAAGCTCGGGTGAAACCGACATTCTGTTCGCCAATGTTCCAAGTCTTTGCTTGAGAACGAACGACGGCACCGCCTCCGAAGAACTTGGCTTTCAAACGCCGACGATCGCCGCCGTACCGCATGATCTCGTTGATTAGCATTTCCATAGCATGCACTCCAAAGCTGGCGCAGGCTCGAGGATTGCCGCGTGATTCGGGAAGCATAAAGTGATTCATTCCACCGACGCCGGCGACTTCATCGTACAAACAAGTTGCCACACATGAACCAAGCACTGTCGAGATCCAAATCGGTTGGCTGCTCGCGCAGACTTCGCCAACGATGATCGAGAACTTTTCATCTTGCGCGAACGGTTGTTGGGCTGCTGTGGAGTTGAAAGCACTTTCGCTTGCCGCCGCATCACTTCGGCTTTTCGCTGGCTGAGGAGCGGCAACGGGTGGCCTAGCCGCAGGAGCTTTCGCACGCACATCGGCTGCTGATTTGACAGGCAACCCCGCAAACTTCGAGGCTAGAGGGTTCGAGGCTACAGACTGCGGCGTTACAGACTTCAGCAACTTTGATCGCGCGGGAACCGATTCAGCATTCGCAAAGCCGTAGATGGTTTCGCCGAGCGGTTTGAAGCGAGTCGAGATGCCAAACAGCGATTCCGAATGGCCAATAATCAAATGGCCTTCTGGATCAAGCTTCTCTGCAAAGCGTTCAATGAGCGCCGTTTGAGTTTCGGCGCTGAAATAGATCATGACGTTTCGGCAGAAAATGATGTCGAACTCGGTGTTGACTTGCCAAGGCGATTCTTGCAAGTTAATGCGACGGAAGGTGATTAGATCGCGCAGCGTTGGTTTTACAATCCATCGTGAATCTTCCGATCGTGACTCAAGCGTGAAGTAACTTTGTCGAACGTGCAGCGGTACATCCACCAATCGATCTGCTTCATAAACGCCATCAGAGGCTTTCGACAACACGTCGGTATCGATGTCCGATGCAAGAATGCGAATATCCCAGTCCGAGTTAATTCCAAAGAATTCACGAGCGGTTATCGCAATTGTGTACGGTTCTTCACCGGTGGAACTTGCCGAGCACCAGATGCGGAGCTTCTTGGGCCCCCCGGCCAGCGATCTGGCTCGCAGCGCAGGAAAAGCTTTCGTCATCAAGAAATCAAAATGGTGCTTCTCGCGAAAGAAGTCGGTCTTGTTCGTCGTTAGCGCATTGATGAAGCGTGTTGTCTCATCAGGGTCGCGACCGCTGAGCACGATGGCAATATATTCGCTATAAGAGCGTATTTTCAGTTGCCGGACGCGTTTTGCCAAGCGGCCGTGCACCATGATTTGTTTGGAGTTTGAAAGCGTGATGCCTGCGAGATCGAAAATCAGTTTTTGAACTGTCTTAAAGTCATGTTCGGTCAGTTTCAGTTCTTCAATCACAGACATTTGATCCTCAGATCGTTCACAACGTATTGATAAGTATTGCAATTAAAACAAATGCAACCAGGCAGGGTCCCGGAAAGGTATGGACTTGTTTGACGGTTTGTAAAATCGCTGAATCGTTAGCTTGGCTGAAGAGGGAAATCTCTTCATCGTTAAGCTCAGAATATGGTCTGTAAAATGCAAAAATCCTGCTCGGACCGAGTGGCCCCAAAGGGTTCGTTGTTCCTGGAATTTCTTCGCAAGGCCGCCTACGACTTGAACGAAGATGGGCCCTCCGACTTGCAAGACGGCCGAAGCACACATCGCAACGACGCCCAAGGCGAGCGAAGCGTCGATGTGCGTCCCAAGAAGAATCGTCGAAAGTATCCTTTGATTGATGCTCTTGACATAGCTCATTTGGTTTTCTGTCAATGAGCTTTATGTACGAAGGTTTCTTTAGGGGTGCACAACGCGAGAGCTTAGATTGCCAAGTTGACTCGCTGGTCAGCCAGAAGTTGCTCGATGTTGAGTAGTGTCACAATCTGGTCATCAGCTTTCGCGAGTCCCATGATGAAGCTGGTGTCGGCGTCACCGAGATTTGGGGGGCCTTCGATTGAGTCGGGGCTAATGTCGAGCACATCAGAGACGGCATCGACCACTAGACCCATCACACGACCACAGACGTTGACGACGATGATGACCGTGAACTGATCATATTCCGCCGATGGCATATTAAATTTGCTGCGCAAGTCAACGATCGGCACTACCGTTCCACGCAGATTCATGACTCCCTTGACACAGGCAGGCATGTTTGGAATCGGAGTCACGCGTGTAAAGTTCTTGATCTCTTGCACACGCAGGATTTCTATGCCGAAATCTTGATTGTTCACAGCGAAGGTTAGGAACTGGCTGGTACCGGCGGGGCTGTCGCTGGAGGGTTTACTTGTTTTTTCTGCAAAAGTTGTGCTCACTAGGAACTCCTAAAACGGGTTTATGTTTTGAACAGGGCATGTCTTGGAAGAAAAATCGCAACTACGGATTGATCATGATCGGGAAAGGCAATCCGTAGAGAGCCAGCAGGCCAACCGCCGAACTGCATGGCAAAGTGCATTCGTTGCCCTTGGATGCGGGGCTCTCGGATGCTGTGCTTGCGGATGCAGCGTTTGTGGATGCGGTGCTTGCGAACGTGCGAGCTGCACTTCTGCCAAGGCGAGTCAGCTTGCGAAAAAGACGGCGCGAGCTGCGAACATGTCGACTTGATACATCACTGCGAAGAATCGATGCGGTCATTTGCCCCTCTACATTTTTGCGGTTCCTAGAGCGGAACCTGAGAACTGAAATCTGAACGATCTGAAGGGGGGCGTATTCAGACCACTGAAACATGGCTTACAGAATCTTGTCTTCTGGAGCCAGCCTTCAGCAATTACGCATTTCGAGCTGCATAGCCCGATTTGGATTTCGGATTATGCGAGACGCGACAGTCGTAGCGAATGTGGCGATATCGAAGAAGTTCCGAGTCAGAGAGGTCAAAATGTGGAACTTCCGCTGAGTCTTATTGAGCAAGTAACACGACTGTGTTTCCATTTGAATCGCATGATGCGCGAGCCATGCCGGGGGTATTACAGCGCATCACGATCTCACCTTTCACATTCACCGCGATAATTCCAGCGGTGTCCGTCTCAAGGATGCTATCTGTCATTTCTTCTACGGCTTTAGCGAGCGGCATCGATCGATACTTCATTAGGCAATGCAAATGAAAGCCGACGCTGTTACGAATGAAGTGCTCTCCGATCCCAGTGCCGCTAATAGCCAGCGTTTCGTTGTCGGCAAAAGTTCCGGCTCCCAAAATCGGAACTGAACCGACGCGGCCCCATTTCTTATTCGTCAGTCCGCCGGTTGAAGTGCCGGCTGCCAAATTTCTGTGCGAATCAAGAGCGACGCAGCCTACCGTACCTTTGCCGACTGCGCGAGTGTCTTTCTCAACTGCAGCATTCCATTCTTTGCGGCGATGCTCGGTGCTGAAGTAACTATTGGGAACTCTTTCGACCTGCGGCTTGGTTTTCAGTTCGTCGGCGAACTTCTCTGCACCGTCGCCGATCAGTAGCACATGCGTGGTCTCAGTCATCACCAAGCGCGCGAGCGAAATCGGATTCTTGATCGTCGTTACGCCAGCGACCGCACCGCCGTTTCGCGTTTTTCCATCAGCGATTGCGGCGTCCAGTTCGTGAGTGCCGACGTTATTAAAGACGGCACCTCGGCCAGCATTGAAGAGCGGTTCGTCCTCGAGCACACGAATGGTTTGCTCGACCGCCTCTAGTGCAGTGGCACCGCGCGCGAGCAGATCGCGTCCTGTAAACAGCGCCCTTTTAAGAGCCGCTTCGTGCTCGAGCTTCTGAGCGTCACTAAGTTTATCCGGTTCAACGCCGGCTCCCCCATGTATGGCGATAGAAAAGCGACGTCGTTCTTCTTCCGCGCCGCTCGAAGCGATCAAACCAGTGCTATTCGCGATCATCGCCAGCGAAGCTGCTAATTTACGGATGAACTTCATGAATGAAACTTCGATTAAAGGAGCGATCGACGAACTGCGTTACTCTTTAAAATCCGTATCCGGCTTCTCGATGTTCAGCTCTTTGATCCAGATATTGCGATAGCGAACGTCATGTCCCTCCGCTTGCAGTTTCAATCCGCCAGGGACATCCGATAATCCTTTGCCACCGTCGTTGCCGCCATCGATTCCAGAATTTGGACCACCCCAGACCTTCGTGATGTTGTGGTTCGTGTGAGCTTTCTGGCCGTTGAAGTAAAGCGTGACCAGCGGTTGCTCGACGAGCTTTCCGTCGTTAAAACGTGCGGCGCGAAAAGTCACGTCGTACGAGTTCCACTTGCCGAGCCCATTGTAGAGCTCGTAAGGTGTGGCGGCTTCGTTGATGATCGCAGCCATCCCGTGGCTGGTTTTGTCGCCATCGAGCACTTGAATCTCAAAGCGATTTTGGAGATATACACCGCTATTGCCGCCCGGCTTCATGATCAAGAACTCTGCGTGCAGACGAAAGTCCTTGTAAGCCTTCTTCGTAACGATATCGGCGGTACCGTACTTGCCACCGGCGGCTACTGGGTCGTCAGTCATGATCGCCGTCCCGCCGTCGACTGGATCGTCGACAACTTTCCACTTGATCGGCAGGGCACTTGCGAAACGCGGACCTTCCCAATAGGTCCATTTGGTTTCTTGAATGTCGCGCGAGCCATCGAGAATAACTTCGGCCCCGGCAAGCGGTTTGGCTCCAACGCCAACTTCCGCCCGCACATAGTTGGCCGTTGCTAATAAAGTGAATGCGAATACCGACACGAGTTGGCGAAATGAAACGAAGTGCATGCTTCTCTCCAGGTAGGACTACTATGGCAGGTTGTTAGTTGAACCTGCGCATCGTACCTGAAGTGTGCTGCTGAGTGCAAATCCGCGGTCAATCCGTTGTTAGGCGGCTGGTCGTTTCTTCGCGGCCCTATGCGGAGCGATCCAGTGGCTGATCGTCTCCAATCGCCTATCCCACTCTTTGGAAACTCGCAACTTGCAGAACGATTCGAACAGCAGATCGACGGTCTCGTTCAGGGTTCGAATCGCATCAATTCGGCTTTCGAGCACTTCCGCGCCTTGAGCTTCCTTGTCGGCTTGCAGCTTCGCTCCGCTGATCGAAAACGACTCAGCTTGCAAGGTGAGGTCGTATTGTTGACCGAACCGCACCAACACCAAACCGGCTTTGCGAGGCATCTTGCCCGAACGGATTGCTTCCATCGCCTCGGGCAGCTTCGTTGGAATTTCGGACGAGATCGATTCCTTGCCGGATTCACCGAGCGGGCATTCGAGAACCAAGTTTTTGGCAAACATGGCCGTCACTTCGGAACCGTCAGTCAGAGCAATCGTGTCCGAATCGGTCTCCGTGTTATGCCACAGCCACAACAAGAATTCGTTCCCGAGATAATCGGGCAGTCGCGAATCAGCGTTCGACCAGTGGGCTTCGCAACCGGGATGAGATGGGTGGAAGATCGCTGGCGAGATACTTTCGAGAGCTTCCACTTGATTGTTTCGAGTGGCCCAGTTTTGCGCCAGTTTGCCAACTGTGATTCGCTCTAGTTCAATTCCAAAGCCGCGTTCCATCAAATCGGCTGCGTGCGTGCAAGCTGTTGGACTGGAGCCGCCGAAGTAAAAGATGCTCGACTGCGCATCCCACAGAATTGGAAACTGAGCCATGCGATGGTACTTACCGGATTTCACCTCCATCTCGCAACGAGCTTCGACGGCATCCTTGGCTTCCTGACGCTGCGATTTGGTGGGTCGGCGCTCTGGATTCTCTGCGGTGAGCGCGTTGAGTTCCATTTGCAACCAGGCTTTGCGGATCGCAGACGGGATTTGGTTTGTATCGATTCGAATGGCGCAGTGGAGCGCACCATGAATCACGTTTTTTCCAAGGTCATAGGACTGATCGAATAGATGCTGGCCACCGAGAAAACCGATCTGAGACGTTTCTTCGGAGGTCGCTTCGAACTTGCCACTGGTCAGACCCTCGAGGATATCGAGGTGCTCTTGCGTAAACTCTGCGGGTTGGTCTCCATTGACTTGAAAGCGTTCGAATCCAAGACTGCCAGCCAGAAAAGCCATACAACATTCCGTAGCAAAAGTTCACGAACTGAAAATGGGCAAAGTATATCAGGTGTCTATCGTCAGCGCCGCTCGCGATCTCCGCTAAAGAGTTTTCGCACCGAATCTCTTCACCACCGCGATCAACCAGCAGCACTGTTAACACACTTAGGAAACGCGTGCGCGGCAATGGCAACAACATTTTGCAAGCCAATTTATACCATTTGAACTTGACAATCCCGAGCCGCAATTTTTGACAAACGACGACCGCTTCATCCTAACTTCAGGTTCGATTACTAAGATTGCATCGAACCGCTATGGCAGCGCGTGATCGTTCCTCAACTTACCTGGCGAAGTTGTCGCTCGGTTCGTGACAAGCTGAATCACGTTTCGTCCTATCGGAAATGGGAAGGTCTCAAAAGTGTTCCAACCCTCAACTTTTCTCAATCCTCATCTCATCTTGTCGAGGAAAATTGCCATGAAGATCTCACGTTGTCGCGCTGCGGGCTTTCGAGTCCAGAACATTGCGAATTGGTTCACCACCAAACGCTTGGCAACGCAAAAGAGTAAGCGAGCCGTTTTTCAACGGCGGCTGCGAACCGAGTGGCTCGAGTCGCGACAATTGATGGCCGCTGATTTAGCTCAACACAACGCCTTCTATCCGGAAGATGTAAACGACGACGGAGAATGCACTCCCATCGATGCGCTGCTGGTAGTCAGCGAGTTGAACGCTCGCGGTCAGTCGACGGCAGCGACCTCCAAAGCAACGTTTTCTGACGTGAACAACGACGGAATGCGTTCGCCATCCGACGCGTTGGCAATTATCAATCGCTTGAATCGTCGCGGAAATCCAACTAGCAATCCACCTCCGCAAGGGCCAGCAGTTTTTAGTGCTCCCAAAGAAATTCGCTCCTACGATGGCACTGGCAATAACTTGACCGATGTCGAATCGGGGAGCACCGGTGAGCAACTGATTCGGGTCGCTAAGGCTGAATATGAAGATGGAATTTCGAGCCCCGCTGGGTCAGATCGCGCAAACCCTCGCACGATCAGCAATGCACTTGCGACTCAGGAGATCGCGGAACCCAATGACCGCGATATGTCGGCGTTCATTTATGTTTGGGGCCAGTTCATTGACCATGACATCAGCCTGACCACATCGCCAAGCACTGGCAAAGAGTCACTAAATATTGCTATACCAGCAGGTGATCCATTTTTTGATGCGGATGGATCTGGCGACGCAATACTGAATTTTACACGCTCTCGATTTGATCCGGCCACCGGCACCGATACCTCTAATCCACGGCAACAAGTCAATCAAATATCGGCTTGGATCGATGCGTCGATGGTCTACGGTTCCAGCCAAGCGACGGCTGATAGTTTGCGATCCTTTGTCGGTGGTAAGATGCTCGTTAGCGACGGAGCTCTTTTACCGATGAGCGCTTCGGGAATGTTCTCAGCGGGCGATATTCGCGCGAACGAAAACGTTGAACTTACCGCTTTGCAGACACTATTCGTTCGCGAACACAACTACTGGGCCGAAAAAATTCTGGCGAGCAATCCATCGCTGACCGATGAACAAGTCTTCCAGCAAGCGCGATCGATCATCATCGCCGAGATCCAGTCGATCACATATAACGAGTGGTTGCCAGCGCTCATGGGCCGCACGGCTGTCGATCGTTATACGGGTTACAAAGCAAGCGTCGGCCCATCCATTTCCACGGAGTTTTCGACGGCCGCATTTCGTTTGGGCCACAGTTTATTGCAGAATGACGTCGAGTTTATAGGCAACGATGGCAAAGCGACGCGCGATGCAGTTGAACTCGCCGATGCGTTCTTCAATCCCTCGCTGCTCGCTGAAACCGGTATCGATGGACTTTTGAAGTACGCCGCT
>Ga0163144_10025045_pt1 | contig 11677 bp, 11 predicted proteins | sample OliLak19BULKMAT1_FD_123175 | JGI IMG/M metagenome (GOLD analysis project Ga0163144, IMG submission 123175) | Freshwater microbial mat bacterial communities from Lake Vanda, McMurdo Dry Valleys, Antarctica - Oligotrophic Lake LV.19.BULKMAT1 | ecosystem: Environmental > Aquatic > Freshwater >... | reverse complement strand
TCAATATCTAATTTAAAAAGGCAAACTTAACTGCACTCCTACCCTAGTATTTTGCTCTTTATCTGACTCATTGCTTAGGTTAGAAATCTGTAAACCAAGCAAACGCACTCCTTGCTGAAGCGGAAAGATACTTTTGAGTAAAACTATATAGATTTTTTCTAGGTCTTCTTTGGTTTGTAAGCCTTGTATGCTAGTATGACTGCGTGTGATTTGCTTAAAATCAGCATATTTCACTTTGAGAGTCAGCGTTCTGCCTTGTATATCTCTATCAAAAAGCAAAGGAGATAGCTTTTCAGTAATCTTACTGAGTGCTTCTTTCATCTCTATTTCTTCATATAAATCTTCTGAAAAAGTTCGCTCTGCACCTATTGATTTACGGATTCGGTGTGGGTTTACGGGGCGAGTATCTAAGCCATGAGCTATCTGAAAGTAAAATCCTCCTGCTTTGCCAAAGTGTCTTTGCAAATCATGCTTTGCCCATTTTCGGAGATCATTTCCTGTATAAATTCCTAGTTGGTGCATTTTTTTGGCAGTTACTTTACCGATTCCGTGAAACTTTTGGATAGGAAGTTTTTGAATGAATGCTTCAGCTTGCTCAGGGGTGATGGTAAATAAGCCATCTGGTTTTTGAAAATCTGAGGCAATTTTTGCCAAAAATTTATTAAATGAAACTCCTGCTGAAGCTGTTAAGTTAGTCTTGGCTTTGATTTTATCTTTGATTTCACGGGCAAGTATGGTGGCTGAAAGAGATTCTTTTTTATTTTGAGTTACATCTAAGTAAGCCTCATCTAAAGATAGTGGTTCTATTAAATCAGTATATTCTGCAAAAATCTCTCTTATCTGCAAAGAAACTTCTCTATATACCTCAAAACGAGGACGCACAAAAATCAAATGAGGACATTTTTGAAGGGCAATTTTAGAAGAAATAGCAGAATAGACTCCGTACTTTCGTGCCTCATAACTGGCTGCTGCCACTACTCCTCGCTTTCCGTCTCCTCCTACTGCCACAGGCTTGCCTTGTAGCTCAGGATAGTCACGCTGTTCTACCGAAGCAAAAAAGGCATCCATGTCTATGTGTATAATTTTACGGAGAGGTGCAATCAATTTTTCTTGAGTTTTGTGATACTTTAAAACAAAATTACTCAAAGAAAAAGTTTAGGCTACATTTTTAAATTTCTTTTTAAAAAGGAGATATAATCATGCATAGATAATCACTTACTTAAAATCTAAAATAAATCACTCAAATTACACTCATAGCAAGATTTTATAGTACTATTCTAATAATATGATATAAATTATTTATTTTTATTTTTCAAAAAAGAGAGATATTCTGAAAAAGGACTAACTTTACACGGCAAATAACATATCTTAATTATTTGCCATGAATATCGACAATTCCAAGCTACTCTACGAAGCACTCACTTATGATGATGTACTTCTTTTACCTGCCTACTCTGAGGTTTTGCCCAAAGATGTAGATACGCAATCCAAACTTTCTCGTAATATCACCCTCAATGTACCTATCGTATCGGCAGCCATGGATACGGTTACAGAAGCTGAAATGGCAATAGCCTTGGCTCAAGAAGGTGGCATTGGTTTTATCCACAAAAGCATGAGTGTAGAAGCTCAAGCCGATCAAGTAAGACGTGTAAAACGCTCTCAAAGTGGGATGATTATAGACCCTATCACGCTCAATGAAGATGCAGTTTTAGGAGATGCACACAAAATCATGCGTGATTTGAAAATTGGAGGTATTCCGATTATCAATGCCAAGAAACACCTAGTGGGAATACTCACTAACCGTGATTTGCGTTTTCAAAAAGACATGAACTGCCCCGTCACTCAGATTATGACCAAAGATAATCTCATTACTGCTCGTGAAACCATTGACCTCAAAATGGCTGAAGATGTATTACAAGAATACAAAATAGAAAAACTTCCCATAATAGATGACGAAGGAAGATTAGTAGGGTTAATCACTTACAAGGATATTCTCAAAAAAAGAGATATGCCTTATGCCTGTAAAGACCAATATGGTCGATTGCGTGTAGGAGCAGCCGTAGGAATTACCCCTGAGCTGATGGAGCGTGTAGAAGCACTTCGCAAAGCAGGTGTAGATGTAATAAGCATAGATACTGCTCATGGGCATTCTAAGGGAGTTATAGATGCTGTGAAAGCCATCAAAGCTCAATTCCCTGGTTTAGAACTAATAGCTGGCAATGTAGCCACAGGTGAAGGTGCTCTTGCACTTGCAGAAGCAGGCATAGATGGCGTGAAAGTAGGCATTGGGCCTGGTAGTATTTGTACCACAAGGGTCATCGCTGGTGTGGGTGTACCTCAGTTTTCAGCAATTTATATGTGTGCCCAAGCACTTGCCCCTTTCGGAATCCCAGTAATAGCAGATGGAGGTATTCGTTTTTCAGGAGATATTACCAAGGCACTAGCAGCAGGTGCAGGAAGTATTATGGCAGGTTCATTGTTTGCTGGTACAGAAGAAGCACCTGGTGAAGTAGTACTTTATGAAGGACGTAAGTTTAAAACCTATAGAGGAATGGGTTCGGTGGAAGCCATGGAAGCTGGCTCAAAAGACCGTTATTTTCAAGATAAAGAAATTGATTCAAAAAAATTAGTCCCAGAAGGAATCGTAGGAAGGATTGCTTACAAAGGACGTGTTTCAGAAGTCATTTACCAACTTATAGGAGGCGTAAAAGCTGGGATGGGTTATTGTGGAGCAGCGACTATTGAAGATTTGCAAAAAGCCAAGTTTATCAAGATTACCTCTGCTGGTGTGCGTGAAAGCCACCCTCATGACATACAAGTAATCAAAGAAGCTCCTAACTATAGCAGATAAACATTGAGCTAAGATGTAGTAAGTAAAAAGGTATTTATTAAAGTTTTTAATCAAAAAAACAGTATATTTTCTTAGTTTATCACTCATATAAAAAAATAATATTTTAGTGAATTTCTAAAATATTATTTTTTTCCTTAGTTTTGGTTAAATAAGTATATATGATTACTAGTTATAGTCAATTAAAAACTTAGTGTTTGCATTAAAAACAAACTATAAATCAAAATTATCCAAGAAATTGATAAGTTAATATGTTATCCCCTAGAGGTCATTTAGGTATTTTTGTATATGTCAATCTGGTGAGCTGGATGTTACTCCTTGTGATAAGGCTAGTTGCTTTTTTGGGATACAGCAACTCGGAGGTATTTGATGTAAACTTCTATCTCAAAGGTTTGTTACTAAATTTTTTCTTGCTCTATGTGTTTTTTTATTTTAATGCACGCCAAGAAAAAATGGAAGATCCGAGTTTTGTGGATATTCTAAGCAATCTTTTTATATTTGGGCTTATCACTACTGCTGTATCCATTATTTTACAGCTTATAGTTTCTTTTCTTGAGACTGAACCTGTGAGTGCTTGGGCTGGGCTAGCCATTAATATATTGTATCATATCAATATTATTCTTTTAACAGCTTTTTTGACACAAGCCTTTTTTTATTGGAAAAAGATGGTGTTTCATCAAAAAAGTGAATCAGTCAGTAAAACTTGGAATCTTTTTGAGTATGTCCTTTTGATTAGCCTTTTATTTAATTTCTTTGAGTTTGATTTAAGACACTTTCCTTTTAGTATTTCTTTATCTATTTTATTGGTATTGGGCTTGGTGCTTTCCGTTAATCTCCGTTGGGTAGCGTATCTAAGTGCCAAAGAAAAATGGCAAAGTATTCTTTTGCTACTTTTCATCAGTTTGTTTGCCTATTATTTCTTTCTGACAGTCATTAATTACTCCAATCATCCTTACTTCACGACTGACCTCACACATAGTGTATATGTCTTGGCGGTATTTGTGTTTGTGATTTTTTATAGTATTTTTTCATTATTAGTCATTATTTTTAATCTGCCTACTACTTCTGTTTTTGAAAAGAAAATGGAAGAAGTAATGAGCTTTCAAAGGCTCACAGAGTCTCTCCAAATTGGCGAAAAAGAAGACCATGTCTATGAAGTGTTGCTAGATAATGCCATACAATCTGTGAAAGCAGATGCAGCTTGGATAGAAGTAAAAGACGAATCGGGCAGGCAAATCGCTCTAGTAAATAGAAATATCAGCCAAGAAAGCATTAAAGGTCTTAAAAGAATCTCTCGTAAAAAAAGGTTAAATCAAGTAGTAAGCAATACTTTTTCAAGAAATAAAGAAAGTAAGAAAGAAAATATAGAAAATATAGAAACCGAAGAGTTTGAGTCTATTTTTAATGCCCCTCTTATTATCAATAATCGCTCTCTGGGCACACTTACGCTTCTCAAAAAAGGGGTAGATGGCTTTGAGGAAGAGAAAAAAGAACTTATCCAGACATTTGTAAGGCAGGCAAGTCTTGCTATAGATAATTATAGACTTCTCAGAAAAACAATTGAATCAGAACGATTCAAAGAAGAAATCAAAATAGCCCAACGCATCCAAAAAAGTCTTTTGCCTAGCGACCTTAAAGTCAATGACTGTATAGACATTGAGGCATTCTCTGAATCTGCTTATGAAGTAGGAGGAGATTATTATGATATATTTTGTCGTGATGATGGTCAAATCATCCTTGTAGTAGGTGATGTCTCTGGTAAAGGAATTAATGCAGCTTTTTATATGGCTCAGATGAAAGGAATTTTTCAAGGTCTGGCACAACTTAATTTCCCATCGGAGCAGTTTTTATTTTATGCGAATCAAGCCCTGAGTAAGTGTCTAAGTCATAATTCTTTTATCACACTGACCATTGCCCAGATTAATGTCAATGAACAAACCATAGAGTTTGCAAGAGCAGGTCATTGCCCTACCTTGTATTACTCTGCACAAGACCAAAAAGCAAATTATTTCACTGGGGAAGGCTTAGGTCTGGGTATTATGCGTAACCCTAGTTTTGCTAATTTTGTAAAGCCTCTCAAAAAAACTTTCAGCTCAGGAGATGTAGTGATACTTTATACTGATGGAATTTTAGAGGCACTTAACCCAGACGGGGAACAATATGGCTACGAAAACCTTCAAAATTTACTTGAATTAACGGCTGAATTATCTTCTAAAAGTATTTCGGACAAATTAGTAACGGATTTAAAAGCATTCGGGAGAGGCAATAACCCTGATGATGATTATACTGCTTTAATTATCAAATTTAAAGCTCCTGTGGTAGATAGTCCCGTCACCAATTTTAAACCCATAGAACCACTCAAATCTTCTTCTATTAATAGCTTGAGTATTAATGTAAGAGATGAGTTATGAGTTTGTAATAACCTTATAATTAAATTTTTACTTAAGATAATTCGGGCAATTATTCTAATTTTGTTGCTAAGTTTTTTTAGAAACAGTATATTCTTAGAATCAAGACTATTCTTCCTGAATGATTTCAAGTCCATCATCAAACAAAAAGAATATCTTATCGTTTGAAAATACCATATATAGTAGATTGACATTCAAGATTTTAATGCTTTGAAAAAACAAAACTCTATTCTCACTACTCCTTTTGAAAAACTAGCCTTTGAGGATTTATCTGTTTTTGAACAAAAACTCATAGAAGAGGCTAAACAGGCTTGCCAAAAATCTTATTCACCTTATTCTCACTTTGAAGTAGGAGTAGCCATGGCTCTCGAAAATGGCACTATCATACAAGGAGCAAACCAAGAAAACGCCTCTTTTCCTGCGGGTTTGTGTGCAGAGAGAGTAGCCTTAGCTGTCTGCCAAGCACAATATACAGGCATTGCTATTACTCACCTAGCAGTGATGGCACGCAGAGCCAATACTACAGCATATCTACCTATCAGCCCATGTGGAATCTGCCGTCAGAGTCTGCTTGAAGTAGAATTACATCAAAAAAACAATATGATAGTTTTGCTACCTCAACAAAATGAGTATTTTTACAAGATAGAAAAAGCAGCCTATCTTTTGCCCTTTCAATTTGATCAGAGTCATCTCTGATTTTGAAACCAAGTGATAGGATTTATTGTTAAAAAGCTGTAATTTAGCATCTGAAATTTAATTTTTAATCCCTCAAGTTATTATTTTTAACTTGATACATTCTCTCTAAAATTATGTTAATAAATATATTGGTTGCCATAGGAGGACTTGCTATTTTCGCCACACTTATGAGTGTAGGTCTGCTTATCAAAGGCAAAGAACTTAAAGGTACTTGTGCTACACAAAGTGCTCAATTTGGCGATGGTGATACTTGTGGAATGTGTGGCAAACCTGTAGGAGCTTGCGAAAACGAACCACAAGATAAGACTGAAGCCGAAGCAGCTTAATAAGAGATAAGTGATGGGTTATGAGTTTTTAATGACTTGGTAATAAGTGTTTTACACATCCACTAACTCGGAAAACTATACTGTTACTTAATCTCAATAAAGCTTAAAATCTCAAACATACAATACAAGTATCTGGTAATTAGATACTTGTATAATTTTTTGAATAGTAGGTACGTTTAAGACATTGATTTACTAATCCTATTTGATATGCTATACCGCATTCTTATTTTTATTATTCAGGTAGCCTTGCGTGTGTTTTTTACCTCCAAAAAAATCAAAGGAAAAGAAAACATTCCTTCTCTCGGTGTACCATTATTGGTCGTCTCTAATCACCCCAATACTTTTATGGATCCGCTCTTGATAGCACACTTCTTAAAACAAGAGGTCTATGTGCTGGCAAATGCCTCTGTATTTAATTCTTCGTTTAATCGCTGGTTTTTGAGACAGCTTAATATGATTCCGATTCAGCGAAAGGAAGATAGTAACAAGGTGAAATATAGCAATGATGAGGTTTTTAGAAAATGTTTTGAGCATTTATCAGACAAAGGCACTATCCTGATTTTTCCAGAAGGCACAAGCATACACGGAAGAAGATTACAAAAAATAAAAAGTGGTGCTTCTAGGATAGCTTTGGGAGCAGAATCAGAAAATAAATTTGAACTAGGACTGCATATTTTACCCATCGGACTTAATTACTCCAAACCTGAAAGCTTTAGAAGTGAGGTTTTTATACAAGTAGGCACACCCATTAATAGCAGTCTATTCAAGCAAGATTATCAACTGAATCCTGAAGAAACTGTAAAAGCCCTCACCGAACAAATAGAGGATAAACTCGCTAAACTTATCATCATTACTGATGACCATGAAGAAGATTTACTTGCCAAAAACATAGAAAAAATCTATAAAAGCCAGCTTAATGAGAGTATTACTCTTTCAGAAAAACCCAAAGAGCAAAATTTTTTGATGACTAGAGGCATTGTAGATGCTATTAATCATTTTGAAGAGCATGAGCCTGAGAGAGTAGAGGGTTTTAGACCAAAGATTCACCGCTATCTCCAAAACCTACAAAGACTTAAATTAAATGATGAGTGGTTTGGTAAAAACAGACAGGATAAAAGTATATTCTGGAATAGTCTGAGAGATATTTTGTTCCTTGCCTTAGGATTTCCTCTATACGTTTACGGATTGTTAAATAGCTATATTCCCTATATTATACCGTCTTTTCTTGCCGTCAGGATGACCAAATATGATGAATACATTGCCCCGATTATGATGGTCATTGGGATATTCACTTTTGGCATTTTTTATCCCTTGCAGATTTTTTTGGTGTATTATTTTTCTTCTAGTTTTTGGGTGATGTTGCTCTATGCTATTAGTCTTCCTATCAGTGCATTTTTTGCCTTATACTATGCTCATGAGTTATTCTCGGCACGAGATAAATTTAGATTATTTGCCTTATTTTATAAAAGAAATTATCTAGTAGCTGGGCTTATTGCCGAAAGAAAAACACTTATCAAAGACTTAGAAAAAGCAAAAAACGATTATTTAACCTTTTATGAGAATTAATTCATTGATTCGGTTCTTTATAATTTCAAATGATGCTCACAGTGGTTTTTTGCAAGATTTTGCACAGTAAAACCTTTTCCCGTCTTCAGTGCCATTTTAATCAATAAAGTTGTTGCATACAGACTACCAACACTTTAGCTTTTTTATAACCACATAGACACATAGAAAACACAGGAAATTGCTTACGAAAAGTATTTATATTAGCTTATCATTCCAAGATTCCCAAATAAAAAATTGATATAAATTATTGAAAATCAAGAAGTAACAACTCTAATCTTATGTTAGAAACGGTTAAATAAGTAATATATCCACTTTTTGTGTTTCATTTTAGCTACAAATTTACGTTGCAACAAGAAGGCTTACTAATTCCATCCTTGTTTATTATCAGGTATTTTTCTCTTTAGCTTATTTAATCCCATCCAAAATCCAAGGCATCAGTTCAGAAACTGTAGGGTGAACTAAGACTACCTTTCGGTAATATTCACAAGGAATATTTGAATGCATAATCGTTGCAAACATATTGATGATTTCATCTCCACCAGCTCCCAGAATAGAAGCTCCTAATATGAGGTCTGTTTCGGCATCAACTAGAATCTTCACAAATCCTTTGGTTTCTCCCATCTCTTTGGCCCGACTAATCTTGCTCATAGGTCGTGATGCTACCAATACTTTTTTACCACTTTTCAATGCCTCCTTTTCGGTCATACCTACTCTTCCCAAAGGAGGGTCAGTAAACAAACCGTAAATTGTATTCCTTCCCTTTAAGGTTCTATCACCTCCAAAGAGCCTATCTAATACAATTTCAGCATCATTTACGGCAGTATGTGTAAACCCACCATGCCCATTCACATCACCTACTGCATAGATTCCTTCTACAGCTGTCTCGCAATAATCATCTACCTCAATATAGCCATGGGCATTTATTTTGATAGCTGTTTTTTGTAGTGTTAAGGTATCACTGTTTGGAACTCTCCCTGCTGCTACAAGCAATTGATCCCCAACTATTGAGATGGATTTACCATTTTTATCAATTGTAATTTCTATAAGATTGTCTTTTTGAGTTACACTACGAGTCTCTGAACTCAGATAAATATCAATTCCTTCTTCCTCCAAAATAGCCTTTACTGCTTCTGCGACATCGCCATCCTCTCTGGGCATTAATTGGTCTGAACGCTGGATAATGCTCACCTTCGCCCCAAACCTCCTAAATATTTGTGCAAACTCAACTCCAATGTATCCACCTCCTATAATGAGCAAGTGATTAGGGACTTGCTCAAGATTCAATAGGCGAGCACTATCTAACCAATTGATGTCTTCTAAGCCCGAAATAAGTGGTACTTTGGGTCTAGTGCCCACATTAATATAGATATTATCTGCTGTGTACTCTTTGCCTTCTACTTCGATTTGCTTATTACCTGTAAATTTTGCCCTTCCAAGTACTAAATCAACATTAGGTGTATTATTCATCCATGAGGTTAAGTCATCACTTCCAGTATTTCGAATGCTATTCATTCGCTCTCTTACTTTGCCAAAATCAAGTTTTAAACCTTCTGCTTGAAAGCCATAAAAATCACCTCTTTGGGCTTGGTGAAATGCTTTAGCAGATGCGACTAAAGTTTTAGTTGGAGTACAGCCATAGTTTACACAGCTACCTCCTACTTTATCAGCTTCAATGACTCCTATAGGTTCGCCTGCTGGAATTAACTTTCCCAACAGTATGCTCAATGTCTGACCAGTTCCGATAATAAGATGAGAAAAATGCTTCATGATTTTATTAATTTTACTTTTTGTGATAAAAAGGACTATAGTCTCCCATAGTTTCCTTTAGAAGTGTGTTTTGTGAATATTTTTGACTATTTAAAATAGACTAGCATTAGACCCTCATTCCAAAAGTACGAAAATGATTAGAAAGCTCAAGATTTTCAACTCACGCAGTTAGCTGATTTTATCTCGTTTATATTTAAGCATTTCGAGCCATGCCTGCTTAGGTCGAGTGCTTAGATAGCCGTTTTCGAGGCGATACTTTTTTCGTTCTCTGGTTTCATTGAGTGCAAAATTCATAACTTATATCTCATAACTCACTATCTCCAAGTGAATGCTTCAAATTTAATATTATTTTCAGTCATAAAATGACCAAATTTACTGTAGGCACTATTTCCTCCAAATCTGTTTTTTAATTCTACCAAAAGTGCATATCTCTCCGCATTTATGATGCCTAAGACTGGATATAGCTCTTCAACTTGTGCAGGCTCTATCGTATAATAATATTCATAATCAGAATCTCCCCAAATTTCTTCAACTTTTTTACCAATATCACAGCCATCAAATATCAATTGTCTTTTTTCATTGAAATACAATTCCATTAAGATTTTAATCTCAGGTGTATCAATTCTATATAATTCAATTCTTTCCATTTTTTATAAAATCATTCAAAATGATTAGTATGTAGAGCTTAAAAGGTTTGTCTATAATTCAGATATCAAAGTCTAAACCTAAGAATTTCTATTTTACTATCTAATGGCTTTCAGACAATTAAGTGGATTTGGGTTTGAGTGGCTAGTTACTCTAAGGGTAAACTGAAAGAAAGGTGAAACTAACAACGGAATAGCACTAAGAACCGACAAAAATCAATACCTTTCCTATGTTTTATTCTCATTGTTAGAAGTCATTTTCTATTTATTATCCGACTATTCCTGTTAGCATAGTAGCACCACCAGATGCAAAGTTAGGAATGTCTGCTGTCGTAGCCTTTCCTTCTGCTGAACCCATTGTTATTTGCAGTGCTTCTACATCTGCAAACCAAAGCTCTGCCATGCGATAGTATGCAGCTTTTGTGCCATCAGGTGCATCGAGAAACTTTGTAAACTCATTTTTCTCGATTCCTTTCATTTTTGAAACCAATGTCAAATGAGTATCTGTATAATAATCCTCAAAAGCTTCTGAGTTAGTTGGGTGTCCATAAAGTACCGTTAATTTAATCATGATGTTTGTGTTTTAAATTTTATAAAATGTTGTTTTAGAATTACTATCATAGATTTGAGCTATGAGCAATTGTGTAATTTAACATTAAAATTTGCAAGTACACACCAAAAACGAAAATTCTATAAGAATTTTTAGAGTAGAGGAGAATGAACAATTACTTTTAGCCTTTTTACTTTTTGGTTATTTTAAATTTTTTAGTTCCTTTTCAATTTAGTCAATAGTAAACTCAATTCTTTCCCACATCCAAGTTATAAGTGCAATCAATTAAAGTTTTGTGCAGTCTTAATGGGATAGCATAAAAAAATAACAGGAAGTAATTCCTGTTATTTTTTTATCTTCACTACATTTAGTCTATATTTTTTCAAATACAAACCTAAAGTGATTCATAATATCTCGTTCAAAACAAACTCTGTTAGGGCTGACTTTAAAGATAGCTACTTGGTGTCTAAATTCTTTGTTGGTTAAGTATTTGGGGATGAGGGATAAGTATAACCAGTATTTTTTGAGGCTAAACTTTCTAAACTTCTTTCTCCATTGACCTATAGTTTCGATATAGTCTGCTCTGCCACTACTTTGATGAATTAATTTAAAATGAGGTTCCGCATTTTTTATGACCATTTCAGGCCCATAAGGAAGCCATGAACCAGGAAATTCTTTGACCATCAAGCCTAAAATATTTGCTGCAGACCCTTTTTCAGCATTAATATCTATGTCTTCATATTTAAGCATATTTTCACTAAAAGTCATGGTCTGCATATAAAATCTACCCCCAATGGGCAATAGGTCATAAATTGTTTGAAAAAAGTCAGTATAGACTTTTTCTTGCTTACCTCCTTTCCATTCTTCCACGG
>Ga0163144_10025043_pt1 | contig 11678 bp, 12 predicted proteins | sample OliLak19BULKMAT1_FD_123175 | JGI IMG/M metagenome (GOLD analysis project Ga0163144, IMG submission 123175) | Freshwater microbial mat bacterial communities from Lake Vanda, McMurdo Dry Valleys, Antarctica - Oligotrophic Lake LV.19.BULKMAT1 | ecosystem: Environmental > Aquatic > Freshwater >... | reverse complement strand
TCGCTGTGCAGGTAGCGCACCTTGACGCCGTTGTCGGCCAGGTAGTCGGTCAGCTGCTCGGCCATCCGCTTGGTCAGGGTCGTGATCAGCACCCGCTCGTTGACCTCGACCCGCTCGCGGATCTCCTGCAGCACGTCGTCGACCTGGTGCGTCGCCGGTCGGACCTCGACCACGGGATCGATCAGCCCGGTCGGCCGCACCAGCTGCTCGACCACCTGGCCCGCGTGCTCCTTCTCGTAGGCCGCAGGGGTCGCCGAGACGAACACCACCTGGCGCATCTTGGCCTCGAACTCCTCGAACTTGAGCGGCCGGTTGTCGAGCGCCGAGGGCAGCCGGAAGCCGTAGTCGACCAGGGTGGTCTTCCTCGCCCGGTCGCCGTTGTACATGCCGCCGAGCTGGCCGATCATGACGTGGCTCTCGTCGAGGAACATGAGCGCGTCCTTGGGCAGGTAGTCGACCATCGTCGCCGGCGGCGAGCCCGGGGCCGCACCGGAAAGGTGCCGGGTGTAGTTCTCGATCCCCTTGCAGTGGCCGATCTCCTGCAGCATCTCCAGGTCGAAGCGGGTGCGCTGCTCGAGCCGCTGCGCCTCGACCAGCTTGCCGGCCTTGACCAGCTCGTCGAGCCGGCCGCGCAACTCTTGCTTGATCGTCTCGATCGCCGAGACCACCCGGCCGCGCGGGGTCGCGTAGTGGCTGGCCGGGTAGATGACGAAACGCGGGATCTTCTGCCGGATCCGGCCGGTGAGCGGGTCGAACAGGGTCAGCGACTCGAGCTCGTCGTCGAACAGCTCGATCCGCACCGCCAGCTCGCTGTGCTCGGCCGGAAAGACGTCGATCGTGTCGCCCCGCACCCGGAAGGTCCCGCGCGTGAAGTCGGTCTCGTTGCGCGAGTACTGCATCCGGATCAGGTGGGCGATCGCGTCGCGCTGGCCGAGCTTGTCGCCGGTGCGCATGATCATCCGCATCTCGGTGTAGTCCTCGGGCGCGCCGATGCCGTAGATCGCGCTGACCGAGGCGACGATGATCACGTCGCGCCGCTCCAGCACGCTCTTGGTCGCCGAGAGCCGCATCTGTTCGATGTGCTCGTTGATGGCGCTGTCCTTCTCGATGAACAGGTCCCGCTGCGGCACGTAGGCCTCGGGCTGGTAGTAGTCGTAGTAGCTGACGAAGTACTCGACCGCGTTCTTCGGGAAGAACTCGCGAAACTCGGCGTAGAGCTGCGCGGCGAGCGTCTTGTTGGGCGCGAAGACGATCGCCGGCCGGCCGATCTGGGCGATCACGTTGGCCATCGTGAAGGTCTTGCCCGAGCCCGTCACGCCGAGCAGCGTCTGGAAGCTCAGGCCGTCGCGGATGCCCTCCACCAGCCCCTGGATCGCCAGCGGCTGGTCGCCGGCCGGCTCGTAAGGCTTGAACAGCTGGAAGGGCGAGCCGGGATACGTGATGAATTCACCCTCGCGCTCGGCAACGGGCGCGGCGGCGGGGTCGAGAGCGGCGATTTCGGGCATGGAAGATAAAATGGGAGTTCTTCGCCGTTCTGAGCGAAACCGGACACGGTAACGCAAAGGATCCTTCGGGGCAAAGGCGCGAAGCGGGCGGCTGCCTCCAGATGACGCCGGCGCCGCCGATTCCAAGCACCCCGCGCTGAACGCGCCCCACGAGGACCCATTTCCGATGCCTTCGCTCTTCGACGCCGTCGAGATGGCCCCCCGCGACCCGATCCTGGGCCTGAACGAGGAGTTCGCCGCCGACGCGAACCCGGCGAAGGTCAACCTCGGCGTCGGCGTCTACTACGACGAAAACGGCAAGCTGCCGATCCTGCGCTGCGTCCGGGCCGCCGAGCAGATGATGAGCGAGGCGCCCAAGCCCCGGGGCTACCTGCCGATCGACGGCATCGCCGCCTACGACGCCGCCACCCAGGCGCTGGTGTTCGGCGCCGAGCACCCGGCGCGCAAGGCCGGCCGGATCGCCACCGTCCAGGCGGTCGGTGGCACGGGCGGGCTCAAGGTCGGTGCCGACCTGCTCAAGCGGATGCGTCCGGATGCCAGGGTGCTGATCAGCGAGCCGAGCTGGGAAAACCACCGCGCCCTGTTCGAAGGCGCCGGCTTCGAGGTCGGCAGCTACGCCTACTACGACCCGGGCAGGAAGGACGTGGACTTCGCGGCGATGCGCGCCGCCCTCGAAGCGGCCGAGCCGGGCACGATCGTCGTCCTGCACGCCTGCTGCCACAACCCGACCGGCTGCGACCTGACCACCGCGCACTGGCAGGGGCTGGTGCCTTTGCTCGTGCGCCGCGGCCTGATCCCGTTTCTCGACATGGCCTACCAGGGCTTCGGCGACGGCATCGCCGAGGACGGACTCGCGGTCGGGCTGTGCGTCGCCGCCGGGCTCGACTGCTTCGTCGCCACCAGCTTCTCGAAGAGCTTCTCGCTCTACGGCGAACGTGTCGGCGCGCTCTCGGTGGTCTGCGCCACCGCCGACGAGGCGGCGCGCGTGCTGAGTCAGCTGAAGCGCGTGATCCGCACCAACTATTCCAACCCGCCGACCCATGGCGCCGCGGTCGTCGCCCACGTGCTGGCGACTCCGGCGCTGCGCGCGATGTGGGAGGAAGAGCTGGCCGGCATGCGCGAGCGCATCAAGCGGATGCGGGTCGAGCTGCGCCGCCGGCTCGAAGCCGCCGGCGCGCGCATCGACACCGAATTCATCACCCGCCAGCGCGGCATGTTCAGCTACTCCGGGCTGTCGAAGGCGCAGATGCAGCGCCTGCGCAGCGAGTTCGGCATCTACGGCGTCGATTCGGGCCGGATCTGCGTCGCCGCCCTGAACGAGGGCAACCTCGACGCCGTCGTCTCCGCCATCGTCAAAGTCAGCTGAGGAAATCCTGCCCATGATGCTCTACGAGTGGTACGAAGCGCAGCGCGCGCTCCTGAGCCCGTTCTCCGAGTTCGCCAGCGCTTCGTCCAAGCTCTACAACCACCCCCTCTCGCTGTTCGCCCACACGCCGATGGCGCACCGCGTCTCGGCCGGGCTGGAGCTGATGCATCGCCTGGCCAAGGACTACGAGAAGCCCGAGTTCAACATCCGCTCGGTGCAGATCGACGGCAACGACGTCGCCGTCCACGAGCAGGTGTCGATCGAGAAGCCGTTCTGCCGGCTGCTGCGCTTCAAGCGCTTCACCGACGACCTGCCGACGCTGCAGAAGATCAAGATGCAGCCGACGGTGCTGGTGGTCGCCCCCCTCTCCGGCCACCATTCGACGCTGCTGCGCGAGACGATCAGGAAGCTGCTCGAGGAACACAAGGTCTACATCACCGACTGGACCGACGCCCGCATGGTCTCCGCGGACAAGGGGCCGTTCCACCTCGACGACTACGTCGCCTACGTGCAGGAGTTCATCCGCTCGATCGGCCCCGAGGTTCACGTCATCTCGGTCTGCCAGCCGACCGTGCCCGTGCTGGCCGCGATCTCGCTGATGGCCTCGAACGGCGAGGCGACGCCGCGGACGATGACGATGATGGGCGGCCCGATCGACGCCCGCAAGAGCCCGACCGCGGTCAACAACCTGGCGATGAACAAGAGCCACTCCTGGTTCGAGAACAACGTGATCTACCGGGTGCCGGTCAACTATCCGGGCGCCGGGCGCGCGGTCTATCCCGGGTTCCTGCAGCATGCCGGCTTCATCGCCATGAACCCGGACCGGCACCTGAAGTCGCACTACGACTTCTTCCTCGACCTGGTTCGCGGCGACGACGAGAAGTCGGAGTTCCACCGCGATTTCTACGACGAGTACAACGCCGTGCTCGACATGCCCGCCGAGTACTACCTCGACACCATCAAGACCGTGTTCCAGGACTTCGCGCTGGTCAACGGCACGTGGAAGGTCAAGGGCCGGCCGGTGCGGCCTCAGGACATCACGACGACCGCCCTGCTGACGATCGAAGGCGAGCTCGACGACATTTCCGGCGCCGGCCAGACCCGCGCCGCGCACAGTCTGTGCACCGGCGTGTCGACCGAGCACCAGTTCCACTACGACGTGGTCGGCGCCGGCCACTACGGCATCTTCGCGGGCCGTCGCTGGCGCGAGCAGGTTTATCCGCGGGTGCGCGATTTCATCGCCTCGTATCAGGTCGCCGACACCGCAGCCCGCACGAAGCGTCCCACGAAGAGGATGCTCGGCACCTCCGACAACGGCGCCGCCGTCCCGAAGAAGAAGGCGCGGGCGCCGGTCCGGCGCAAGCCTCAGGCGGCCTGAACGAGCGGGCCATGATCGAGGCCGCCCTCGCCGCCTCGTTGCTCGACGCCCTGCCGCAGACGCAGTGCACCCGCTGCGGCTACGCCGACTGCCGCGCCTATGCCGAGGCGATCGCCTCGGGCGCGGCCGACGTGAACCGCTGCCCGCCCGGCGGCGCCGAGGGCGTGGCGCGGCTGGCGGCCATCGCCGGCCGGCCGCTCCGGCCGCTCGATCCCGAGTGCGGTGCCGAAGCGCCGCGGGCGTCTGCCCGGATCGACGAAGCCGCCTGCATCGGCTGCGCCCTGTGCCTCAAGGCCTGCCCGGCCGACGCGATCGTCGGCGCCGCCACCCGCATGCACACGGTGGTCGACGAGCTGTGCACCGGCTGCGAGCTCTGCCTGCCGGTCTGCCCGGTCGATTGCATCGCCCTCGTGCCCGCGAGCGGCGCGCGCACCGGCTGGGACGCCTGGACCCCGGCGCAGGCGCAACAGGCGCGGAGTCGCTACGCGGTGCATCGGCAGCGCGTCGACGCTGCGGCCCAGCCGACCGCCGCGCCCGCCTCGCCGGGCGCGGCGTCGAATCGGCAGGACGCCGTCGCCGCCGCCCTGGCGCGGGCCCGCGCCGCCCGCGCCGCCTCCTGACCCCGGACCCTCGGCAGTCGACCCATGGACGACGCGGCGATCGCCCCCTTCTTCGCGACCTTGCGCGACGCCAATCCCGATCCGACCAGCGAGCTCGAGTACGCGAGCGTGTTCGAGCTGCTCGCAGCGGTGCTGCTGTCGGCGCAGGCGACCGACCGCGGTGTCAACAAGGCGACGCGCCGGCTGTTCGCGCTCGCGCCCACGCCCGCGAAGATGCTCGCCCTCGGCCTGCCCGCGCTCGAGGAGGCGATCAGGACGGTCGGCCTGTTCCGGACCAAGGCGAAGAACCTGCTGGCTACCTGCCGCATCCTGGTCGAGGAGCACGGCGGCCGGGTCCCGAAGACGCGGCAGGCGCTCGAGGCCCTGCCCGGCGTCGGCCGCAAGACGGCGAACGTCGTCCTCAACGTCGCCTTCGGCGAGTCGACCCTGGCGGTGGACACGCACGTCTTCCGGGTCGCCAACCGGACCGGGCTGGCGATCGGGCACACGCCGCTCGAGGTCGAGACGGTGCTGCTCGAGCGCGTGCCCGACGAGTTCCTGGCGCATGCCCACCACTGGCTGATCCTGCACGGGCGCTACGTCTGCCTGGCGCGCCGGCCGCTCTGCGAGGTCTGCGCGGTGGCGCACTGGTGCGACTCGGCGCCGGCCCTGCTCGCAGGGGCGCGCGCGGCCTAGGCCTGCTCGAACGACGAGCAACGGCACGTGACCCGCTTCCGGCGGGCACGTGCGCGACACGTCCGGAGCACGAGGCTGCGGCCGCTCGCTGGCCGGTACCGGGCTGGCGGATTCGACCCCGGCGACCTTCCCGGAAGCCAGAGCTTCCAGTGGCATGCGCGCCGGGATTGAAGCCGGACTTCCCGGGGAGGCCCGCTTGGTCCGTCGTACCGTTGCGGGGCAGCGCGGGTTGGGTGGCGCTTCGGCGCCACGTTTCGCTTCCCGTTTGACTGCGAAGGCATGAACGCCTTCACGAGCACCAACGAATCGCATTCCAGGCAGCGGGTTCGCCCGGACTCGCCGCCTACAATTCCGTCACCCCGCATTTCGCCGGAGTCCCATGTCCCAGATCGAAGAACTCGCCGACCGGGTCGAGCGCTTGTTGTTGCGGCATGAGGAAGTGCAGCGGACCAACGCCTTGCTGCGCGAGCAGCTCGCCGCCGTGGCGCACGAGCGCGACAACCTGCGCTCCCGGCTCAACGCGGCGCGCAGCCGGATCGACGTCCTTCTCGACCGCTTGCCGCGCGATTCCGAAGGCGGGTCCGCCGGCAGCGCCGCGGCCGACGGCGAACTGAGGAGCGTCGGTTGAAGCAGGTCGAAGTCACGATCCTCGGCCAGAGCTACCTGCTCGGCTGCCCCGACGGCGGCGAGAAGGCGCTGCTGGAAGCGGTGGCCGCGGTCGACCGCGAGATGAGCGCGATCCGCGACGGCGGCAAGGTCAAGGCGCGCGAGCGGATCGCGGTGCTCGCCGCGCTCAATCTCGCCTTCGCGCTGGCCGAGCGCGGCACCGCGCCGAGCGCGCCGGCGGGCGGCGACGCCGACGATGAAAGCGAGACCGAAGTCAAGCCCTCCAGCGTCGATATTTCTCAGTTGATCCGGCGTCTCGACATGGCCCTCGGCGCCGACGGACAACTGCTCTGAACGGCCCTTTTTCCGAAGCCCGCGAGTAGAATGAATTCGTCCGTTGCGCTCGCGTGAACTCTATATTTCCTTGAACCGATGCTCGCAAGAGCAAGGGCTTGGAACATCGCCCGGTAGGTGTGATCGTCTCGCGTCAGATGAACCCGAAGCCGGGCTGACCTCGCCCACCTGAACTGCCTGGGTTCAGGAATGCGGTTCACGGGGCGCGGCGGACACCTTATTCCCTCAGCCTCGATGCCGAGCCCATGCGCTACTGGTTGATGAAGAGCGAGCCGAGCGACGTCTCGGTCGACGACGTCGCGGCGAAGCCGAAGAAGACCGTCAACTGGTACGGCGTCCGCAACTTCCAGGCGCGCAACTTCATGAAGGACGAGATGGCCGTCGGCGACGGCGTCCTGTTCTATCACTCGTCGTGCGCGGAACCGGGAATCGTCGGCATTGCCGAGGTGGCCTCGGCGGCCTATCCCGACCCGACCCAGTTCGATCCGAAGAGCGACTACTACGACCCGAAGTCCAGGCCGGAGGCGCCGCGCTGGCATCACGTCGACGTCCGGCTGCTGAAGAAGACCCGCCTGCTCGGCCTGCCCGAGCTGCGGACGATCCCGGAGCTGGCCGGGATGCGGGTGCTGCAGAAAGGCAATCGGCTGTCGATCACCCCGGTGAGCGCGGCGGAGTGGAAGAAGATCACCCGCCTGCTCGATTGAACGCACGGCGCCGGCGAGCGCCTGACACAGAGCGGCCCGGATATTGCGAAGGCCGTCGCGGAGACAGGATCCATGAGCATCGCCCGCTACATCCGGGAGATCGGCCGCGGCCGCGAAGGCGCCCGTTCGCTCGACCTCGCCGGCGCGCACGACCTGATGAGCCAGGTGCTCGATCGGCGCGTCGGCGACCTGGAGATCGGCGCCTTCGTCCTGGCGATGCGGATCAAGGGCGAATCGGTGGCCGAGCTGGTGGGCTTCCTCGGCGCGGCGCAGGAGCGCTGCATCCCGATCTCGAGCGACCGGCCGACGATCGTCCTGCCGTCGTACAACGGCTCGCGCCGCATCCCGAACCTCACCGCCCTGCTGGCGATGCTGCTGGCCGAGCGCGACGTCCGGGTGCTGGTGCACGGCACCGTCCGCGACCCGAAGCGCGTCACCACCGCGGAGATCTTCCACGACCTCGGCCTCACCTGCGCCACCAGCGCGAGGGAGATCGACGACGCCTGGAGCCGGCGCGAGCCGGCATTCATCGGCACGGCCGTGCTCTGTCCGAAGCTCGCCCGGCTGATCGAGGTGCGCGAGGTCGTGGGCCTGCGCAACTCCGGGCACACCATCGCCAAGCTGCTCGCCGGCTGCAGCACCGGCCGGACGCTGCGCGTCGTCAACTACACCCATCCGGAATACGGCACCCGGCTGGCCGAGTTCGTCGCCGAGACCCGGGCCGACGTGCTGCTGATGCGCGGCACCGAAGGCGAGCCGGTCGCCGATGCGCGCCGGCTGCAGAAGCTCGACGTGTACCTCGGCGGCATCGCCCGGCCCGAGCTCTCGCTGCCGGGGCAGACCGGCGTCGTCACCGATCTGCCGGTGCTGCCGCGGAGCAGCGACGCGCCGACCACCGCCCGCTGGATCCAGGCGATCGTCAGCGGCGCCATGCCGGCGCCGGCGGCGGTGACGGCGCAGGTGGAATGCCTGGTGCGCGCCCTCGGCGAGATCGACCGTCCGGCAACGCGCAAGGCCTCGGCCTGAGGACTGATCGCGGCGCTGACGGCGCTTCATAATCCGCCGCGCGCGCCCGCAACGCGCTGTCCTGGGGAGGACCCGTGAAGTCGATCGACAAGCTGCACCGCCTGACCGGGTCGCACGGTGCCCTGAAGCCGGGCAAGGGCATGGTGACGGGCGTGATCGCGCTCGGCCTGGCACTGCTGTGCTTCCTCGGCGTGCTCGCATTCCACTTCCCGCAGTACCTGACGACGCCGGAGCTGCGCAAGGCCTACAACGTCGACGCCATGCGCCTGCTGCTGTTCTGGTCGCTGGTGCTCTCCGGTGCGATGGCGCTGCTCAACGTCGTCATGGGCCGCGCGCGCTGGCTGGCCCTGGCCGCGTTCGTGCTGATCGGCGCCAGCCTGCTGCTCGGCGGGCACAAGGTCCCGGTCAACGACTTCGCCGACGGCACGCCCTATATCGGCCTCGACTGGTTCATCCTCGACCTGCTCGGCTCGACCCTGATCTTCGTCTTCATCGAGAAGCTGTTCGCGCTGCGCAAGGACCAGCCGGTGTTCCGCCCCGAATGGCAGGTCGACTTCCAGCACTTCGTCGTCAACCACATGATCGTCGGCTTCGTCCTGCTGGCGACCAACCTGCTGGTGCACAAGCTGTTCGGCTGGGCGGCCAAGGACGGCATCCGCGCCTGGGTGCAGGACCTGCCGTTCCCGATCGCCCTGTTCCTGATCGTCCTGGTCGCCGACCTGGTGCAGTACTGGACCCATCGCGCCTATCACGAGGTGCCGGCGCTCTGGCGGCTGCATGCTGTGCACCACAGCGTCAAGAGCATGGACTGGCTGGCCGGCTCGCGCCAGCACATCGTCGAGCTGATCATCACCCGCACGCTGGTGCTGGGGCCGATCTTCGTGCTCGGCTTCAGCAAGGAAGTGATCGATACCTACATCCTGATCGTCGGCTTCCAGGCGGTGTTCAATCACGCCAACGTCAGCGTCCGGCTCGGGCCGCTGCGCTACGTGATCGTCACGCCCAACTTCCACCACTGGCATCACTCGCAGGACACGGAAGGGATAGACCGCAACTACGCCGCCCACTTCGCCTTCCTCGACTACGCCTTCGGCACCGCGCACCGGGCGGAACGGCCCTGGCCGAAGCAATACGGGGTGGTCGGCGACTACGTGCCGAACGGATTCATCAAGCAGCTGCTGTTCCCGTTCACGTGGAAGGGCTGACGCGCCGCGGCCCGGCGGTCGCCGCCGCGCCCTGAGCGTGGCGACGCCTTTCGACGCGGTCGTCGTCGGCGCCGGCGCCGCCGGCCTGTTCTGCGCGGCCCGGGCCGGCCAGCGGGGCCTGCGGGTGCTGCTGCTCGACCATGCCGAGAAGATCGCCGAGAAGATCCGCATCTCCGGCGGCGGCCGCTGCAACTTCACCAACGTCGACACCGGGCCGGCGAACTTCGATTCGGCCAACCCCGACTACTGCCGCTCGGCGCTGGCCCGCTACACGCCGCGCGACTTCATCGCCCTGGTCGAGCGGCACGGCATCGCCTGGCACGAGAAGCACAGGGGGCAGCTGTTCTGCGACGACTCGAGCGCACGGATCGTCGACATGCTGCTCGCGGAATGCGAGGCGGGGAGCGTCGAGCGCTGGCAGCCGTGCGCGGTGCTGGCGGTCGCTTCCGGCGCCGGCGGCTTTCGCCTCGAGACGTCGCGCGGACCGGTCGACGCGTCGCGCCTCGTGGTCGCGACCGGCGGCCTGTCGATCCCGAAGATCGGCGCCAGCGACTGGGGCTACGCCGTGGCGCGCCAGTTCGGCCACGGCGTGATCGAGACCCGTCCGGCGCTGGTGCCGCTGGTCTGCTCCGGCGCGCCCTGGCAGCGCTTCGAGGGGCTGTCCGGGGTCGCGCTGCCGGTCCGGATCGAGGCCGACGGGCCGCGGCCCTCGCCCGCCTTCGACGAGGACCTCCTGTTCACCCATCGCGGCCTGAGCGGGCCGGCCGCACTGCAGATCTCGACCTTCTGGCGGCCCGGGGAAAGCGTCACCATCGACCTGGCTCCCGGTGTCGACCTGCCGGCCGTGTTGCGGGCGGCCAAGTCGGTTCCCGGTCGGCGCCTGGGCGCCCTGCTCGCCGAGCTGTTGCCACGGCGCCTGGCCGAGGGCTGGCTGCAGGCCACCCCTGGCGTCGGCGAGCGCCGCGTCGCCGACCTTCGCGACCGCGACCTCGCCGAGCTGGCGGCGGCGCTGCAGCGCTGGCAGGTGCTGCCGGCCGGCAGCGAGGGCTACCGCAAGGCCGAGGTCACCGCCGGCGGCGTCGACACCCGAGAGCTCGACTCTCGCAGCGGCGAGAGCCGGCGCGTCCCGGGCCTGTACTTCATCGGCGAGGTGGTCGACGTCACCGGCTGGCTGGGCGGCTACAACTTCCAGTGGGCCTGGGCCAGCGCCGCCGCCTGCGCCCTGGCGCTCGGGCTGCGGTGATACACCACCGGGTGCGGGGCCGGTTTACCCGGCCGGGAATGCCGGGCTATAATCGATATCCTCTTCAATTTCCGCCCTGCTACATGACCACCGTCCGAGTCAAGGAAAACGAGCCGTTCGACGTCGCGCTCCGCCGGTTCAAGCGCACGATCGAGAAGCTCGGCCTCCTGACCGATCTGCGTGCCCGCGAGTTCTACGAGAAGCCCACCGCCGAGCGCAAGCGCAAGAAGGCGGCCGCCGTGAAGCGCCACTTCAAGCGGGTGCGCAGCATGCAGCTGCCGAAGAAGCTCTACTGACCCGCACCGCGCGGTCGCATCGAAGCCCGCGAAACGCGGGCTTCGCCGTTTTGCGAACCGCTTTTCACTCCAGCCGAGCCCCGACATGACCCTCAAGGACCGGATCACCGATGACATGAAGGTCGCGATGCGCGCCAAGGACGCGCCGCGCCTGCTCACCATCCGCGGCCTGCTCGCGGCGCTGAAGCAGCGCGAGGTCGACGAGCGGATCGTCCTCGACGACGCCGCCGTGATCGCCATCGCCGACAAGCTGGTGAAGCAGCGCAAGGACTCGATCGCGCAGTTCAGCGCCGGCGGTCGGCAGGACCTGGTCGACAAGGAAGCGGCCGAGCTGGTGGTGCTCGAAAGCTACCTGCCGCAGCGCCTGGGCGCCGAGGAGATCAGGAAGGAAGTCGCCGCGCTCGTCGTCGAGCTCGGCGCCTCCGGCCCGGGCGACATGGGCCGGATGATGGCCGCGGCCAAGGCCCGCCTCGCCGGCCGCGCCGAGATGTCGCTGGTTTCCGCGGCCGTCAAGGCCGCCCTCACGAACTGATGCCATGACCCTGCCGATGCAACGCCTTGATGCCGACGTCGCCGTCGCGCCGCAACTCGTCCCGGAAGCGATGGCCGAGGCGGCCGCCGCCGGCTTCATGAGCGTGATCAACAACCGGCCCGACTTCGAAGGCGGCCCCGATCAGCCGACCAGCGCCGCGATGGAAGC
>Ga0163144_10025042_pt1 | contig 11679 bp, 8 predicted proteins | sample OliLak19BULKMAT1_FD_123175 | JGI IMG/M metagenome (GOLD analysis project Ga0163144, IMG submission 123175) | Freshwater microbial mat bacterial communities from Lake Vanda, McMurdo Dry Valleys, Antarctica - Oligotrophic Lake LV.19.BULKMAT1 | ecosystem: Environmental > Aquatic > Freshwater > Lake... | reverse complement strand
GTCAACGGACCGTTCAGACACGGACCAAGAAGGAAGAATATTTTTGCAACGGTGCGGTCCCGCCGTAGTTTCGCGCATGAACGATTCAGTCTCACTTCAGGCAGACCAGCTAGAGAAGAGCACCAAGTTGAAACTCCAAGACAAACAGAACGAACGGGACCATCGAGAACTGCGCATCGACAAGGTCGGAGTGCGGGGACTGCGGTTCCCGATCCAGATCCGCGACAAGGAACGCGTCCACCAGCACACGGTGGCGACCATGGGGATGTTCGTGGACCTCCCGAAGGAATTCAAAGGGACCCACATGAGCCGGTTTATCGAGGTGCTCAACGCCCACGGTCCAATGATCGACGTCGAGAACATCACGGACATTCTCTACGCGATGCAGGAGAAACTGAATGCCGCGACGGCGCATCTTGAGATGGAGTTCCCCTTCTTTCGGACAAAACGTGCCCCGGTGACCGGCAAAGAAGGCGTCATGGACTACGAAGCCCGGTTTGACGCCACGGCGTGCGGCAAGGAAATCGACTTCCTCCTGACCGTGAAGGCCGGCGTCACGACGCTTTGTCCCTGTTCAAAAGCCATCAGTCGTTACGGGGCCCACAACCAACGGGGCACCGTCACCGTTCAAATACGCTCCAAATCTCCGGTCTGGATCGAGGACTTGATCACCCTGGTCGAAAGTTCAGCCAGCTCGGAACTATACTCGCTGCTCAAACGGGAGGACGAAAAGGCCGTGACCGAACGGGCCTATGAGAACCCGGTGTTCGTCGAAGATCTGGTCCGCAACGTCGCCACCAAACTGAACGCCCACGAACTGGTGACATGGTTCAAGGTGGAGGCCGAAAACTACGAAAGTATCCACAGCCACAACGCCTACGCCTGCATCGAGAAGGGCTAAGCTTGCGAATCAGGTTTTTTCCAATTGCCTTTGCATGAGGCTTTTGCGTCTTTTTTAGCCACGCGAATTTCACCACATATTTTTATAGCATCGGAAAAACCCTTTGATACAGTCACGCACCTCTTTCCGGCCGGGGGTCGGAAAATTGATCCGTAAATTGCAGCACACGTTGTGTTTATCGTGAGCGTCAAAAAGAAAATCGCAGATAAGAAGTCGTTCGCACAGCTGCCCAAGGGTAAATCCGTGGCAGGCGCAACGGCTGCAGCCATCCTTGGCATCGGGACCGTCCGGGCCGTGAAGAAAATCAGGCCGGAGTGGCAGAGGTATTACAACAACCTGCTCGAACTGCGCGACCGTCTTTCCCAGCAGATGATCGGCCTTGCCAAGGAGTCCTCCGAGGAAATGGACAGCTACAGCTTGCACATGGCCGACGCAGGGACCGACAATTTCGACCGCGATTTCGCACTCAGCCTTCTTTCTTCCGATCAGGACGCGATGTTCGAGATCGAAGAAGCCATCAAACGCATAGAGAAAGACACCTACGGCACCTGCGAAATCACCGGAAAGCCCATTCCCAAGGCCCGCCTCGACGCCATCCCGTGGGCACGCTTCACGGTTGAAGCCCAAGCCCAGCTTGAAAAAGAAGGCGCGCTGCGGCAACGACGCCTCGGCCAACTCGGATCAGTGGATGCCTCCGCCTCCGTAGATGTCTCCGACGACGACGACGAGCCCGAAGAAAAACCTGCGAAGGAAAAGGAATAAGTCATGCCCCGCGAGATCGTAACCATCGAATGCACCGAAGCGCGCAAGGAAGGCAAATCGCCCTCCCGCTACACCACCAAGCGCAACAAGAAGCTTCAGACTGACAAGCTCGAGTTGAAGAAATACAACCCGGCTCTCCGTCGCCACACTCTCCATCGGGAGGTCAAGTAAGCTATGCCCCGCAAGACCAACACAGAAAAGAAGAGCACCGGAACCCGCTCCTCCGAGACGCGCACCCCCAGGCCCAAGCCGAAGGTCGATTTCACCATCGACGCGCTCGACTACAAGAACGTGAACCTCCTCAAGCAGTATGTGACCGACAACGGCCGCATCCTGCCTCGCAAATACACCGGTCTCCCGGCCATGTTCCAGCGCCGTTTGACGACGTCCATTAAGCGGGCGCGTCAAATGTTGCTGATGAAATAGTTTCAGGACCCAAGTCCGCCAACAGCCCGGAGCCAAAAGCTCCGGGCTATTTTCGTTTAGTGGTCAAGCCGCCACTGAAAGGCGATTGGCTTTCAGCCGATGTTTCCGTAACTTTATCGCATATCACCGCCCCGCGAACCGTCGGACTCCCCAGATACCCCATCCATGAAAAAGCCCATCCTCCCGAATTGGTGCAGCAGCCCCGACCATGCTTGGCGTCCAAACCGTCGGGAATTTCTCTACACGGGACTATGCGGAGCCCTTGGATTGAGCCTCGGAAACCTTTTGAGGCTCGAGGCGCGCGCGGCTGAATCAAGCGGTCGACTCGTTGCGAAGGCAAAATCGGTCATAAACATCTACCTGCCCGGAGGCATGGCCGCCCAGGAGTCCTTCGATCCCAAGGTTCTCGCGCCGCTTGAATTCCGCGGTCCCCTGTCATCGATCAAGACCAAGATTCCCGGCATCCAGTTCGCCGAGTCCCTTCCGAAGACAGCCGCCATCGCAGACAAAATCGCCGTCATCCGCTCGATGACCCACGGAGAGGCGGATCACGACCGCGGAACCCACAACATGTTCACCGGCTACCGTCCAAGCCCGGCATTGCAGTATCCCAGCTTCGGCAGCGTCGTCTCGCACGAACTCGGCTCCCGGAATGATCTTCCAGCCTATGTGTGCGTGCCAAACATGCCGAACAACTTCGCCGGCACCGGTTACCTGGGATCCTCCTTTGGGCCGTTCAGTCTCGGAGCGGACCCGTCCCAGGGCAGTTTCAAGGTCCGCGATCTCAGCCTGCCGAACGGCGTCGACGACAAACGATTCTCGGATCGCCGCGAAATGCGCGCGATCGTCGATGCGCACTTCAGCGGACTCGAGAAATCCGACGCCCTCGCCGGCATGGATTCGTTCTACGAGCGCGCCTACAGCATGCTTAGCTCGGAGAAGGCCCGGTCGGCTTTCGCCATCCAAGACGAGAAGGACAAGGTCCGCGACGAATACGGGCGGAATCAGGCCGGCCAACGCATGCTGCTCGCCCGGCGTTTGGTCGAATCCGGCGTGCGTTTCGTTTCGATGACCTACGGCGGCTGGGATCACCACGACAACATCAAGGGCGCCTTCAACCGCCAGATGCCCGACTTCGACCGCGCCTACGCCGCCCTCATCAGGGATCTGGATGAGCGCGGAATGCTCGACTCGACCCTCGTGCTGGTCACGACCGAGTTCGGCCGCACTCCCAAAATCAACGCCACAGCCGGCCGCGACCATTACCCGAAAGTGTTCAGCATCGTCATGGCGGGTGGCGGCATCAAACGGGGTCTGGTTCACGGAGCCTCCGATCCGACCGGCGGCGAACCCGAGGAGTCACCGCTTTACGTTCCCGACTTCGCGGCCACCGTCTACAAGCTCCTCGGCATCGACTACGACAAGGACCTGATGGCGCCGGGAAATCGCCCTGTGAAGATCGTGAAAGATGGTCGCGTGATCGAAGGCTTGATCGCCTAGGTCGTCTCGAATCAACCCGCCTATGAAATCCCGCCAACCTTTCGGCGTCCGGATCATCGGCTGGATCGTCGGAGCCGTTTTCGTTTTGCTCGGAGAGCCCTCACCGGCTGCTGGCCCGGTGCTTTCGGACGTCCGCCCGGCCGGTGGCCAACGCGGAACAGAGTTAACCGTCGTGCTAACCGGGCAAAGGCTTGCCGACATCAAAGACCTGTTCTTTTACGACTCGGGTGTCCAACTGGTCCGCTTCTCCACCAACAAGACCAACTCCGTCTCCGCCGACCTGAAGATCAGCGATAAGGCCCGGCTGGGTGAGCATTTGCTCAAGGCCCGAACGGGTTCGGGCATCACGGAAACACGGATTTTTTCCGTCGGTCCTTTCCCCGAGTTCGCCGAACAGGAGCCCAACAGCGAGATCAGCCGAGCCCAGAAGGTTCCGTTGAACTCGACCGTCAATGGTCTCGTCGGCGCCGAGGACGAGGACTTCTACCGGGTCGAACTCCGCCGCGGCGATGTCTTCACCGCCGAGGTGGAAGCCATGCGGCTTGGCAGGACCATCATGGATCCTCGGCTCACGATCATGGAGACCAACGGAACCGTTCTCGCGATGAACGACGACAACGTCCTGCTCAAGCAGGACTCTGTGGTCACGTTCACAGTTCCTCACGACGGCGCCTTCATCGTGCAACTCCGCGAATCGACACTGAGCGGCGCCGCAACTCCTTACAGGCTTCACATGGGCACTTTCCCGAGACCCATGTCGGTGTTCCCTCCGGGCGGGCAATCGGGACGCGAGGTTTCCTTCGAACTTACGGATGCTGTCGGCCGAAAATTTCCCTTGAGCGAGCCTCTTTCGAAGACCGGAGCCGATCGGTTCCCCCTGTTCGCAGTGCGCGGCGGCCTGAGCGCTCCATCGGCCAACTGGATCCGGGTTTCGCCTTTTCCTGACATCACGGGAGACGGCGGCAACACCTCTCGCGAAACCGCCCCGGCTGCCGCCGAGAAGGCACCGTTCGCCTTCAACGGACGGCTGGCCAACGCCGGCGACGCAGCCTACTTCAAGTTCTTCGCCCAACGCGGAAAGGCACTGGAAGTATCCGTCTACGGACGCCGCCTTCGTTCGCCGATCGATCCGGTTCTCGACGTGCTGAACATGAAGGGCGAAGTCCTGACCTCAAACGACGACGGGGCTGGAGTCGATGCGGCCGTGCGTTTCGTTCCGCCCTACGAGACGAACTACTTCCTGCGCGTGACCGACCAACTCAAACGCGGCGGTCCGGGCTTCGTGTTCCGCGCGGAGATCACGCCGTCTGAACCCTCGGTCACGTTGACGATGCCACCGGCCGGTCGGAACGATTCCCAGACGCGTCAATATGCCGCAGTGCCGCGTGGAGGGCGGGTTGCCACGTTGCTTGCCGTCCGGCGCCAGAATGTGGACGGAGCACTCACGCTCGAAGCCGCCAACCTTCCGCCCGGGGTGACCATGAAGACCGCCGCGTTCGGTCCACGCCAGGACCAGACGGTGGCCGTCTTCGAGGCCGCGCCCGACGCCGCCTTGGCGGGCACGCTGGCCGATGTGTTCGTCCGTTCAACGAATGGCGTGACCGCCGGCTTCCGCAACGACCTCGAGTTCCTTTACGGCCCGAACAATACCGCCTACTACGCCACCCATTCCGAGCGATTCCCGGTCGCCGTCACCGAAGCCGCGCCTTTCAGCCTGCGAATCGTCGAATCCAAATCGGCCGTTGTCCAAGGCGGGACGCTGGACCTGCGAATCATCGCGGATCGCAAGGCGGCATTCGATGAACCGATCAACTTGAAGATGCTCTGGAATCCTCCGGGCATCTCGTCGCAGCCGGAGATGACCATTCCCAAAGGCCAGACCTCGATCGTCTACCAGGTCAGCGCCAATGCGGGGGCGGAACTCAAGGCGTGGAAGATCGCGATCCTTGGAACGGCCACGGTCGAAGGCGGCCCGCTCCACGTTTCGACCCAACTCGCCTCGCTCGACGTCGCCGAACCCTTCCTGCTCGGCAAGGTCGATACCGTCGCCTCGGAACCGGGGAAAATGGTGAAGATCGTTTGCAAGCTGGAACACAAACGCGCGCTGCCCGCCGGAGCCAAACTCCGGCTGCTCGGACTCCCCGAGAAACTCGGCGCCCCGTCGCTCGAGGTGACAAAGGATCAACCGGAAGCCGTGTTTGAGCTGAAGATTCCCGAAGATCTCGCTCCCGCTTCGTTCCGGCAACTCAGCTGCGTCCTCGAAGCGACCGTCGAAGGCGACCTCCTACGCCAGACGGTTTCGACTGCGGGAACCCTCCGCGTCGTTCCCACGAAGAAGACCCTTGCCGATGCCGGGCCGGGGACGAAACAGGCCAAGACGAAGTAGCCCATGAAGTTCGCCTGCCTACATTGCCAGCAGCACCTTGAGGCCGACTCGACTCAGTCCGGTCTCCAGATCAACTGCCCGAGCTGTGGCCAATCGCTCGAGATTCCCGGAGCCGCCCCAGCGGTCGCCCAGGCAGCAGATCCGCGCCGCCGATCACGCCTTGTTTTGTTTTTCGGCATCGCGACTGCACTCGCAATCACCGCGGCTCTGGCCGTCGCGTTGGCCGGCAGGCCCGCGCAGGGCAAATCCCCGACCGCTCTTGGAAAGGTCCGCGACAACATCCGCGGACTGTGGCTCGGATGGTTCCCGGAAACGCCCGCCACATTGTCCGTGTTTCCGACCAACGTCGCCTTGAACAACGGCCGCGACTGGCAAGGAATCGTCGTCCAAGCCGGCTACGCGGATGGTTCAACGCGTGACGTGACGACCAAGTCGAAGCTGCGCCTTGAAGATCCAAAGCTCGCCCGGATCGACCAGGCGGCCCTGTTCCCGCTCGCCGACGGAAGTTCGACCCTCAAGGTCCGCTACGCCGGATTGGCCGTCGATGTTCCAGTCGTCGTGGCACAGTCAACGAACCGACCGCCGATCAGCTTCATCATCGATGTCATGCCCGTCCTGAGCAAGGCGGGCTGCAACAGCGGCGCGTGCCACGGCACGTCACGGGGCAAGGACGGCTTCCACCTCTCGCTCTTCGGCTACGATCCAGACGGCGACTACTTCCGGTTGACCCGCGAATTCATCGGACGACGCATCAACCTCGCTGTGCCCGAAGAAAGCCTGCTGCTGCAGAAAGGAGCGGGACAGGTGCCACATACCGGAGGCGAGCGCTTCAAGACCAACAGCGCGCTCTACGCGCCGGTCCTCGCTTGGATCCGCGACGGAGCGAGGAAGGATTCCACCAACATCGCCCGCACGATCCGCGTCGAAATCCTTCCCCAGCAAACCGTCCTGATCGGAGCCGGATCGCAGCAGCGCTTCAGCGTCCGCGCCCACTACTCCGACGGTTCCGACCGCGATGTGACTTCGCTCGCCGTATTCCTGAGCAACAACGATGTCGCAGCGAAGATTTCCGATGACGGCGTTGTCACTGCCGGCCAACGAGGTGAAGCCTATGTCACCGCGCGTTTCGAGGAATTCACCGTCGGTTCGCAGGTGGTCGTTTCGCCTCCGGCGGCCGGCTTTGTCTTCCCGGAAATCGCGTCGAACAACTACATCGACGACCTGGTTCACGCGAAGCTCAAGAAGCTCCGCGTCATCCCGTCCGAAATCTGCGACGATGCGACATTCATCCGCCGCGCCTACATCGACATCATCGGCCTCCTGCCGGGTGCCGACGAAGTCCGCGCGTTCGCCAACTCGAAGGAGCTCAAGAAACGGGAACAACTGGTCGACAAGCTGATCGCCCGCGAGGAGTTCGCCGACCTGTGGGTCATGAAGTTCGCGGAACTCCTCGCCATCCGCTCGCGCAACGACGAGGTCAGCACCAAGGCCGCCCTGTCCTACTTCGACTGGCTCCGCGAACGGATGCTGACGAACCAGCCGATGGATCGGGTCGTGCGCGATCTCCTTACCGCCAGGGGCAGTTCCCTCACTGACCCGGCGGTGAACTACTACCAGATCGAACGCGAGACACTGAAGATCTCCGAGAACGTCGCGCAAGTGTTCATGGGCATGCGCATCCAGTGCGCCCAATGCCACAACCACCCGTTCGACCGCTGGACGATGAACGACTACTACGGCTTCGCTGCGTTCTTCCCGCAGATCGGCCGCAAGCAGGGCGAGGATCCGCGCGAGACCATCGTGTTCGACCGGCCCGACGGCGACGTGAAGCACCCGGTCGGCGGCAAGACCGTGAAGCCGAAGTTCCTCGGCGGCGAAGTTCCCGAGATCGCCAAAGGCGAATCCCGTCGCACCGTCCTTGCAAACTGGCTCGCGTCGCCGAAGAACCCGTTCTTCGCCCGCAACCTGGCCAACGTCGTCTGGGCCCACTTCCTTGGACGCGGCATCATCGAGCCGGTCGACGACATCCGTGTGAGCAATCCCGCCGTGAATCCTGAACTGCTCGACACGCTCGGGAAGAAGTTCACCGACTACCAATACGACTTCCGCAAACTCGTCAGGGATATCTGCCTCTCCCGCACCTACCAGCTTTCAACCCGGCCCAACGAATCAAACGTCCACGACGACCGCAACTTTGCCCGCGCGGCCATCCGCCGGATGCGTGCCGAAGTGCTGCTCGACAGCATCAACCAGGTCGCCGAAACGCCCGACAAATACCAGGGCCTACCCCGGGGCGCTCGCGCTGTGCAAATCGCCGACGGCAACGTCGCCAACTACTTCCTCACCACGTTCGGCCGCGCCACACGCACGACCGTTTGTTCCTGCGAAGTGAAGACCGAGCCCAACCTCTCGCAGGCGCTCCATCTTCTCAATGGCAGCGCCACCAACGACAAGCTCCAGAATTCGCCCGTGGTGAAGCGGCTGTTCAAGGAACTCAAGGAACCGGCCAAGGTCATCGACGAGCTCTACATGCGCTGCCTCGCACGGAACGCCACCGACGAAGAACGCAGCAAGCTGATGGCTTTCGTCGACAAGGCGAAGACCAAGGACCAGGGGCTGCAGGACGTCTTCTGGTCGTTGCTCAACTCGAAGGAATTCCTCTTCAACCACTGACGACGCGCGATGTTTCCTCGCCCCCTCACGCTTTCGTTCGCGGTCCTGATTGCCGGATCCACTCTCGCGTTCGCGCAGGAGAAGATCACCTACCAGGAACACGTCCTCCCGGTCTTCGAGAACAACTGCAACAAATGCCACAACCCGGACAAGAAGAAGGGTGACCTCGATTTAACCACGTTCGCCGCGTTGCTGCGGGGGGGAGGTTCGGGCCTGGTCGTTGTTTCGGGTGACCCGGAGGCCAGCAAGCTCCACCGTTCGGTCAATCACACCGAGGAGCCGGAGATGCCTCCCAAGGCCAGCAAACTTCCGGGCAAGGATCTGGACCTCATCAAACGCTGGATCGCCGGCGGACTTCTCGAGACATCGGGCAGCAAGGCAGTCGCCGCCAAAAGGCCCGCCATCGACTTGAGTATCGGCGCGACGGCTCAAGGCAAACCTGACGGTCCACCGCCGATGCCGCTGCAGTTTCTGCTCGATCCAGTTACGTCGTCATCGCACTCCACGGCTCCGACCGGGATGGCCACCAGCCCTTGGGCGCCGTTGGTCGCCATCACGGGACAGAAGCAGGTGTTGCTCTACAACACGGAGACGCTCGAACTCTTGGGCATCGTCCCGTTCAGCGAAGGCTCGCCTGCCGATTTGAAGTTCAGCCGCAACGGCAAACTGCTCGTCATCGGCGGAGGCGTTCCCGGCAAGTCGGGCCGGGTCGTTCTCTGGAACATCGAAACCTCCGAACGCATCACCGTTATCGGCGACGAATACGACACCGCCCTTGCCGCCGATCTCAGCCCCGACCAGTCCAAAGTCGCGCTCGGCGGACCCGGCCGGCTCGTGAAGATCTACAGCACCAAGACCGGCGAACTGCTGCATAAGATCAAAAAGCACACCGACTGGGTGACCGCCCTCGCCTTCAGCCCCGACGGTGAAAAACTCGCCAGTGCCGACCGCAACGGCGGCATCAGCGTCTGGGACCCGGACAATGCGCAGGAGCTTTTCAGCCTAGCCGGTCACAAGTCGGGCGTGACCTCTGTCCAGTGGCGCAACGACGGGAAGGTCCTCGCCAGCGCCAGTGAAGACGGCACGGCCAAGCTCTGGGAAATGACCGAAGGCAAGCAGGCCAAGACCTGGACGCCGCACGGCTCGGGCGTGCTTGGTTTCCACTGGGGCATGGACGGCAAGTTCGTCAGCTGCGGACGCGACGGCCAGGTGGCCATCTGGGATGCCAACGGCAACAAGACGAAGTCCGCCGCCGTGACCAATGACCTTCCCGTCCGCGCCGTCCTCAGCCACGACGGCCAACGCGTCATCGCCGCCGATTGGAAGGGCAATGTGACCGTCTACTCCTCCAAGGACGCCAAGCTCCTTGGCACCCTTTCGCTCAATCCCCCAGCCCTCTCATCACAGATCGCCTCCGCCGAAAAAGAACTAGCCGAAGCCAAAGCCAAGTCCGCCGAGTCCGCTCCAATCGAAGCGAAGGTGGCGCGACTCTCCGCCGCCAAGGTCTATGGCGAGATGCAGCGCCTGCGCGACGAACTCGCAGCACAGCAGGCGGAACGCGACAAGCTCGCCACACACGACAAGCGATCCACCGCAAAGCTCACCGCCGAGATCTCCGCCAAGGAAAAGAAGATCGAATCCCTCAGGTCAAAACTTCCGGCCAAGCTCTGAAACCCGTTCCGCGAAGCGGAGCTCCATCGTCGGAGTTCTTCTGCGGAAATGAAAAAGAGCGGAACAGCCTTCGCCGTTCCGCCCTTGGGAAGAACCAATCCAGGACTACTTGGCCACGGCCGCCTGACGGCGGCGGCGAACCATGCCGCCAACCATCATCACGCCGGCGGCCACGGTTCCAACCGTGGTCACTTCCGGCACGGGCGCGAAGTAGTTGTCGACAACATAGTCGCCGATGCTCGCTCCCGACTGTAGACCGGCTGTGTTGTCGAAGTTGAAGTGGATGCCGCCGTAAATGCGACTGATGCCGGCTTCCTCGGCTGCCGCCTGGAAGCTGCTGAAACTACGCGTCACCGGCAGACTCGGGTCCTGGGAAGGGGTCGAAAACGCGTAGGACGATCCGAAGAACTCGGACAGAACGGCCGCAGCCGCCCCGCTGAACGTGCTGTGGCCTGAGGTGTAGGTCGGGAAGGGAGGCGTGGTCAGGAGCGGGGTCCAACCCGTGTCGACGGCTGTCGCACCATTCCCGTCGGTATCGCCCCTTCCAATCGCAGTGATCGGACGCCACAGATCATAGTAATACTTGGCATCCCACGCAGAGATTCCCGCGTCGGCCATGGCGATGTTGAGGGCGGCGAACGTCCGCGCGCTCTTCACCAACGACAGGCTCCCGGCCTCGACCACATCTTGGGCGATGACGTTCCAATGCCCCGGAGGAGTGACGGTTCCACCGCCATCCGCCCAGAACTTCGCGATCTCCGTCTGATCGGCGGTCCGTGTCGACGGCGTGGTCGTTCCATTGCCTCCGAGGGCCTTCACCTGATTGTAGTCGGCCGCATACTCCGCAGAGTTCAAGGTGGGCGGATTCGCGGGACGAAACTGCGACCCAGAGGCCAGTCCAAACGGGGTGACATTTCCCCAAGCCGGTAGAAGCGGCGCCGCGTTGGCTGGCGGCGTCGGTTCCCAAACACCGGGAGCGGGCGCCAAGGAATAGCTTCCCACAACGCTGGACCCGTCTCCGGCGCGACCCGCCAGAATCTGCGCCGCAACCGATCCACCCCATGATTGTCCGTCAGTCTTGCTGGAGCCCGCCGCGATGCTGCCCATCAACCCGTTGTAGTAGGGAGTGAAGACCCCGCTTTGAGCGGGATACAGGCTGTTGAGGACCTGGTAGGCGGCTTCATTGATGGCCGCCTGTTGCGACGCTCCGGCAGGAGCCAGTCCACCCACCTTGTAGGGCTGAAACTCGCGTTGGATGCCGTTGACCGAGTCGTAGATCGCCGTGTGGAAGACGGCGAGGTAATAGGAAGCCTTCGGAGGAGGCGTGCCACCCGTCTTGATCGCGGCGAGGATCTGGTCG
>Ga0163144_10025041_pt1 | contig 11679 bp, 5 predicted proteins | sample OliLak19BULKMAT1_FD_123175 | JGI IMG/M metagenome (GOLD analysis project Ga0163144, IMG submission 123175) | Freshwater microbial mat bacterial communities from Lake Vanda, McMurdo Dry Valleys, Antarctica - Oligotrophic Lake LV.19.BULKMAT1 | ecosystem: Environmental > Aquatic > Freshwater > Lake... | reverse complement strand
CCAATGGCCGCCTTGCGACGGACCTCTTCACCCGATCGGCCCACGTGCGGCGGCCTGCCCGTCACGATCTCACATAGAATGGCCCCCAGTCCAAACACGTCGCTCCGACGGTTGAGGTGCATCGTGTCGCCGTTGGCCTGCTCCGGAGGCATGTAGGCTGGCGTTCCCAATAGTGATCCCATTTCGGTCTCTGTACCGTGGCTGCCACCCGCCGTGCCGGTACTGCGGGCAGTGCGAATTACGGTCCCTTCCTCGGGCTGGTGTAATAGGCTGGCCCGCTCCTCGTCGGCGACCCCACCCTCGGCCAGTACCTTGGCCAATCCCCAATCCATCACCTGCACTTCGCCGAATGCCCCGACCATGATGTTCGCTGGCTTCAGGTCGCGGTGGATTACACCTTTGGCGTGCGCGTAGGCCAGCGTCTGCGAAACTTGCAGCGCAATACCCAACAGACGTGGCCAGTCAGCGGCTGGTCCGATGCGTTCGCCGAGGATGGCTGCCAGGGTTGCCCCCTTAACCAGCTTCATGGTGAAGAATGGGCGATCCCCGAATTGGCCGATGTCATATACAGGGACTATACCTGGGTGTTGCAACTGGGCACCGATCTGCGCCTCTTCGACGAAACGGCGACTCACCTCGGGACGATTGGCATATTTCTCCAGCAAGACCTTTACCGCTAGATCACGGCCCAAGTCGACGTCCCGCCCGCGCAACACTGCCCCCATCCCACCCCGGGCAATTTCTCCTGACAATTGATACCGGTCGCCCATGTCGCCCTTCGGTGGCATGGCGTCCGACTTGACGCGCAGGACGCCGGCGCTCTCACCGTCGGCCTCCTTAAGTAGCACAGGACGCATTTCGCAGCTAGCGAAATTCGACCGAGGTACCTCGGTGTGCCTGCCAAATCCGGCTGCCATCCCTGCCTCCAATGTGTCGGCTGGAAACGACGCAGGCATGGCAGCAGTCCTGTCAGCGCTCAGGTTCGCGTCTTTGTTGTTCTGGTCGAATGATATGTTCAAGGTTCTATTACTCCGGATTTGCAGGGCCAATGAACCAGGATCAGCCGAGCCGCCATTTTCGCGCTTGGAAAATCGAAAAAATTATGAAAGAGCTTTCAGCAAGTTCGTCGCCTCGTGCTCAAGCTGCTCAGGGGAGCCGGGGGAGTGGAACGCAATTACCTGTAAGAGTGCAGCCCGGAATTCTTTCCGTGCGGTGGCATAGGCATGATGTAACTCGGCGGGATCGACGCCCCACTGCTGGGCGATAATGCGGATCGGCAAGTTTTCCTCGAACCTCAACCTGAGCAATTCCACTCGCCGCACCCCTTCCGGTCCGCGCGCGGTTGCCAGTTCGCGTTGTAACTTGGCTGCTTCCCCCATGATCGCTTGTGCCCATGCGCGCTCGAACAGCCGGGCCTGGCTCTCCTCGTTGGCGTCGATCTCATCAGGGAGTGGGCTGGGATTGGGTTGTCGACTTTCGAATCGACGAGCAACATTGCGACTGACGCCGTAGAGGAACGCACGAAAGCTCGGAACCCGACCGGCGTCAACTGCCTCCAGCGCGCCACCCTGTCGGAAACATTCGACGAAGACATCTTGTACTGCGTCGCCAAGTTCACCGATGATCAACGACCCACGCCAACGTGCAGCCAGATAGGCTCGCACAACACCCAAGTACCGGCGTGCGAGTTCCTCGCGGTCGGCTGGGTTACCGGCCGCTGCAGCACGAATGATCGTCCAGCAAGTGGATTCGGAGTTCGACATGTTCTTCGATATTCACAAAGCGAGAAAACAGCAGTACACCGCTTCAGGTTAAATTATTAATTCTAACTCAAATTCAATTCAAGCGGAATTTTCTCGCGACTTGATGGTAGAGTCCCTCGGTTAGCCAATGTCAGCTCGACGCGTCAGCGAGTGGCCGTTTGTCCGACGTTTTTTGATCGCGGCCCCAACTCAACGACACGTGCCGACTCACTTGCGCGTCGAACTCATGTTGCCCGTAGATCGAATTGGTAAGTGGCCAAAGGTTAACGAGGCCAAAGGCGTCAGGAGTGTGTCGAGAGTCATTGTTTTGGAACTGCGTGTCCTGAGAGCAGAATCGAACTTAGCGCGGTTCAGGCAACGCTGACGGTTTTGTCTCTCCAGCACGCATCGGTTTAGCACACTTGTGCGCCAAAATTGCTATCCATTTGCACAAGGAACCTGCGCTTTGGGCAAAACACTCCGGCACGAATTACTCTGAATCGAGGGTTGGTTCATTTCGTAGAATTGTCGGGAAGTCGTGCAGGAAGCTTTGCACGGTGCCATGACTCAAAGGGAACCGGATCGGAGATCGTGTCGACGGCACGGGAGATTTTCCGATGCCAACGAATTTAATTTGGTTGCCACGATTGAGAACTATTTGCGATCTCGAAATCTGCCTCGAGGTACTCGCGACGAATACAGCGTTACCATGCGAAAATGGATAGAGTGGGGGAAGGATGTGCCGATTGAACAAATGGGTCGCAACGACATACGCGAGTTCTTGGATTGGGTTCGCGAAAGAGCCGTTTCTATCGACGGAGGCAATCCAGGTCGAACGTCGAACAAGGCCAGAGAAAACCTTCGCGCTGTTTTGGCTTGGGCCTGGGAACTGGATCTGATCGACGCACTTCCGAGGTTTCCACAAGCCAAGCAACAACGAAGCGTTGCTGGCCGGCACTACCTCACCAAAGCTGAGCTCAACGCACTGATTGCAAATATTAAGCCCAAGCGAAACGTTGAATCAGGAGCCGAGCAGCCATGGTTGCTCAAAGACCTTCGAAAGACTTGTGCGACCCACTACGACCAGCATTTACCAGAATCATCGATCGAAATTCTCGGCCATTCTGTTGGAGGAGTTACCTATCGCCATTACGCACATCGAGATCCATTGGCATTCAAAGCGATTACCACCATCCCGCAACCGTCAGCGTTTTTGTCGTTGGTGAAGGGAATAGATGGCGAGTGCCCATGCTGCCGCAGGAAGTTCTGAGCATCTGCGTTCGGTTTGGGCGACCGATGCATCGAAACTGAATTTCCGTTAGTGACTCAGGACGGTTAGTCCTGAGTTAGAACCATGAATCGACAGAAAACCATTTAGCTCGGCTTCAGGTCCTGCAGGGTCTTGTTTCGGAAACGTGAAAAATCGAAGACTCAAAAACCACTCAAAGGAATAGAACCTTGAAAATCGCGCGAGCGGGGCCGTGGCCCCTGAACCCCGCAGTGTTGCTGCACGACTGAGGACATCGCGCTCCTCCCCGCTTCGCCAGCAGGCGTACGGCAGCTACGGTCGATGTTCGACAGGCGCTTTCTCCGTGCCTCCGCCAGTTGCCTCCGCTCCCATGACCTTTGACTCGATAGCCGGACTCAGGGCTAGCCGGAACCCAACGCTACTGCTCCGGCTCGACGAAGCGGCCGAGGAGCGCCGAAATGACCTAGAATTCGCGGCCGCCTCGCTCCAACTGCCGCCAGATATCTCGCTTTTCCAGCCCGAGACGCGATCGATACACCATTCCCGCACATTGCCGTGCATATCGTGCAAGCCCAATGCGTTGGGCAACTTGGAACCTACTATCGATGTTATTCTTGCAGGGACGCTCTGACAGTACTTTATCAATAGAGTCTCGTCATTCCCACTCGAATACTCTGTTTCGGTTCCCGCTCTACAGACGTACGCCCACTCCGTGCTTCTTAACAAACGGTACCCCGTAGCATTTGGTATCTCTTCCCACACGTCGTACTCCTCTCCATCACTTCCATCCCATTTTTTTTCTACTTCCTTGGTACCGGTACGTCTGAAGCATGGACTGAGGCCCTCTTTCAGGCTCAACCAGTTACAGTACATGGCCGCATCGTACCAACTCACCGTGTCGGCGGGATGCGCAGCAGTTTGACCTCTATACCCAGCAACACTGTTCCACTCGTTCGGTTTCTCCATCGCAGGAAATTTTTCATCGGACATGAACTGCTCAAACTGACCACGAGTCACTTCACAATCGGCAACCCAATACTCTTCATAGTCATCGAACTTCCATTCTGGAGTATTCCATTCACTAAAAAACTCATAAAATCGTGGATCGCGATGCAAGATCGCAAAATCCGGATCCGTGATCAAATAATCCAAGTCGCTAAAGCCCAGTTTCTGTGATCGGGCTAAAAGATCGAAGGCTTTTTCGACGAATTGGGTTGAAGCAACTTTTGCCCGATCCGTGGTCGCTTGCGCGCACAATGCCGCAGCGCATGCAAGGTCGTACATCCCATCCACATCGTTGGAAAAATCCTTTGAGACAGTTCCCAATTGCCGCAATGCAGTTTCTGTTTCTCCAAGCCAAGCGGAAACCTGAATTTCCACATAGGCCTTTCGGTATGCTGGCAGCTTAGCTCCTTGATAGGTAACTAAAGACTCCCTAGCTTCATCCGCTCTACCGAGCTTTGCGAGCGCCAACGTTCGGTATTGCAGGATCGTTGGTTGCAGTTCGATATCGGCGTCCGTCAGCAGACGGTCAAAATCCTTTAATGCCTCCTCCGTTTTTCCAGTATGGAAATAGGCGATCGCCCGAGCCTCGGGGATTTCCATCTCGGATACAGCGACGTTTTCTAGGCCTTCTAGTTGTTGTCGATATCCTTCGATCGGATCATGGAAATCTGGCGGAACGGGCCGGATCCGAAGCATGGTGGAACCGACCGAATTCACAAACCAGTCTCGTTGCGGCCTGATTGTATTCTGCTTGGGGATTTCTGGCATGGGTAATTTCCATTGCCGCAACAACCAACTCGCGGCGCTGTGCGTAGAGGTATCTCCCTTTTCAACAAACCACTCCGATGCGAGATTCTTCCACAATCTTTGATTCTCTTCCGAGACGCGGTCCGATGAAACGCTACCAACGCCAAGGCAAATACCAGACCGCAAAGCCGAACTATCGGTCCCCCGAACCGTTCTCGCCAGTTCTCCGAGAGCCAGCTCCCAGCGTGGAAACTCGTCGATAAACAACGTCCGCTGTTCGGGGTCAGGACGGTTTTCGTACGTACACATGTCGTTGGCGATGTCTGTACTACTCAAACCTAACGAGGCGATGGCGAGTTTTGCTTTCCGACGCCAAAGTGTTGTATCCAAACATTTTGTGGCTTCGGTCTTTAACGCGACCATTGCTTTGTCGCGATCAAACTTGAGAGCCTCAACGAAATTGCCAGTGTCCGTTTCGGCGATGTCGTCGATTTGTGAAACCAGGTATTCTGTTTTGAAGTATTCTGCTTTGACACGACCAAACTCCGCTAACGCCAAAGCAAGGGCAAGTTTGTGCCGCGGATTCTCTTCTAACTCGAATCGCTTGGTCAATTCACCAAGAACCAATTTTTGGGGCAACTTTCGGAGTTCTTTAATATTAAAAGGGATCGAGGGTCCAAGGTTATTCTGCAACGATGCTACGGCAACGCGAGTTTGCTCCTTTTGATTCTTCCAACGCTCAGCAGATGCCCAAGACTGAATCCCCAAACCAATCAACAACAGCGCCACCAAGCCTCCACCCCACTTCAAACCATGAAGCTTTCCGGCCGATCGCATCATTGCCCGTTGTGGATCCGTCCAACGCTTTGAGTCGGTTAGTGTGCGGATGCTCAGCCATTCCGGCAGCGATGGCAGGAACCGGTTTTCTGGCTTGGAATTCCAGGTTACCGAAGCGTCGAACAGTCGAAGTTCCGCTCGGCCTCGACGGGTTTCTTTCTGTTTGCGAGTCAGCCACTCCCGCAAGGAATGAACCATATAGTCGTGCGTCAGTTGATAGAAGCGAGTGCCGAGGTGCGAGTCGCTAAAGAAATTACTGCCGGTGTTGCCTTCTGGATCGGTTGGAGTAATAAGCCGGATCTCGCGGTCCAGAATGCGAACCAGGTCATCGAAATCCTTGGGGCGGTTGCCATAGCCAGAGGCTTCCAGCAACTCAACGTAGGATCGCATGGTCCCTTTAATGTCGGTACCGCCATCGGGCAGCAAGTCTTTCAAAACCGCGCGGGCCGCATGCTGGTGATAGCGATGTTCAGGTGGTGACGTGGAAGCACTGAACGTCTCTTCCAGAAAGGTCACGCCAACGCCTTTCGTGCCTCCGACTTCTTTCAAAGTCGCTGGCGTCCACGCCTTGCCTTTCATCATCTCGGCAAAAAGAGCCAAACGAACACAGTTGACCTTGCCTTCTTCAGCCAGACCAGCGACCGATTTTGTGATGAAGGATTTCTGCTCTTTGTTCAGTTCACCGACTTTTTCTGGCAAGGTTCCAAATGCCCGACCAAATGCCGCCAGGACTTTCTCAGCATGTCGAATCGGAAACAGATCGACAGCAGCCGAGTTCTGTGCCTCTACGAGTCGAATTTCCAAGTCCCGCATAAACCTTGTCGCCGCCATCCAGAAATCATCCCGTACCATCACTATGCATTGCACCCGCCCACCGTCGCACTGCCGCAGGGCTTGCACCAGATCGCTGTTTTCCTCTTCCTTCGGGGCGTGTAGCCATTGCTCAAACTGGTCAAGAACGATCAGCACTTTCTTGCCGACTGGAATGCCTTGGCCGCGCCGCAATGCCATCAGCGTGGCTTTCAGGCTCATGTTGTCTTCCAGTGCCGGGCAGCCTTTACGCAACCCATGCAGGAGTCGAGCCTCGGTTTCTCCCGGTGTAGCTTCGATGTAAACGGGAATCACGTCCTCGGAGAGACGAGGCAACAGTCCCGCCTTGACCAGCGAGGACTTGCCGCAACCCGATGGTCCATAGATCACGCCGACTGAGAACGTGTTGTCAGGATCGGTTTCCTCGATCCGAGTCTTCCAAAACCGCAGGCTGTCCGGCAGGCCGTCACGATCTCTGGGGCCGGGCAGCAGTTCCAAAAAGAAGTCTGCGTCGTTCGCGTCGAACGACCGCAAACCCTTCGGCACGATCTTGATCGACTGGCTACCAGACGCGCCCAAATTCGCGGCCCCCGACGAACCAGTATTCGAACTGATCGGAGTGAACGTTCCTTTCGAGAGGTGCGTTTTCTCAGTCACCGAGGTCATGCCGCCCGGCGACACGCCGCTCTGGATAATTGCCTGTTCGACTAAGAACAATCGCAGGTCTTCGGCCATGTCGTGTGCAGAGGAATAACGGTCACTGGCCCGCTTCGCCATCGCCTTTTGACAGATGCGCTCCAGTTCCTTCGGCAACTTCTCGTCGTATTGTCGAAGTGGCTTGGCTTCGTAACTCGTCACTTGCTCGAACAGTTCTGCTCGCGTATCGCCACGAAACGGCCGACGACCGGCAAGTAGCTCGTAGAACACGACGCCTAAACTGAAAATGTCGCTGCGACCATCGACTCGATGCCCTTCGCCGTGGACCTGTTCGGGCGACATGTATGCCGGCGTTCCAGCGTACTTCGGTCCCTTGCCGATATCTTCTTCCCGCAAGGCAAGACCGAAATCCACAACGTACGGCTTACCGTCGTTACCGATCAAAATGTTGCCCGGCTTCACATCCCGATGGACAAGTCCCTGCTTGTGGGCGTAGTGCAGAGCGTCAGCGACAGTTGCGACCAGTTCAGCAGCTTTCCGATATGCGAGCCGCTCTTGTTTCAGTTTCGTGGCGAGGTCGGTCCCCGGGACGTATTTGGTAACAATGTAACAGCGACAATTAATTGTGCTGCCGACATCATGTACCGGGACAATACCGGGATGATCAAGGCTGGCGACCGTGCGGGCTTCCGCCAGATAAGCTTCTGCGTCTTCGGGTGCGGCTATCAGCTTGGCGTGCGGCACCTTGATGGCCACCGGTCGGTTTAGTTGTTCATCGTGGGCCAAGTAGACCACTCCGAATCCACCCCGGCCCAACTTACGCTGAATGACGTATCGACCAAGCCGCTCGGGCTGCGGTTCATCTTCTTCGACTTTGTTGTCCCGCGATGGGCCTTCGGTGCTCGCCAATTCCGGTGCAGCGCGAAAAACGGCTTCGATCAACGATTGATCACCGAGAAATCGCTGGTTGTACTCGTCCATTGTAAATCGTTCGCCAGCCGACCTTCGCATTTCGATTTCGATCGCGAGCAACTCTCGTAATAAATGAGGTCGCAGGGCCGAATTCGCCGCGAGCACGTTTTCGATCGAAGGCCGCTGACCCGCTCGCAATGCATCTTCGAATTTATCGGCCAGTTGGTCGATGACTTGGCATTGCTCCACGGATAAGTCGCTCAATGATTTCATGGCTCGATATATCGAAATGGGTCTACCAGGGTGAGTACCAACCGATGAGGTGGTAGTGGGATCGCTCCAAGCTATGGCAAAACTCCCAAGAATCCAACTAGAAGTTACAATAAGTCTAACGTTTTTCGCTGCCAATCAAAACGCATCCAAGATTTATTCGCGGTGTAGTTAGCAAAGTTGCAAGTGACCGCGTGTGAAGGAAGTCACGTTGACTACAGACGAGAAGATGAAAGCCAATCCACGTTCGTTCTTTCGAGGAGCGAAGGTTACTCGACAGCCTTGGTGGCAGCCGCCATGGCTAACTTGCCATCGCGGTGGACAGCGTTTGGAAATGTAGCCAAGCAACCAAGCTCGATTGCTCCAACCGTGCTAGAAATACTTCGACGGCTCTGTCTAGATCTTGCATCACCTTGTCGCAGTCTCCCTTGGAGGACCAAGAGGGGGTTCTCAATCCCGAGCTTGCCCCCGAGGCGAAGCGATTCACAAATTTTGTATTTACTGCTCACCACTCACTGCTTTTGCAAACCGCAAAATTTCCGAGGCCCGCTCACGGGTCAATTTGAGGGCGGTCGGGTCTCGTGCCGTATCGAGCAAAATCTGCTGTACCTGCTTATGATGCGCTAGATCGCGCAGCGCCCGTTCAGCCTCAGAATGTAAGAGTAACTCGCCACGTAAAAGTAACTCGCCAAGAGCCGACACGACAGCCTTGGCTGCTCTTTGATTGTCCGGCTCCCATCGCAACAGGCAAACCCAAAAAGCTGGAACAACAAATTTTTCCGCATCCTCCAACACCCGTAATCGAAACTCTTCGTCAAACTCAACACCTTCCGTTACCAGTTGTATCAATGCAAGATGATCCAACCGATTCACAATAAAGATTCCTTTAAGGAGTGTTGGCTCGAGTATCGGCCTGATTTTTGGGTTGTGTGGGTCGAGCATGGCTAGACCGCAGGCGGCCAGATTGCTGTCTTCCTCGTACTCTCCCTCTTTCGTCTCGGTGCCTTCTTCCAACACCGGATTCTTGATCGTCAAGAAGCGCTCGAGCGGTTCCTTCGCAGCATGCGATTCTCTCTTGTACTCCCATAGCATGAGGATAGATTGATCGGTCAGAACACGTCCTTGCTCGAATGCACTCACCAAGCCCGGTACGACTTGATCTGCATCGGGTTGGATGGAAAGCAATGCTCGATAGGCAGCGTCGCAAACACTTCTTGTGTCCCGAAAACAGCTGAGCGGACCTTCTGCATAGTTATGAAAGCTTTTGTCGAAGAGGAGCGGTACTAGCTTGGGAGTCACCGTATTTGCGAGCGTTCCTAGTTTTCCCAGTGCGCTGGCGGCTTCGATTCGCACAAGGGGTTGAGAGTCCGAAAGAAGCTGCGACAGCGGTTCGATCAACTTATCGGCTGATTGAGGCAGGTTTCCCAGTGCTTTCGCCGCCGCGGCGCGAACGTTGGCATCACTATCGTTTAGCGATGGCAGCAAGAGAGTCGCGGCGACGGAGACACTCCACGATTCCTTCTCAAGAATTGTACTCATTTCCTTTTCAAGCACTGTACTCATTGCATTCGCTGCGCGAGCGCGAATCGACGGCTCAGGATGACGAAGGGCTTCTTCGAGGATTGGAAACGCGGTGGGACCAATCAATCCAAGCGCCTCGGCGGCATGTGCGCTCGGACAGTCGCCACTGCCATCATCCCCGAATGCCTGGGTATCTAGCAAGTCTCTAGCCAAAGCGGGAACGGCGACTGAAGCTGCATTCCCAATTCGTCCCAGTGCATCGATCGAAGCGATGTGCACGCCGATGTCTTCGGATCTCAAAAGTTTAATGAGCGTGGGAACGCAAATCGCGGCGCGTTCTCGGAAAATACCCAAATTCCAAATCGCACTTGTAGCATCACTGTCCGCAGAGACACGCTTACCGCCTCGCCTTGCCAGAATCGTTGGTGGTTTAACCGCAACCTCGATCAAGACTTGCAATGCTCGTTCGAGCGGGCCATCCATGGCGTTCAAGGCGTAGGCGGAAGCGATACGGACTTTCGTCGATGGAGCTTCGAGCAGATCCACCAATCGTTTCTCAACTTTCTGGCGATTCACTTGCCCTAGGTAGCCCAGAGTGCTGACAGTACCCAAAGCACTCTCGACTTCCTCAGGATCGTCAGCATCTAGTTGAGAAAGAAATTCTTTAACGTACGGGTCGGCTTCAACTCTCGGCTTGCCATCAAGGCTTTGGCCCGAACAAAAAAGAAAGAACGTAAACAGTATTAGGTAAGTGGTTAGGACGATTTTCATTTTTTCAACTCATCAATTTTTACGTTCGGGAATGCAGCTCGCGGTTTTTTACGAGGGTAACCATAGGAGACCTGTTGGATCATGCGTCAGTAATCCCTCACTTCAATCTTACACTTAGGCATCAACTTCTTCAAGTCTGTCTCGGCTTTAGAATCGAGCCCGGACTTTCTAAGCACAAGGCTTTTCAGGCCTGTCATTTTTCCAAACTCGGCAATTGATGTTTTGGTTAGCTTGGCATTCAAAATTTCTAATCGCTCAAGTTTTCCGAGTTGGTCCGCGACGGAAACAATCTCAGATTCGACGATCCGCGAGTCATCGATAAGTAGCTGCCTCAGGCTTGGAAACCAGTCTCTTATTTGCTCCAGTGAATAGTGCTCTTTCAATTTTAGATCGAGGCGGGTAAGTTTCGGTAGACTTGCAAGAGCCTTCAGGCCATCTCCTTTCAAATCCACGCTGTCAAGTTTAAGTGTCCTCAGGCCGTCACACGATCCACCGATGGAAGCTGTACTTACTTCACCATTCGAGAGTTCGAGACGGTTCGGGTTGGGCAACTCACTTAGCCGAACCAATTGCTGATCGGAGATCCCCGCTAGGGAGAAGCTTGAATTCTAAAGTTTACTCTCCGTTACAGCTTGCTCGCTGGCCACTGTGGGTGGTAGCAAATTCTTCGTTGGAAAAGCGGTTCCCTCACCTGAGATAACTAAATATCTTGTGCGGGTCACATTTTCATCGGCGGAAAACGGTTCGCGATAGACCTTCGGTATTTTCTCCAAAACAGCTTCATTCTTTGGATCATCCCAGGGAACACTAAAGTCGTATTCACTGTAGAGTGCGGTTTCTTGGAGAAAGGGCAAAAGTAAGACTCGCCAACTATGCCATGGCTTTCCATCTGAGCCATAAACGATTGCCGGTGGTAGCCGCTGGTAAGCCGCATGATAGTTGTGGAAGGCCACTGCAATCTCCTTCAAAGAATCTGAAATTGCCATGCTCTTTTCTGCGGCTTGCGCGAATTGCAAAGCCTCCTCAACAGTATCGGTCTTTGGAAAGCTACTAAAATTGCGTCCAGGCGGATAAAGAGATCCGACTGAGTTAGTTTCTCCAGCCTTGATCGTGAAAAGCGAACGAAATTTAGCTAAGTCCAAATCGTCCTGGATATTG
>Ga0163144_10025039_pt1 | contig 11680 bp, 9 predicted proteins | sample OliLak19BULKMAT1_FD_123175 | JGI IMG/M metagenome (GOLD analysis project Ga0163144, IMG submission 123175) | Freshwater microbial mat bacterial communities from Lake Vanda, McMurdo Dry Valleys, Antarctica - Oligotrophic Lake LV.19.BULKMAT1 | ecosystem: Environmental > Aquatic > Freshwater > Lake... | reverse complement strand
GGCGGCCAGCGTGCCGGTGGCTTGGCAGCTGTATCTGCCACACGAGTGGGCCGAGGACGATGCCCGGCGCGAGAAGGCTGGGGTGCCTGAGGTGATCGAATTCGCCACCAGACCGGCGATGGCGGTGCGCCAGATCGAGCACCTGCTGGAACAAGGAGCGCCCCGGCACTGCGTGCTGGCCGACGCCGGCTACGGCGTGGACACGGCGTTCCGAGAGCGGTTGAGCGAACTGGGTCTGCGCTACGTCGTCGGCGTCACCGGCAGCATCACGGTGTGGCCGCCCGGACGCGAGCCATTGCCTGCTCTTGCCTACACCGGCCGCAGCGCGCGCCCGAAGGCTCGGGCATCTGTGGCACGCTGCCGGACACCGGCGAACGCTACCTGTCGACGCCGCTGTTCGAAGGCGTGGCCACGAGATGACTCCGGACGAAGAGGCGCTGTCGCGCTCCACGTCCGGCTACCAGATGCTTGCCGCTCGAGGCACCGGCGGCTATCGCGCTCGTTGCCTGTTACTCAATGCCCGGATGCTCCCGACGCCCCGATGCCGGTTTCCGAACGCACCTGCTGGGCCAGGAAGCCCGCGCGATCGACCTTGGCGCGCGCGCTCTTGTCGAGGATCGAGAACAGCCAGATGCCGACGAACGCGAGGGTCATCGAGAACAGCGCCGGCGATTGGTACGGGAACAGTGCCGAGCCCTTCGGATTGCCGAGCGTGACCTCCCAGACCGACGGCGAGACGACCGTCAGCGCCACCGACGAAATCAGGCCCAGGAAGCCGCCGATCACCGCACCGCGGGTCGTGCAGTCCTTCCACAGCACCGACATCAGCAGCACCGGGAAGTTGGCCGACGCCGCGATCGCGAACGCCAGAGAGACCATGAACGCGATGTTCTGCTTCTCGAAGGCGATGCCCAGCAGCACCGCGATGATGCCGAGCGCGATCGTGGTCAGGCGCGACACCTTCAGCTCCGCAGCACTGTCGGCCTTGCCGCCTTTGATCACCACGCCGTAGATGTCGTGTGAAACCGCTGCGGCGCCGGCCAGCGTGAGGCCTGCCACCACCGCCAGGATGGTCGCAAACGCCACCGCCGAGATGAAGCCGAGAAACACGTTGCCGCCGACCGCGTTGGCCAGGTGGATGGCCGCCATGTTGCCGCCGCCCAGCAGCCCGCCCTTGGCATCGAGGAACTGTGGGTTCGTCAGCACGAAGCTGATCGCGCCGAAGCCGATGATGAACGTCAGCAGGTAGAAGTAGCCGATCCAGGTGGTGGCCCACAACACCGACTTGCGCGCCTCCTTGGCGTTGGGCACGGTGAAGAAGCGCATCAGGATGTGCGGCAGCCCGGCGGTGCCGAACATCAGCGCCATGCCGAAGCTGATGGCAGAGATCGGATCCTTGATGAAGCCGCCCGGGCCCATGATCGAAAAGCCCTGGGCCGCAGCCTCGGCCGGCGCCTTGCCGGCAGCGGCGGCGATGCCGGTCTTGACCTCGACCGCTTTGGCGAACATCGCCTCCGGGCTGAAACCGAACGAGGAAAGCACCATGAGGGCCATGAAAGACGCGCCGCCGAGCAGCAAAACGGCCTTGATGATCTGCACCCAGGTGGTCGCCGTCATGCCACCGAACAGCACGTACACCATCATCAGCGCGCCGACGAGCACGACCGCAATCCAGTATTCCAGGCCGAACAGCAGCTTGATCAACTGGCCCGCGCCGACCATCTGCGCGATCAGGTAAAAGGCCACCACCACCAGTGTGCCGGAGGCCGCGAAGATGCGCACCGGCGTCTGCGCAAAACGGAACGCGACCACGTCGGCAAAGGTGAACTTGCCCAGGTTGCGCAGCCGTTCGGCAAGCAGGAAGGTCACCACCGGCCAGCCGACCAGGAAGCCGATCGAAAAGATCAGGCCATCGAAACCGCCGACCATCACCGCAGCCGAAATGCCGAGGAACGAAGCCGCCGACATGTAGTCGCCCGCGATCGCCAGGCCGTTCTGGAACCCGGTGATGCCGCCGCCGCCGGTGTAGAAGTCGGCTGCGGATTTCGTTTTGGCGGCGGCCCATTTGGTGACGCCGAAGGTGAACAGCACGAACACGCCGAACATGCCGATCGCGGTCCAGTTGGTCGGCTGCTTTTCGGCCTGGCCGAGATCGGCGCCCGCAGCCCAGATGGACGCGGACACACCGAACAGCGCGGCCAGCGTGAGCAGTTGGCGCAGGGCGAGGGGAAAGCGGCTCATTTCAGCACCGCCTTGCTGATTTGTTCGGCCAGGCTGTCGTACTCGCTATTGGCGCGCCGGACGTAGATGGCGGTGATGACGACCGTGAAGACGATGACGCCGAAGCCGATCGGAATGGCGTACGTCATGACGCCTGCCCCCAGCCGGGTGGCGAGGAACGGCTTGTTGAAGGCGACGAGCAGGATGAAGCCGTAGTACACGACCATCATCGCCAGGGTCAGCCACATGCCGAAGCGGGTGCGCTTGGCTTTCAGTTCCTGGTATCGGGGGTCGCGCACGACACGTGCGGTCAGGTCATCTTGCATGTCGTCTCCTGCGTTTATTGCTTGTCAGTTCTCTTCGGCGAGTTGATCCAGGACCGCTGGGTTCTCGAGTGTCGATATGTCCTGCGTGATCACGTCACCCCGGGCCAACGAGCGCAGCAATCTGCGCATGATCTTGCCGCTGCGTGTCTTGGGCAGGTTGTCGCCGAAGCGGATGTCCTTGGGCTTGGCGATCGGGCCGATCTCCTTGGCGACCCAGTTGCGCAATTCGTTGGCGATCCGCTTCGCCTCGTCGCCGGTGGGCCGGCTGCGCTTGAGTACGACGAAAGCGCAGATCGTCTCGCCGGTGGTCTCGTCGGGGCGGCCGACCACGGCCGCTTCGGCGACGAGTTCGGTGCACGACACCAGCGCGGATTCGATCTCCATCGTGCCCATGCGGTGCCCGCTCACGTTGAGCACATCGTCGATGCGGCCGGTGATCGTGAAGTAGCCGGTCGTGGCATCGCGGATCGCGCCGTCGCCAGCCAGGTAGAACCCGTTGAGCTCCGGCGGAAAGTAGTTCGACCGGTAGCGCTCGGGTTCGCCCCAGACCGCGCGGATCATGCCGGGCCATGGCTTCTTCACGACCAGGATGCCGGCCTGGCCGTTCGGCACGTCGTGCCCGCCGTCGTCGACGATCGCCGCGGCGATGCCCGGGAACGGCAGCGTGCACGAGCCCGGCACCAGCGGTGTGGCGCCAGGCAGCGGCGTGATCATGTGGCCGCCGGTTTCGGTCTGCCAGAAGGTGTCGACGATCGGACAGCGGCCGCCGCCGATGTGCCGGTGGTACCACTCCCAGGCGGCGGGATTGATCGGCTCGCCGACCGACCCGAGGATGCGCAGCGAGCTCAGGTCGTAGCGATCGGGATGGATCGCAGCGTTGCTTTCGGCAGCCTTGATCAGCGAACGGATCGCCGTCGGCGCGGTATAGAAGATCGTGACCTTGTGGTCCTGGATCATCTTCCAGAAGCGGCCCGCATCGGGGTAGGTCGGAACGCCTTCGAACATCACCTGAGTGGCACCGAGTGCGAGCGGGCCATAGGTGATGTAGGTGTGGCCGGTGACCCAACCGATGTCGGCGGTGCACCAGAAGACATCGTTGTCTTTCAGATCGAAGGTCCACTGGGTGGTAACGGCGGCATGCAGCAGGTAGCCGCCGCTGCAATGCTGCACGCCCTTGGGCTTGCCGGTAGAGCCCGAGGTGTAGAGCAGAAACAGCGGGTGCTCGGCACCGACCCATTCGGGCTCGCAGGTGCTCGGCTGGCTGGCGGTCTCTTCGTGCAGCCAGTGGTCCCGTGCGGCGTCCCAGGCGACCGTGGCACCGGTGCGGCGATACACGATCACGTTCTTGACCGACTCGCAGCCTTGCGCGAGCGCTTCATCGACAATGCCCTTCAGCGGCAAGGCCTTGCCGCCGCGCAGTTGCTGGTCGGCGGTGATGACCATGACGGCACCGGCGCCCTCGATACGGTCGCGCAGGCTGTGGGCCGAGAAGCCGCCGAACACGACCGAGTGCGTCGCGCCGATGCGGGCGCAGGCCTGCATCGCGACCACGCCTTCGACCGACATCGACAGGTAGATGACGACACGGTCGCCTGGCCTGACACCGCGCGCCTTCAGCGCATTGGCCAGCTTGCAGGTTCGAGCCAGCAAATCGTGGTAGGTGACGCGGCTGACTGCGCCGTCGTCGGCCTCGAAGATGATGGCCGTCTTCGCTCCCTTGCCGGCCAGCACGTGACGGTCCAGGCAGTTGTACGAGACGTTCAGCGTGCCGTCTTCGAACCACTTGTAGAACGGCGCTTCGCTGTCGTCGAGCGAGCGGGTGAACGGTGTCTTCCAGCTCACGAACTCGCGCGCGAGCCGGGCCCAGTAGCCGTTGTAGTCGGCTTCGGCCTCATCCACCAGCTTCTGGTAGGCAGCCATGCCCGACACATGAGCGCCCTTCACGACGGCCGGCGGTGGCGCGTAGGTCTTCGAGCTGGATTCGTTCACGGCATCTCCCGGACATCGACAAGGCCATCTGGCCGGGCAAACCCCGGAACATGTTGCCGTCGATGAAACGCCTCAGTGTGCGTGCGCCGCCCAGCCGCGGCTTGATGCAGATCAATTCATCGGCCGTGCAGCAGCCGCCGCAGTTTGATGAAGGCAAGGCCGGCCATCACGGCATCGTTGATCGCATCGTGTGCATCGCGCAGCGGCAGACCCAGGTCTTTCATGATCGTGGCAAAGCGCAAATCGATGTCGCCGCCGCGCTGGTGGGTCGGCAACTGGCGGTTCTTGAAATCGTAGTACATCGCGGAAATCTCGATCTTGCGCTGCGGCAGGCGCACTCCGAGCATCGGCCAGATCTCGCGGTTGAGCATCGCGACGTCGAATTCGAGGAAGTAGCCGACCAGCGGCCGGCTGCCGATGAAGTCCATCAGCTGTCGCATCGCCTGCTCGGGCGCCAGCCCGTACGCCACGTCACTCTCGCGCAAGCGGTGCACCCGCACACTGTCGGCCGGGATCGCGCGTTCGGGCCGCACCAGCAGTTCGAGGCGCTGGCTGGTCAACAGGCGCTTGCCGACGATGCGCACCGCGCCGATCGAGATGATCTTGTCCTTGCGGACGTCCAGGCCGGTGGTCTCGCAATCGAGCGTGATCCACTCTTCGTCAGGCGGCGCGTCGTACATGAATGCAAAACGCGGGTCGGCCAGGTGATGGAGCATCCACCCGCGGTGCACCGCGCGCAGCCAGCGCATCAGCCTTCCTCGAGATGGAACTGATGGCGCACGAGCGCCTTGAAGCGCTTGACGACAGCCAGCGTGTCTTTCAACAGGTCGCGCTCGAGGCTGCCGAGCCGATCGACGCGCACGGCGCCGCTCACCGGGTGCTGCGTGTCGAGCTCCGCCAGGCCGGCCTCGAGCCTGAGCCCCATCAGGAAGTGCAGGCTGTCGATGAGGTCGGTTGCCAGGTCGGCAGGCAGGCGCCCGTTGACCACCAGCGCGTCCAAGCGAGCGGCGGTGCCGGTCGCCTGCACGTGGTCGCGCAGCGCGAGGCTGCGAACGCCATGCACGATCGGGAAGATGCCGGCCTTCTTCGGGTCGATGGCATGCGTGTCGGGTTGACCGACCTGCAACAGCCGGTTCCACCAGCCGCCAGTCGAGTCGGGGAAAGAATCGATCGCCGCGGCGAAGCGGCCGAGCAGGGCATCGTCGGCCGACACGAGGCGGTCGACCTCCGCGCGCACGCCGGCCAGCAATGACACATCGCCGGCCACGGCGTGGGCGTCGATGAAGCTGGCCAGCGCTATCAACCCCGGCGCGTCGGGCCGCAGCATCCAGTTGCGCACGACGCCAGCGAACTCGCTTGCGCCGTGGCGCCACAGCGGGTTGCTCACCATGATTCCGCCGGGGCACTCCGGGTAGCCGAAGTTGCGCAGGGCGGCCGAGAAGCGTCGGCATGCCTGGTCGACGTCGGTGGCGCTGACGTTCGCTCCATCGCGCACGACCAGGCCATTGTCCTGGTCGGTCTTCAGCAATTGTTCGCCGCGGCCTTCGCTGCCCATCACGAACAGGCAGCTGTCAGCCACCAGTTCTGCGGGAGCCACGAGCTGCCATGTGCGCTCGAACAGCTTGGCGTTGAGCGCCTGCACCAGGTGCGCGGTCTGACCCACCCGCGTACCGCCGCGATGCAGCAAGGCGATGAAGCGGGTGATCTTTTCAGCCTGTTCGGCCAGGGTGTCGAGGGACTGGGCCCGCACGATCTGCACCGTGATGAGGTACGAATGGTTCGACAGGAAACTCAGCAGGTCCAGCTGCTCGAGCAAGCCGACGATCTGCTCGCCGGCGACGACGACAACGCGGTGCACCTGGTGCTGGATCATCACCGCGAGCGCCTCGAACAGCGGCACGCCTGGCGCGATCGTCACCAGCTTGAAGGTGGCCAGCTCGCGCACCGCCAGGCTGTCGAGCGGCCGACCATCCACGATGGCGCGCTGCAGCCCGGTGTTGGTGAAGATGCCCAGCCGCTCACCATCGCGCACCAGCAGGCTGCTCGTCTGGTGTGCCTGCATCGCGGCCGCGGCGGCGACGATCGACGTAGCGCCATCGATGACATGCGCCGGCCGCAGGAAGGCTTCGTCGACCCGCGACATCGTCAGCGCGTGCAACTCGCGCTGACTGTGACGCTGCGCCAAGGCGCCGAGCTTCTCGGACAGGTCCGAGAACAACAGCGCCGCGAATGTGGCATTGCGCGAGATCAGCGCATTGACGACGACCTTGGCCAATTCGTAGGCCAGCACCTCCTCGGCGGCGACGAAGCGGCTGCTGGTGCGGCCGGAGACCAGCGAGCGGCCATCGAAGCAGTCGTCCGGCCCGAACGTGGCCACCAGCTCGTTGGCGTCGAATTGCGAGACGTGGCCCTTGATGAGGATGACCAGGTGCGTCGGCTCGACGCCGCGCTCGAGGATCGTCTCGCCGTCCCGGAAATAGACGATGTCGACGCCGTCGCGGACCATTTTCTGCTCGCCCGCGTCGAGGCAGTCGAACGGCGAGGCCGCGAAGTTGAACGCATTCGGCATGACCGATGATGAACCCGCCAGCGATCAGAAACACACGATAAACTGAAACACAGGGAGCTTCAGGCTCGCGCTTCAGGTGCAGAACATCGAGTAGTCGAGGCCCGCATGGAAACTCCAGGCAACCTTTTCGTCGTCGCAGCGCCCAGCGGTGCCGGCAAGTCGAGCCTCGTCAACGCGCTGCTCGAACTCGATTCGCATCTCGCACTTTCGGTGTCGCACACCACGCGCGAGCCGCGTGGCCAGGAGCAGCACGGGCGCGAGTACTGGTTCGTCGACGAGCCGACCTTCCGCGCCATGGCCGAGCGTGGCGAATTCTTCGAGTGGGCCTCGGTGCACGGCCACCTCTACGGCAGCTCCCGCACCGCGATCGAGCAGCGCCTTCAGCGTGGCGAGGACGCCGTGCTCGAGATCGATTGGCAAGGCGCCTTGCAGATCAAGCGCCTGTTCGAGCACGCGGTGCTGATCTTCATCCTGCCGCCGAGCTGGGACGAACTGCGCCTGCGCCTGACCCGCCGCGGCGAAGACCGGCCCGAGGTCATCGAGCAACGCATGGCCAACGCCCGCGGCGAGGTGCCGCATGCCCGCGACTTCGACTTTGTTATCATCAACTCCTTGTTCGAGACGGCGCTCTTCGACTTGAAGACCGTCGTTCACTCGCAGCGCCTCAAATACGCTGCGCAAAAGCGCAACAAATCCCAGGTCTTTGCTGCGCTCGACCTGATCTGATCTCTCCCTCTGGTCCCCCTCGAGAAGGCACCCATGGCCCGCATCACTGTCGAAGACTGCCTCGAAAAGATCCCCAACCGCTTCCAGCTGGTGCTCGCGGCCACCTACCGCGCCCGCATGCTGAGCCAGGGCCACGCGCCCAAGGTCGACGCCAAGCACAACAAGCCGGGCGTGACCGCGCTGCGCGAGATCGCCGCGGGCGTGGTCGGCATCGAGATGCTGCGCAAGGTGCCGATCTAGGCCGGCGCCCTTCCCCGCCCTTTCGTCTCCCGAGCCCTGACGGGCGCCCGCCTTCGATGGCCGGCGCTCGTTTCAATTTGTGTACTGCCCCTGTGGGCCGCGCGGCGGTCGTGCTCACGCTACATTTCCTGCGTGGGCATCCGATCTTTCGCCGCTGACCTGCTGCCGAATGCGCTGCAGCTGTCGCCGCGCGCTGCCCAACCGAAGGTCATCGAGCGGGCCGAGGCTTCGTCGTTCGCGGCCCTGACCGACAAGCTCGGCTACCTGGGCAAGGCCGAGATCCGCCAGGTGCGCGAGGCCTTCAAGTTCGCCGACGAAGCCCACCTGGGCCAGTACCGCGCCAGCGGCGAGCCCTACATCACGCACCCGATCGCCGTGGCCGGGCTGTGCGCCGACTGGAAGCTCGACGTGCAGGCCATCATGGCTGCGCTGATGCACGACACGATCGAAGACCGTGGCGTGACCAAAACCGAGCTGATCGAGCGCTTCGGCGCGCCGACGGCCGAGCTCGTCGACGGCCTCACCAAGCTCGACAAGCTGCACTTCTCCACGCGCGAAGAAGGCCAGGCCGAGTCGTTCCGCAAGATGCTGCTGGCAATGGCGCGCGATGTGCGCGTGATCCTGATCAAGCTGGCCGACCGCCTGCACAACATGCGCACCGTCGCCGCCATGGCGGCTGACAAGCGCACCCGCATCGCCCGAGAGACGATCGACATCTATGCGCCGATCGCGCACCGGCTGGGCCTGAACCAGATCTACCGCGAGCTGCAGGAGATGTCGTTCGCGCAGCTCCATCCGTGGCGCCATGCCGCGCTGGCCAAGGCGGTGGCGCGCTCACGCGGCACGCGACGCGACATCGTCGAGCGGGTGCAGTCGGAGGTCGAGAAAGCCTTCGGTGCCGCGAAACTGAAGGTGCATGTGAGCGGGCGCGAGAAGACCGTGTATTCGATCTTCCGCAAGATGAAGCAAAAACACAGCAGCTTCGCCAACGTCAGCGATCTGTTCGGCTTTCGCATCGTCGTCGCGCAACTGCCCGAGTGCTACCTGGCTCTGGGCGTGCTGCACCAGCTCTACAAGCCGGTACCGGGCCGCTTCAAGGACTACATCGCGATCCCCAAGGCCAACGGCTACCAGTCGCTGCACACGACGCTCGTGAGCCCACTGGGCACCGCGATCGAGTTCCAGATCCGCACCGTGCCGATGGACGCGGTGGCCGAGAGCGGCATCGCCGCGCACTGGATGTACAAGACTGGCAAGCGCACCGCCACCGGGAGCGAGCAGGTGCAGAACCTGGGCGCGAGCTGGCTGCAGTCGCTGATCGACATCCAGGACGACACGCGGGATGCCGCCGAATTCCTCGAGCACGTCAAGATCGACCTGTTCCCCGAAGCGGTCTATGTCTTCACACCGAAGTCGCGCATCCTGGCGCTGCCGCGCGGGGCCACCGCGGTGGACTTCGCCTACGCGATCCACTCCGATGTCGGCGACCACTGCGTGGCCGCCAGCGTGAACGGCGAAGCCGTGGCCTTGCGCACCGAGCTGAAGAGCGGCGACGTGGTCGAGATCACCACCGCCCCGGGTGCACGCCCCAACCCGTCGTGGCTCAACTTCGTGCGCACTGGCCGCGCCCGCGCGAAGATCCGCCACCACCTGAAGAACATGGAGCACGAGGAGTCGCGCGCACTCGGCGAGCGACTCCTCAGCCAGGCGTTGCGCAGCGAAGGGCTGCTGCTGCCTTCAGCCGAACCGGGCGACGAAGCCGCGGCCGCTATCTGGCAGCAGCTCACACGCTGGAGCGGCAACCGCAATCGCAACGAGCTGATGGTCGACCTGGGTCTGGGCCGCAAGATCGCATCGATCGTCGCCAAGCGCCTGGCGCATCTGATGGGCCAGCGCGAAGGCAGCCGGCCCGACGCCGTCACGCTGAGCCGGCGTCACTTCGCGCCGCACGAGGGCGACGAGCCGGCCGCCAGCCACGGCCTGGTCGCGATCGACGGCAGTGAGGGCGCGTCGATCCAGCTGGCCGCCTGCTGCCGCCCGATACCGGGCGACGCCATCGTCGGCTACCTCGGCCGCGGCGAGCGCCTGACGGTGCACACGGCGGAATGTGCGGTCGGCCGGCGGCTGTACGAGCGTGACCGCGAGCGCTGGATGCCGGTGGAGTGGGCCGAGCAGCCGGTGCGCGCATTCGAATCCTCGGTCGTCGTTCTGGTGCGCAACGGCAAGGGCGTTCTCGCCCGCGTGGCGGCTGCGGTCAGCGGCGCTGAGGCCGACATCACCCACCTCGACATGGGCGACGAGCCCGCCAGCGAAAGCACCGAGCTGCGTCTGCTGCTCTCGGTGCGCGACCGCCAGCACCTGGCCGACGTGCTGCGCACCTTGAAGCGCGCGCCCTCGGTGCTGCGCGTGGCGCGGCAGAAGGCCTGAGCGCAGCAGGCGCTGTGGCCCGAGCGCCGCAAAATGGCGCATGAGCACGCGCCGCTGGATCGCCCACCTCGACATGGACGCGTTCTATGCGTCGGTCGAGCTGTTGCGCTATCCGGAGCTGGCGGGCCTGCCGGTGGTGGTCGGCGGCGGTCGCCGCCATCAGCCGATGTTGCAGCCCGACGGCACGCGGCGCTTCGCCAAGCTGGCGGAGTACACCGGCCGCGGCGTGGCCACCACGGCAACCTATGCGGCGCGCGATGTCGGCGTGCACTCGGGCATGGGCCTGATGAAGGCCGCGCTTCGGGCGCCCGATGCGGTGCTGCTGCCGGTCGACTTCGAGCAGTACCGGGCCTACTCGCGGCGCTTCAAAACGGCCGTGGCCGAGGTGGCGCCGTTGATCGAAGACAGCGGCATCGACGAGATCTACATCGAGCTGGGCGGCCTGCCGGGCGCGCAAGACAGCGTGGGCCACGACCCGCACGGCGGAGTGCGCGCCATTGCCCAGGAGATCCGCAACAACGTGCGCCGGCTGACGGGGCTCACCTGCTCGGTGGGCGTGACGCCGAACAAGCTGCTGTCCAAGATCGCCAGCGAACTCGACAAGCCCGATGGCCTGACGGTGCTGACGCTGGCCGACCTACCGACATGCATCTGGCCGCTGCCGGTGCGACGCATCAACGGCATCGGGCCCAAGGCCGGTGTGAAGCTCGCCGCGCGGGGCATCCAGACCATCGGTGACCTCGCCGCCATCGATCGCAGCGCGCTGATCGCCACCTTCGGTGCCTCGTACGGGCGTTGGCTGCACGACGCCGCGCGCGGCCACGACGACCGGCCGCTCGCCACCCACAGCGAGCCGGTCTCGATGAGCCGTGAGACCACCTTCGACCGCGACCTGCACGCCGTGCGAGACCGGGCCGAACTCGGCGCAGTGCTCGATGGCCTGGTGCAGCAACTCGCGCGCGACCTGCACCGCAAGGGGTACGCGGGCAAGACCGTCGGCATCAAGCTGCGCTTCGAGGACTTCAAGACCGTGACCCGCGACCTGACCCTGCCCCAGGCGACCGCCGAAGCCGCGGAGATCCGCAGCGCGGCCGGGCAGTGCCTGAAACGCGTCGACTTGTCGCGCCGGTTGCGCCTGCTCGGCGTTCGCATGGCCGCCTTGCGACACGCCGGGCGCTGACGC
>Ga0163144_10025037_pt1 | contig 11680 bp, 5 predicted proteins | sample OliLak19BULKMAT1_FD_123175 | JGI IMG/M metagenome (GOLD analysis project Ga0163144, IMG submission 123175) | Freshwater microbial mat bacterial communities from Lake Vanda, McMurdo Dry Valleys, Antarctica - Oligotrophic Lake LV.19.BULKMAT1 | ecosystem: Environmental > Aquatic > Freshwater > Lake... | reverse complement strand
CAGGGCGAGCAATTTGACTGGGAAAACCCGCATATATTGGACGGTATCTTCCACTATCGGAATGGCTGGCTGATATATACACCCGTGATGGCTTTCAGTTTGCTGGGTATTTTTTGGATGCGGAAGTATGCCACAGATGCGCGTTTGGCCATCCTCTGTTTTTTGCCCTTGCACTGGTATATCATCTATTCCTGGTGGTGCTGGAATTATATAAATGGGTTAGGCTCTCGGCCAATGGTTGAAATTTCAGCTTTGCTGGCATTCCCGCTGGCTGCATTTTTGGAATCGGTTTGGCAAAAAAGGTGGTCTAGGATTTTGGGAGGCGTACTGCTCGCCTTTTTCATCTGGCTGAATTTGTTTCAAACCTGGCAAGTCAGCAAAGGCCTCTTACTATCTGAAAATACCAACCGGGCTTACTACAAAGCAATTTTTGGGAAAACAAAGGCAGATGGCAACACCGCTATCGCGTATTTTACCAATGAACTACAACCTGACCTGGTACGCAGCGGCTGGCAGAAATGGCTGCATGGCAGTCAAGACAGCCTAATTAAAGTGCAGCGTTTGTCATCCAATGATATGGAGGACTCTACGCGGGCACTGTTTACCCGTGAACTGAAAAAAAGCGGTTCCTTTTCGTTCCGTTGCGATGATGAGTTCAGCCCAGGATGTTACCTAGAGTTGCCAGATTCAATCGATATCAATGCGGGAGATTACCTGAGAATTTCGGTATCAACCTATGTCAAGGCAAACGAGATGACCTTCAAGCACGAAAATTTAGCCCTGCTCGCCATACATGTATTTGACGCACCGGGCAAAACGATATTTTCCAACCAACTGGCTGCCAGCAATAGCACCAACAATGAATCGGGCTCTTTCTGGTTTACAGGAACAGCTAATGTTTGGGGGGAAGCAAGCTACTTTGTAAGGGTTCCACAAAAATTAAAACCCAGTGATCGGATCAAAACGTATTTGTGGAACCCCAGCCGTCAGGCAATTTATCTGGACGATATGGCTGTAGAGCTTTGGCGATACCAATAATTACACGGTTGCCAAAGCCGCGCTCAAATCCTCTATTAAGTCTCCTACATCCTCCACACCAATACTCAATCGGATCAGTGAATCCGTCAGCCCTACCTTAAGCCGCTCTTCACGCGGTATGCTGGCATGCGTCATACTGGCTGGATGGCCAATAAGCGACTCTACACCGCCCAGAGACTCCGCAAGGGTGAACAAATGCGTGTTGCTCATCACTTTCGTAGCGTTTTCCACGGAGCTGTTTTTTAGGTCGAAAGACACCATACCGCCGAACATGCGCATTTGCTTTTTGGCAATGTCATGGTTGCGGTGGGTACTGAATCCTGGCCAGTACACCTCTCCTACTTTGGGGTGTGCGGCCAGGTATTCCGCCATCACGGCAGCATTTTCACATGCCCGTTGTACGCGCAAGTGCAAGGTTTTGATGCCGCGCAGGATGAGGAAACAATCCTGTGGCCCAGGTATTGCACCAGTAGCATTTTGGATAAAATGCAGGCGTTGACCCAATTCCAAATCCTTGACAATCAAACATCCATGTACCACATCAGAGTGGCCGCCAATGTATTTGGTGGCGGAGTGGAGCACAATGTCAGCCCCGAGGTCGAGCGGGTTTTGCAGGTAAGGTGAAGCGAAAGTATTGTCGACACAAGTCATGATGCCATGCTTGCGGGCGATGGCGCATACGGCCTCAATGTCCACAATATTGAGCATAGGATTAGTTGGAGTCTCAATCCAGATAAGCTTGGTGTTTGGGCCGATTTCACGCTCCAGATTTTGGGCGTCGTACATATCTACAAAGCGGCTTTTAAGCCCCCATTGTCCCCATATACGGATCATTTGCCGGTATGAGCCACCATACAAGTCATTTACGGCGACCACCTCATCGCCGGAGGAAAGCAGTTTCATCACGGCATCTTGGGCTGCCAGGCCCGATCCGAAGCAAATGGCATCGTTGCCGTTTTCCAGGGCTGCGAGGTTGGCCTCCAATACAGAACGGGTAGGATTTTGGGTACGGGCATATTCAAAGCCTTTGTGTTCTCCGGGAGATGATTGGCTGTAAGTACTTGTTTGGAAGATTGGTGTCATCACAGCGCCGGTAGATGGATCGGGCTCGATGCCGGCATGTATTGCTTTGGTGGCAAATTTCATATTAAAAAGTGGTGCTTTAAAAATGATAGTATTTGGTTGGCTGTCCTGAAGCTAGTGCCGCAATCAGTAAATATGGCGGGCAAAGGTAGTTATTGATCGGAGAGTTTTGGCATACCCGCCAATAGTTCAATGGGCATTGGAAGCAGTACTGCTTCCAATGCCCATTTTCAATTTTGAGGGAAACCAAAAGGGCTGAATTGAAAAAAAATCGCCCCAAAAGTCGCGCTCAGAAGGGTTGCGAGCGGCTGAATTTGGGCAAAAAACAGAAAACAAGAGCGGAAAAACGGTCGATATTTTCAATACAAGACGCTGTTTATCAATAATTTATCAAAACAAAGCCTCAAAACTACAAAAAATCCACTGGGCGACTGACCCCTGTTTAGTGTCCTGGGATGCCCCCCCGGTCGAGGAGACCTTTGCCTATGTCAAACGGAATAAAAAACGAAAAAAACATAGTCACATGAAAAACGCACTCGCACTCCCGACCACCACAAAGAACGCTGAAAATCAGTTGTCATCCAACATCACTGGCCTTGATCTTATCGGTGCTGCCATTACGGGTCTCGACCTGATTGGCGCGCGTATCACCGGGCTGGATTTGATTGGTGCACGTATTACGGGATTGGACTTGATTGGTGCCTGAGCTTGTGACAAATCAAGCATGGTTTTGAGTTGAAGCCCCCCTCGGCTCCCCTTCAAGACTTTCTAATTTTTAACAAAACATACTATGGGAAATCTTATCACTTCACACGCCCCGCTTGGGAGCTTGAACAGATCGTCGATGTTGCGATCTGTCTTTGAGCTGCAAGAAATCACAAAAGGGATGAAGCAACTGAGTTGCGATGTGGTGTTCGGCTCGCCAGCCGCAGACTGCATGGGCACTGGTGTTTGCAAAATTTCTGCCCGCACGGCTATGCCCAAGCTCAAGTCAAAACCAAACAACTGCCTGAGTGCACCTGGTATGCTATATCCGATTGAAGGCGGGGATGGCGTAACACTCGTGATTGCCAGGGAAATGATGTGCATCAAACTGCTGCGGAGCCAATTCAAGGGGGGCACGCTTACCCTCCACGAACCCTGTTCGTTACCAAACGATATCGTCGCCGGGCTATCATTGAAAATCAACGCATTAAAACCAGGAGATTATACGGTGGATGAAGTGGACGGTTTTTTCAGAATCAATTTTTGCTGAACCCGTTGGAGGTGTTCGAAGTGCGCCTGCTGCCTTAGCCGCTGATAAATACTGCACCAAAACGGCTTCTGCTTTTCTCGCCGATTTCGGTGGCTAAGGTGGCCTGGCACATTGCCTTGGATCAGTCAAGTATGAAAATTAATCAAATTCAATAATCATAAAATTTTTGTCAACATGAGTGGAATGATCAATAGAGGAATCCCTGGAGGGATATTTCTCACAATCGTCTTCCTGCTACTATGTGTATGCAGCAATCAGTTGGGAGCTCAAACGCTACAACCACATGTAAATGCGACCACATATAATTGGAAATCGGGAGCCGATGCAACTGCGATCTTGCTCAGCCAGGTGGAAGTACTCCACCAGCAGCTACCGGGCTTAACCGAGGGTACTTCGTTGTACGACAATACCCTGCGCAGAATAGCCTATTTCAAAGCCATTGCGGTGGAGGTAAGCAAAGGAGCATCGGTCGCCGAATCATTGGATCTGGCAATTCCAGCAGCAGCAACATTGGGGTTTTCCAAAGAAGCCTCCTTTACACCCAAAATTACGTTGCGCGCCTTGCAAACCGAGACGCGAATCCTACTCACCAATTGAGTTAATCCGAACCCAGCAGCATGAGTGAGCAATGGGGTTCTCAAGGAAGCATTTTGACGAACGTTACAAGCTCATCATTTACTATTAATTCATTATCACATGAAAAAGAGCAACAGCAAACTAATATTTGCCATGGCTTGTATTTGGGCATTTATCTCCAGCAGTCTGCAAGGACAAGTGAACCTAAATATGGCAAACAATGGCGTTACTGGCGGCAGCCCATTCTCAATTGCACCAGCAGGAACATGTTTTTTCAACTTTTACGACTTTGGCGGGCCCATTGGAAACTACAACAACAGCGCCAATGCCAGCGTGACCTTCCTGCCTTCGAATCCTGCTACGCATAAGGTACAGGTGACGTTCAGCACCTTCTCCCTAGAGCCAAGGTTCGACGCCTTTTATATTTTCAACAGCAATACTGTTGGTGTAAACCAGGTGCCTGGCCCTCAGGGTGCCACCATTTCCGGTTTTCCCGGTGGCAACTGGCAAGACATTAACCCAGGTACTGTGACGGCCAATACTGGCCTCGCGGCCGTAGGCGTCAATGCTGCAGAAGCCCTTACTTTTCAATTCCGTTCGGATCCATCCATTGCATTTCCAGGCTGGAGTTCTATTGTGCGGCAGGTAACCAAAACTCCCTGTACCATGGTCGCCCCTGCAAACTTAGCGCTGTTAACAGGGGCTATGTCTGCGGATTGTTCTGTTACTTATGCGCCTGTATTACCCACTATTTCTGGCGGTTGCGACCCAAGTTATGTGCTGCGTTACCGGATCAATGGTGGTTTGCAGAACGTGGTTGGGGCCACGATAACAGCCCCTGTTGGTTTTAACATCATCACCTGGGAACTCATTGACCCATGCGGCGGGGCTATTGTTGCTTCTGCCAACCAGAATGTTACGGTGACGGACAATACATTTCCTACCGTTATGTGCCCGCCAAACGCCACCATAAACCTGGCAGGCGGCGAATGTGGCCAAGTATATAGTTATTCTGTAAACTGTACGGACAACTGTCCATTCAGTGTAACAAAAACTGTAGATCTTGGATTCAACTTTAATGATGGTCAGGCAGGCATCATGTTCGATGTCGTCAACCTGGGTTCAAGCCCGTTAACACTTACACAGTTTGGACCATCTTTGAACGCAGGCACCTGGCCCATGGAAGTGTATTTCACCAACCTGGCCAGCACCTGGGTTGGTTCCGATCAAAACCCAAGTGCCTGGACATTGGCAGGTTCCTTTCTAGCTACCTCAACGGGCCCAGCATCGGGAACTCCTATTCCCGGTTTCGGTATTGTGATTCCTCCGGGAGGGTCACGTGGCATTTATTTGACCAGTAAAACTGGTGCACCCTTGAACTACAGAACTGGCTCCGGACAGGGAAATGATGGCACCTTGCGGGTATCTTCCAATCCAGGCGCTGGAAAAGCATACCCATTTGCAGCCACTTTTACGAACCGACAATTTAAAGGGTTTGTGCGCTATTCAACCACTTCCGGCCAGGCACCCTTACAATTGAGTGGCAAGGCTTCGGGCGAATACCTTGACTACCACGACAGCCCTTTTGTCAATGTATTCCGATGTACGGACGTCAACGGCAATTCAACAACCTGTTCGTTTACGGTGACCGTTAAAGAATTCCCCAACCCGGTCACGTCTTTAAAGTGCAACGACTTTATCACCATTGCATTGGGCGACGGATGCACCGGCGTAATTGGTGCCGACGATGTATTGGAAGGTGGCCCGTATGGCTGTTACGATGATTACGAGGTTAGGATAGACCGAACACTCCCGCTGGGCAATGGCCCATGGGAAGCACCCATTCTTTTTGCGAGCGACATCGGTAAAACCTACCGGGTACGCACCAGAGATGATGTGGGCAACCAATGTTTTACGGATATCAAGGTCATTGACTCGAAGCCTCCATTGCTCGACTGCTCGCCTGTGTCGCCCGTGACCCTGCCGTGTAATTTCCCAATTGACCCTATTGTTTCAAAAAGCGCCACGCTTACCCTACGTTTCGCTGCGGCAGATTTGACAGCCCTCAACAAAGAGGTAGTTGATTTTCAGACGCGGGAATACACCTTCCCTGTATTCGTACCACAAGGTGCTACAGTGACGGATGTAGATTTTAAGACAAAAATCTCTGGAGATGGCTTTAACAACAACCTGCAGATTCAGTTGGAAAACCCTTCTGGGACGAAGGTAACCGTATGGAATAAGCTGGGCGGCTGTGCGCCTGCGCCAATTTTTGCGCGCTTTGACGATGAAGGCTCAGGTGTGTTCGATTGCCCAACCTATTCTACTGGCATAAATGCTCAGGTGCCACTTGGCTTCGGTGTGCTCAGCACATTTGATACAGAACCCGCATACGGCACCTGGAAAGTACGGGTAACGGATGTAGATGGTTTTGGCGACATTTCTGTTGTCGACCTGGCGGAATTGTATCTCACCGTGACGGGCAACTTTAGTACAGGCTTACCACATGGTTTAATACCCCTGACCCCAGCCCTTGTATTTCAAACTGGCCCCAACAGCTACAATGTACCAGTAGGCCTGGATCCTTGTGGCCCGGCAACACTCACCTACTTCGACCAGGTAGTGCCCCAGACTTGTAGTTCAATATACACCAAAATAATTACGCGCAGTTGGACGGCTACAGACTTGAGTGGAAACACTGCCACCTGCAACCAAATCATCAATTTGTTGCGACCAACATTTAGCGACATTGTTATGCCGCCAGATTTCGATGGCATAGACGAGGATGTCTTTGATTGTGATGATCCTTACCCGACACCAGCGTGGATACAAAGTCAGGGCCTGCAAGGCTTCCCGGAGGCGTTCGGTTGCCCAGGCTTTTGCAACTTCAACGTTGGTCACCTCGATACAAGGGTAAAAATTTGTGATGGTTCTTATGATATCGTGCGCAATTGGACCATTATTGACCCATGTGTTGCAATGGGCTCCATGACCCGACAGCAGGTGATTCGGGTGCGCGACGACAGGGGGCCTGAATTTATTGACCCTCCCGTTGATATGGTTGAAACAACAGACCCTTATACCTGTTGCGCAACGTTTCAGTTCCCGGATATTCTTGTCAAAGATTATAAAGATTGTTCCCGTGTAAACAATGTTTATGCCCAGGTAAAAACAATTGATCCTATTACTGGAGCCGTCACCAATATTATTAATGTATCTGCTGGGTTGTTTAACTTCCTGGGTAACAACCCAAATCTTTCGGATACACTGGTTTCTTTCGCCAATATGGCCTGTATTCCAATTGGACAATACACAGTGTGCTATATCGCAACAGACGATTGCGGCAACACTGGCAGCACTTCCTTCCAACTTACGATAGCTGACTATTCGCCACCCCAGCCATCTTGCGATGAAACAACCGTTGTTTCCATCGGTGTAGACGACCCAACGGACTGTTATTACAACAACCCCAATGGCTGCGAATTTGCAGGCATTACCTGGGTACGGGCCATGACTTTTGACGACGGATCCTATGATCAATGCAGTCCTATTAAATTCACCGTGCGCCGTGCCGAGCCATACAGCGATTGCATCAACAACCTGGATAAAGGCTTCTGTAGTGGCAATGCGAATGGCTTAAGTGAGTATGATATAGCCACCATAGAATCTGATTCGATCAAGTTCTACTGCTGTGAAGTGGGCACTACCCAAACAATAATACTACGGGTGTATCAAGTAAACTATGACGGGACAATTTCCACCTATCCTGATGGCACACCTATATATAATGAGTGTCAGGTGCAAGCCACCGTTCAGGACAAGCTGAAGCCGGTATGTGAGCCGCCATTCAATGTGACCGTTTCTTGTGATGCCTTCGACCCCTCACTTTGGTCTTACGGCAAGGCCAAGGCATACGACAACTGTTGTTTAGACGCGACGAAAGAGTACCTGGGACAAAAAGGTTTGACACATTCGGCTAATTACAGCCAGTTTGACTCGGTTTGCAATAAAGGAACGATTATCCGCACTTTCAGGGCGTTCGACTGCCGGGGAGCGTCCAGCCAATGTACCCAACGCATCGTGGTCAACTACAACCAGAACTATTACATCAAGTTCCCAGACGACAAAGTCATCAATGTTTGCGACGGGACGGGCATTTATGATGAACCTAAGTTCTTTGGAAAAGACTGTGAGTTGCTGGGTGTAACGTACGAGGATCAATTATTTACGGTAGTCCCTGATGCTTGTTTCAAAATAGAGCGCAGCTGGAAAATCATCAACTGGTGCACTTACAATCCGAATGGGCAATGTATCGCAGTACCGAACCCGACACCCAATTCGAACATCAGTCATGCCTCCAATCTGCCAGGGCCCATTGTATCGCCAATTCAAACGAGCGGCGACCCGTGGAAATCTACGATTGTGAAGGTAAATCCGACAGATGTAACTTCTACAAACTATAGCATATTCTACGATCCAAACGCAAATTGCTACACGTACAAGCAGATCATCAAAGTAATCGACAACCAGGCGCCAATTATCCAATGCCCTGCTAGTCCGGTGACGTTCTGTGACCTTACGGCCAACAATCCGCAGCTGTGGAACGAGCAGTACTGGTTTGATCCGGTGACGCAATCAAACGACCTGTGCGAAGCGCCGACAGATCTCAATATTTCAGCCTCAGACCTTTGTTCTGGTGCAAACCTGACGGTGCGGTACCTGTTGTTCCTCGACCTTGACGGCGATGGAACCATGGAAACGGTGATAAACAGCACTACCCCGCCACCCGCTGGAACGGTGAACTACAACAACTTCAACACGCCAAACTTCGGCGGTGGTACATCCCGCATCTTTGATGAGCGGCTGATTCCGATCACCCAGAAGTATAAGTTCGCCCTGCAAACCACCACCAGCGGCACCACTGTAACAGCGGCCGTGCGATGGAATACCCAGACGGCGCAAAACACGTTTGGCATACCAGAATTGCCTTACGGCACCCACAAAATAAAGTGGATCGTAGGCGACGGCTGTGGCAACGAGGGAGTTTGCGAATACAACTTCATCGTAAAAGATTGCAAGGCGCCTACAATTGTTTGCATCAATGGCTTGAGTGCTAATTTGCCGGTAACAGGTTCGTTGGCCATCTGGGCAAGTGACTTCTTACTACATGCAGAAGACAACTGCACACCACTAGACTTGCTTGAATTTGGTGTTCGTAAATCGGGTACAGGTATTGGTTTCCCAGTTGATGCTGGAGGCAACCCGGTCATTAACCTGAACTTTACCTGCGACGAGGTAGGCACCCAGCCCGTTGAATTGTGGGGGATCGATCTAGCTGGCAATGCCGATTTTTGTGAAACCTACATCATTGTGCAGGATAACGGCGGCTTCTGTGTGTCCGACATGGCGACCGTGTCAGGTGCCTTGAAAACAGCGTCGAACGATGGCTTGGAAGAAAGCGATGTCGAATTATCGGGACAGCACCAGGCAGGCCCGGCATTCAACTACTTCTCCATGACGAATAATGCAGGTTCTTATGGATTTGTACATTCTGTACCCATCTTTTCAAACTACAAGGTGACGCCGACAAAGGATGACAACCCGCTCAACGGTATCACTACTTACGACTTGGTTTTGATCAGCAAGCATATTCTCGGGATTCAGCCACTGGGCTCTCCTTACAAGATGATTGCCGCAGATGCCAACATGTCAAACTCCATTACCACTTTTGACATCGTTGAACTGCGCAAACTCATCCTCGGTATTTATCAGGAGTTCCCAGCCAATACAAGCTGGAGGTTTGTCGATAAATCCTTTGCTTTCTCCAACCCGGACAATCCGTTTGCAAGTGCGTTCCCAGAAAGCAAATCCGTAGCGGATATTCAGACAAATGCGATGGCCGACGATTTTGTCGCGATCAAAATCGGTGATGTCAACAACACAGCAGTAGCCAATTCCTTGATGGTCAGCGAAGACCGAAGTGTTGGAACACTCATATTTGATGTGGAAGACCGCGAAGTGAAAGCCGGAGAAGTAATCGATGTGAATTTCAAGGCAACAGAAATGGTCGCTGGCTATCAATTCACCTTGAATTACAACGATTTTGAATTGGTGGACATTGCAACGAACGACAATATGAAGGCCGACAATTTTGCCATCTTCCCGGATGAAAGCACTTTGACCACTTCCTGGAATGGCGATAAACAAGCTGAATTTACGCTAAAACTGCGGGCACGCCGGGCAGGTGAACTCAGCAAAATGTTGACGCTGTCCAGCCGCGTCACGAAGGCAGAAGGCTACAGGTTTGCCAATGCCGACCAGCAGGATGTAGAGTCTTTGTCCATCGCACTCCGGTTCAATGGGAAAAGTGGTTCGGTACTCACTGGAGTAGGCTTTGAATTGTATCAAAACCAGCCCAACCCATTTGTCAACCGCACCAACATTGGTTTCCACTTGCCCGAAGCCACAACTGCACACCTCACGGTTTACGACCAATCAGGCCGATTGGTTTACTCCCAAAAAGGTGATTTCGCCAAAGGCCACAACAGCTTCATGCTCGACAAAGCAATGGTCAATACCAGTGGCGTATTATTCTACACGCTGGAAACAAGCACTGATGCGGCGACGAAGAAGATGATACAATCAAAATAAGGGGTTTAATGGTTTAAGGGTTTAAGGGTTTCATGGTTTACGCGATCTGTTCATTCCATTGAAATAGTATTTCAAAATTAACACGGATAATGTAAACCATGAAACCCTGAAACTATGAAACCATGAAACCTCCCTGAAAGAAATAGTTGCTCTTTTCACTCACGGGCGTGAGCGCTTCGAAAAGTCGAAGCGCTCGCATTCGCCCACTGAAAGGGAAGCATAAGAGTTGTTTAATAAATATTTAATCCTTTATTCCAAATACGGCGGACAACTACCACGACCAAAGCATAAGACATCGTTGTAGGTAATCAATGTCTAGACACGCCGAATTTTCTGGATTTAATCTCCTGAAAGGGGCGGTCAGACGAGTCGCTCGTCTGGCCGCTAACTTTTAACTGCCCTCGGTCCGCTAAAATTTGTTTTACATAACAAAGATAAAACGCGCCTAATCTATTCGTTTTTAGTTAATTGTGGTACGCAGTTTTTGATAATTTAAAAACAATGCTCATTTTTACCTCAAATTCAATGAATAGTTGGATTCGTTTTAATCGTAACACAAGACCGTCATCATGTTAAGCCTTACTCCCAGCATGGGCAAACGCCTATTGCATCCGATTATGTTTATTATTTTTGTAGCATGTACCCAAGCTCAACCCATTGCTACAATCTCCACCAATGCACCACTTTGTGCAGGAGCGCCCGTTTTGGCGCTTTTTGAAACAGGGGGAGCAGCCTCCTCTTGGCATTGGAATGGCCCAAATGGTTTTGTTTCTACTGTACAAAACCCTACAATCGCCAACCCGGCAATTGCTGCCGCGGGACTCTACAGTGTCACGGTGAGTGATGCCAGTGGGCTTACAGCCAGTGCTTCTATCCTGGTAGCGATACACCAGCCAGGCCCACTGTCCTGCAACAACAATGTAATCATTTCCCTTGATGCTCAAGGGCAAGCCGAAGTGTTACCTCAAACGGTACTACAAGGCAGTTATGACTACGCTTTCTTTTCCGTAGCCATATTTGACAATCAAGGCATTACTATTGGAAATCCGATAGGATGTGATAGGATTGGCCAACCCT
>Ga0163144_10025036_pt1 | contig 11681 bp, 7 predicted proteins | sample OliLak19BULKMAT1_FD_123175 | JGI IMG/M metagenome (GOLD analysis project Ga0163144, IMG submission 123175) | Freshwater microbial mat bacterial communities from Lake Vanda, McMurdo Dry Valleys, Antarctica - Oligotrophic Lake LV.19.BULKMAT1 | ecosystem: Environmental > Aquatic > Freshwater > Lake... | reverse complement strand
TTATGAAAGAGCACTTCACGTCCCATTCCAATATTACGCATTCCTATTTTCTCATTAAAATATAGTGCCAAATAACCTATAGCAGTATTGTTTGTTCCATCAGTATTATAGAATAACGCCCCCATTCCTACGGCTGTATTTTCTCGTCCATCTTTGTTATTAAATAATGATTGACAGCCAACTGCTGTATTATACTTATTCTGAATATCACCGCCACGGCCTTTTAATGCGCTGGCTCCAATAGCCACAGTCTCATACGCCTGAGCTTGCTTATTGGAAGCATAGGAGCCAATTGCAATGTTTACCTGTCCGTGACAAGAATACAGTGCATGAGTTCCAATTACCACAGCAGCGCTTCCAAAACCATCATACTCAGCTTTAACTCCTATAGAAACAGTATTGTACATATCATCATATCTACAAGCCCCAAAACCTACAACTGCATTGGAATCAGATGCAGTAGCGCTATTTAACGAAAAGCTTCCCATTGCAGTATTAGCATGTTGACCTATATTACTAGACTTGTATCCAAAAAAAACATTTCCCCGCATTAAATAACCTGCGTTTTCATTTTTTATTCGGAAATTTAAGGGCCTATCATCCGTGGTACCAATAAAATCTGTTTTATCATCGGTTCCCGCATTACCTTTTAAGAGCCAGACCTTTGTTTCGTTGTCAGCACAGTCTTTTGCATTCCACACTCCGTCATGATTTGTATCTTCTATGGTATCGTTCTTTCCATTGCCATTTACATCCCAGCAATTGATCCCGTTTTTTCCGTCTTTGCCTGCCAAACCCGAAGCTCCCTTTTGTCCTTGTGTACCTACTGCACCAATCGGTCCTACTGCTCCTGTATCACCTTTTGCTCCGGGTAGTCCTATGGGTCCGGTAGCTCCAATTGGCCCGGGAATTCCTTGTGGGCCTTGCGGACCTACTGCACCGGTTAAACCCATAGCACCTGCACAATCTTCTGCGTTCCAAATCCCATCCTGATTAATATCTTCATTGGGATTATCAACTCTATCTCCATTCAAATCCCAGCAATTAATTCCGTTGGCGCAGGATGTGGTACATGCTGCCTGGCAGTCCAATGCGGTAAATATTCCATCTCCGTTTTTGTCTTCATCGGAATCATTAACTCCATTCCCATTCAGGTCCCAACAATTTATTCCATCGTGTCCGGTTTTGCTCGTATCAATAGGCACTACTGTACTATCGTGTGTTGGAAGCTGATTTATAACATTGCCTGAGTAAATGGCATAGGGCACACTCAGCAATTGTGATGTTCCCATCGGTTCATATCCCATGCCCTTTCCAAAGTCTGCTTCTATTTGCATCCACATGCTTGCCTTCCCCCATGGAATGGTTGCAAAGGTGTGTAGAGGTGAGTTAGCACTTGTTCTGTGGGCGCTTGAAATACGGCCCGTTCCTATCGCCAAATTGATTAGTCCAAATTGATTGGTAATTGCGCTATGGGTTTCTTGATACACAATTGCTCCCGCAGAGGATCCTTCGCGAATCGAAGCTCTTACCGTTATATTTTTATTTACCAGCGGTGTTCCATCTGCTCCTCGTACTACCGATTGATAATTAAATGCCTGCGGTACTTGTTGAGCCTGTAAAAAGGCAAATGGCAGAAGGTATATGTGAATAAAGCAAACTGCAAAAAATATTTTGTTTTTCATTTTATTATTCGGATTTGTTAATTTTATACGAGCTGTGTGAATTTGAATCCTTATCGATAACATTTATCAGATAAATTCCATTGGCATATTCCAGGAATGAAATTTTAATCTGCTTTTGCTTATCAACAACAAGTTCTCTTTTAAGCAACTGGCCACGCATATCAAATATTTCAACCAAGTGATTGCCCTCAGCACCTGAAAAATCCACAAGTACATGGTCTACAACAGGGTTGGGATAAACAGAAATTTTTTCTCCCTTATTATCTATCGCTGAAATAGCAAATAAAACTTTGGGTTGATGAAAACCCTGAGTAAAAAAATCAGATGAAGAGGAATATGTTTGGGTCATCAGCTCTCCTACTGTCCAGGATATAGATCCACTGGTTGATTCCGCATAAGTTCCTGCGGAGCCTATTACAAGAGCGGATACAGGTTGTACCTGAGCCTCGCTAATGAATGGAAGAAAAAGAAGAAAGACAAAAACACGTTTCATAATGTTTTATTATTATTTGATTATATTAGAATTCCATTTTAAAACAATACTTCCACGAAAATCGACAATAGTACTCTCGTAAAATGGCACATTTTATAGATAACTGCAACACCTCAAATGCGGTTCTAAATAATCAAATTGGGTATATACTACTGATTATTAATGCAGTAAACGATGGGCAGGAATTAGTAATTACACGCCTTTAGTATCCAAAAGAGGAGGGATAAATATTTCAACAGATAATAATATGGTCAAATCAAACTGCGGATAAATGAGAACTAAGCTGGATTTTTAATTTTTCGGTCAATCCACCCGATCAGATCAATGTTTTCCAAAACAATATGACCGATAGTGTCCTCAGTTAAAGGAGAAAGCTTATTTCTAAATTCAATAAATATTTGCTTTTGATCTTGCGTTGATTCTGCCGATAAAAGAATTTTAAAATATTTTAGAAAAACTGTTTGAAATGGACTATTCTTAACAATTTTTTTAAAGCTACTTTGAGTTGATCGCAAGAGATGCTGTAGAATTACTTTATTACCTATTTCATAATGAATCAGGAGACTCAGCATGCGTGCGATATATAACACATCGCATCTTACCCGCAAAGGATGATCTGTAATACCAGCACATAATTTCAACGCCTCTTTGTATTGGCGCACGCCAAAATAAACACAGGCCATATTCGCCTCTAAACATTGCCGAAAAGCCGGAGTAATGTATTCCACCGCCTTTTTACGTTCAACCTCAAAACTTTTAATGTGTGCAATCGCATATTCATAATCTCTAAATACCAAAGGTATATGACAAACAAGATTAAAATAAATTTGAAAAACCTGAATCTTTACTTTTCGAGAAACAATCTTCTCCTTTATTAAATTATTTACAGAAACCACCTTTTTCAATATGGAGTACGCCTCATTTTTGTTATCCCCAAAAGCTCTTTCCGAAACAAAAACATTCAAGGCATATATATAATGATTTACATTAACAGCAATGCCATCCTTGTGGCCTTCCAGTAACGCAATTAGTTTTCTGATATAAACAGAGCCAGCTTTTGTGTCCATTACGATTCTGTAATATTCGATTTTAGAAAGCAGATAATACAGATTCGCATCAAAATGATCGTAAGGTGGAGGGGTAACGAGGTAATGGTTGTTTTCAAAAAGGAGTTTAACCCTTTGCTTCTCCTCTAGATTAGAAATCGAGCCCATCTTCTCCCTTTTACACCGCAATTCATCATACAAGGTTTTGTACTCCTGCTTTATCCTCATCCCATCAATTGCCGATATATTTTCTTTATGAAATGCAATAATTTTATCATTAGAAATAGTTTCCTTTTTAAATTCTATATCCTTTTTGAGTTCATTAAGCGCTACAATATTTTCGAAAGCGCTAAACTCATTAGAAAGTTTTTTAGCCCGTTCTATCATTTTATTGCTTTGAGAATCCAGTCTTTTTTCAGAAAGAATCTTGGAGATATTAACGTATTTACCGGCTCTGCGAAATATAGATGCATCTTGATGATGAAAATCCAAGCAATCCAAAATCAAGTTATACAAGTAGTTTTTTAATCCTCTAAAATTTCCGGAATAGGAAATACTCAACAGCTTTTTTTCCAGCTTTGCCTCATCGTATTTTTTTAGCTTGTCCAGCGTGTTAAAAAGCAATAAGTAGCTATTCTTATCACCAACAGAAAAGCAAGAAGCATAGATCTTGATGAATCTTTTCTCTGCCTTACTTAGTGATTTGATTAGTTCAAAAAGCTCAACACCCTTTTCCATTAAAAAAGACAATTTTTACGATATTGGTTGAAGCAATTTTTAGAAACACGATAAAGCTATAGCTTTGTGATACGCGAAAATACAATAAGAAGTTTTCAGAAAAAAAAAATAGTTACCTACGTATATGAAAATTAATCAAGGGATGTATTTTCAATTTTCACAATCCCAACCCACTTAAGAAGGACTATAACAGGATAAGCAGGGTCAATTTCATGCCATTTAAATCCAAAGTTTGGATTAGAAGGTTGTTGGTGATGATTATTATGATACCCTTCGCCCATCATAAAAATATCTACCGGCATGAGGTTCATAGAAGTATTATTTACTTTAAAATTAATGTAGCCAACTTTATGACCATACCAATTAATAATCACTCCATGCAGTGGCCCCATAAAAAAATGAAACGGAAGCAATAAATACATCCACTCCCAACCTTTAGGGACAAAAAGAATATAAAACAAAACATAGCCAGCAGCCCAACACAACCTTGTTATCCAGGAATCTGCAAACCGGTCAAAACTTTTCCAGTTAGGAACACCTTTCGTAAAGCGATCCTCTATTGGCACTTTTCCCGTCCTGATTGAATTATAAATGCCCCAGGTTTTCAGAAACATTACAACTGCTGTAGAAGAATATTTTGGGGAATGAGGATCTTGTTCTGTATCCGCAAACGCATGATGCATACGATGCAGTACACCATATACATACGGACTCAGATACGAGGAACCCTGGGTTATCCCTGTGAAAATAAAAAAGAACTTCTCCCAAAACGGGCTCATCAGAAACATTTTATGCGCTGCATACCGGTGCAAAAAAAAAGTCTGACTAAAGAGTGAAAGATACCAATGTGCTATAAAAAAGATCAAAATAATCATATACACAAAGATAGTTATTACAATTACTGAACATTTATTTCACATAAAAAAATTCACCCACATACCACAGTCAGCCTTTTATTGTGTGTACTATCTGCGATCCTGTCATTCCCAGATGTTCCGTATGCCTCCAGCATACTTAGCATTGCTGCTATAGCCAGTGGGCTATCCGAAACCGCCAAACTTACTAGATGACATCAATCTACCGTAAAGGCATCGCATGAATACGAAGAAGGGATTCCTCTTCCTGCTTCTTTCCTGGTAGATAGAAATGGAATTGTTCGTTACGCTTCACGGCCGGACCGGGTGGGAGAATTTCTGGATCCTTCCATGATATTCCTAATACTGGAGAAACTGGGGCAATAGTTTTTCTTGCACGGTGGTTGCTAGGTAAAGAACAAGCGCTCTACAACCCAATAGGACGCTACCACTGCAATTGCAAAGGATATTGGAACTACCACTCTCCCCTTATAATAAGGCTTATCCTTAACCCATTTGGTTAAAAGAAAATAAGCTATTAATATTACTGATATCTGCCCCAGCTCCACTCCCACATTAAAAGTTATTAATCCTAAAGCGTAATCCTGTGCAGGAAGTCCCAGATCATGCAGTACCCCGGCAAATCCCATTCCATGTATAAGTCCAAATGCAAAGATTATAATGTAACGAGTGGTGTTTACTTTATCCATCAGGATATTTTCCAGCGCAACAAACACAATGGAGAGAGCAATAATAGGTTCTACCACCGCAGCCGGCATCTTTATGATTTCATACATTGAAAGCGCCAGTGTAATGGAATGAGCAATAGTAAACACGGTAATCTGGGTAATAACGGGCTTTAATTTAGTGTTGATCAAAAAGATGCTTAGCACAAACAGAATATGATCTAATCCGAGTGGAAGTATGTGCAGATATCCAAGCTTCAGATATATCAATCCAATATCCGATTTAGAGAATTCACTCATATCATAATTAATAGTATGCGCAATTACTCCCGAGGAAATAAAAAGAAACAACACAGAGATCAGCAATCTGAAATTAAATTGCGCGCTTGAGGTACTATGTTGTTTCATTTTCATATTAATTAATTTCAAAGATCAGAATAAATACGTTATAATAAGTTTAGCGGAAAAAGGTGTGCCGGGAGTGAAATGAAGCTCGCTTACAGGTTCTGCTTCGTTTAACAAACGTGATTCAGTGTCGAACTGAGCCTCGTTCCATTCCGTGTTAAGCAGATTTTCGATCACAATGCTTACCTTATACTTTTTAGCTTTGTAAACCGCATTGATATCCACCACATTATAGCCATAAGCGACCACAGAATTAGATTCATTTGCCGGACGATCCGCCAGGTAACGGTAACGTATACCAGATTCGATCTTTTTAAATTTCATCGTTAATCCTCCGGAGGAAGTCAGGGTTGGAGCAAGAGGTATGTAAGAATCTGCCAGTAATTCGCTGCCATACATTTTATCGATAAATCTATTTTTTGAAATATTCAGATCGGCATCAGCAAATAACCAGGATGCAAGTTGACAACGAACGCTGAAATCAATTCCGATCCTGCGGCTTGCACCTTTATTTTCTGTTGTACCATCATCACCTACGTATACGAGTTCATTTTCTAAATCAAGCCACCAAACTGCGGCTGAGGCAACAAGCTGTTTAGAGAATTTAATCAAAGATCCTACTTCTGCTCCCGGTGCACGTGGTAGCTGATGTTGCTTTGGTTGCTGCACTGCTGAACGAGAATCATTGGAATGAAAGCCACTTCCTGCATTCAGAAAAAGCTGAAATTTTTCCGTTGGAGAATAAATTATATTGAGCTTAGGACTAACTAATGTCTGGTAATTAAAGCCGGAATAATTTGAGTGTGTGGAATCCGATGGCAACAGATCATCCACATCAAAAATAAAATAATCAAAACGAGCACCGGTTTCTATCCTGAAGTGATCACTGAACCGGAATACTTCATTCGCATATATACCCGTTGCACGCTCATGTACCAAGCCATGCGCACGTGTCTCAAGCCGGGAGCGGTCAATCGTATGCCACAATTGATTTTCTATATTATCTGAGCGGAATGAAGCACCCACTGTAAATTTATTGTTCATACTTCCCAGCTTATGGCCTGTGCTATAATGGGCATTAAAACCCTGAATGGTGCGGTTATCACCTTGTTCAATTTCATCCCCATTTATAGTATCATCAAGAAACAATGTAAAATTTGAAAACAATTTAAAACGATAGCTGCTCGAATATACTTGTGTTTCAAATTCTTCACTTCCAACCCGGGTACGGTATATCAGATTAAGGTTATTACGCTGGGTTGTACCTCCTTCAGAATTATCAATTCCTCCAAACCTGGAAACTATTCCCGCCTTCACTGCACGCTCAGGTATCTGGCCTGATGCATCCCAGGAAGATCCAAAACCTGAAGCAGAAAAACTCAGTGTGCTATGATCTGTTATTGCCATAGTTGTTTTGGAAAACAGATTAAAACGTTTGAAATGCTGACTTAAATCAAAATATCCCCTGTTATTAATGATATCTGCGGCAAAATATGAATTGATATTCGAAGACAGGTTAGGAATTTTTAATAAAGCCAATGCCCGGTTAGATGTTACATCCTTTGTATTAGGTGTATACCCGCTTTCCACCTGAACCATGTTATTCTCCAGCGAATCCAGCGTATTAAATTTAACCGCTGCACCGGTGGCAAAATTACCAAAGCGGGGCGAATAGGGACCTTTGAATATCTCCATTCCCTTTACTGTTTCAGGAATAAGAAAATGAAGGTCAGCATATCCCTGTCCATGCCCGTGACTTGGCATATTAACAGGTATGCCATCTACAAAAGTTGCCACGTCCGTTCCATGGTCACAATCAAAACCACGTATAAATATCTGCTCTGCCTTACCGCCCCCGGCATGTTGAGCTATAAATAAACCAGGAACAAGCCTAAGCATATCCTGTGCAGAATTTTTCGGACGATTTTCAAAATCAACCTGACTTAGATATCCGGAAGATGCTGCTGAAACAGGCCTGTCAGCAGAAACATCTATGCCTGACAGATTTTTAGCTACAGATTTAAGGAGTACATCTGCTTCTGTAATCTGGTTATCAGTCACAACAACGGTTAGCCTTTTATTTTCATAACCCAGATTACTGAAACTCACTTCATACTGCCCTGCAGGCACTGAAAAAAAAGCAAAGCTACCATGCTCATCTGTGTGGGTATGTACATTAATACTTTCAATGCTTACTACAATATCTTCTATCGGGGTCATTGCTTCCTTGTCCTTTACTGTTCCTTTTACTATCCCCTTTTGTGCAAATGCCGAACAGGATAATGTAATTAAAAACAAAGCGAACAAATTTTTTATATATACTATTTGCGTTTTCATAGGTGAAATATAATTTCTGTAAAAAGTTTAAGTGTGAATGAAATAAAATGCATGAGTGCCTGACCATTATGTGGATACAGTTGACTCAAAAGCAGGCTCAACTAAGAAAGTAATACCGATGCCTCATATCTTTTAGTCCAATTATAATTTGCACTTGATCGGCATTATACCAAATGTTATGGACTAATATATAATCAGTAATGGTATAACACTTAATGCACTAGGACACGCTTAAACTTTGGGAGGAAGGATATCCTTTTCCAGGGAAAATGATATTAAGTTATATCTAAAAATGGAATACTCACGCGAAGTATCAGTAAACAGAAATTCAGATACAGAGTTAATTCCCAAATGAACAAATAAGGATTCATTGGGTTCTGAAGGAAGAGCGCCTGTTGAATCACTAGAATGCTCCTGTTGCAATTCAACATGTAAATGGTATTTTCCATTTTCATAATGAACCGTGGCTATGTGCTGCATCTTCCAAAAGGTATGGGCCAATGCATCGCAAACAACAGGCAGCACCGGCTTTACCAGCGCTGTTATATACAAGCACAAAATTATATTTAAAACAAACCGTTTCATTACGTTCTATGAATACTTGCGTATGAACCAAATTATTGGATCCATACGATCTCTGATTAATTTACACCCAGCCATTATCCTTTTACTTGCACCAGTGGTTGAATCTCTTTTTGCAAGTCCGGAGACAGATATGGGTTGATCTGAACAGCTCTATTCAAATAGGATGAGCCTTCCTTTGTATTTCCACTTTTCATCATAATAAGTCCGGCATGGCAGAGCAATTCCGCGTTTTGACTGCCGGTCTTTAATGCCACTTTGATATGCTTGGCTGCATTCATGTGATCGCCCATTTTATAATAAACCCAGGCAAGCGTTTCATTTACATCAATATTATCCGGCCTGCGGTCATATTCGATCTTTGCATGCTTCAACGCCTTTTCATAATCGTTTGTTTTCAAATAAGCATGGGCTAATTCCATATCAGCAAAATGGCCAATCTCATTCTCATTATCTCCTATGGTGGAAATTTGATTGAGGCTCTCTATCACTATTTTAGCATTCTTATCTGCTTTTTCGGGCTGGTTATTCCAGCGGTATGCATTTGTTAGATCATCGGCAAATCCGCTATTATCCATATGCTTACAGGCAGTCTGATAATATTTTACAGCTTTGGAATAATCTTTTTTTGCCGTTGCCACACGTGCTAACCCTGCAACTGCAAAAGGATAATCCTTGCGGTAATGCATAGCCATGTTATAAAGAATTTCGGCTGTATCAACGCTACCTACGTTCTCATACAATTTGCCCAAATGTACTCTTGCCCATTCTGTTTCTTCCAGTCCGGGAACACCTGCTTGTACTGCTAAAGTCATTGCCTCTATAGCGCCACGGTTGTTACCGTTTATTTCTCTCAAATAAGATATGCGGGAATACGAACGAAGATCGGGACGGATCGCACACATGGTATCTGCCATTCTCAATGCAACATCGTATTTACCGAGCTCGATATTCGCATCAACCAAACAACCATACATAAAAGAGTTATGTGGATTTACTTTTCTTGCCTGTTCTGCTATTTGCAAGCCTTCAGCAAAATGATGCTGATTAAGATATATCAATGATTTTATAGCCAACGCCTGAAATTTCATTTCAGCGTTTCTTGCACCTTTATCTATCTGAGGATTTGCAAGAACCGAATTAATTAACTGCAGTACTGCCCCATCATAATATGAGTAGTTACCAGTATTTCTTGCTTCCTGAACATATAACTCTGCAAGCTTTAACTTCGAATTAATATCATCGGGATTTGTTTCAATTTTTTTTAAATAGTTATCAGCATTTGTTTTCACGGACAGCCATTCTTTATGATTCACAGTATCTGTGCGTTCTTCAAGAACGGGAATCTGATTTGGATCCGATGTTTCTTTTCCTTTAAAACATATTATCAGAAAGACAAGAACACCAAAAATGCTTACAAATATAGGGTAGCGGAATTTTTTAAACATATTGAGTAGATTAAAAAGTCAAGTATCAAATTTATATAAAAACAAGAACCCGATTATACTTAATAACCGGGTTCTTGCTTAGATTTATCAAATTATTTAATTTTATTCATTTTCAAAGATTGCACACAAGTTTCGCCATCATATACTTTTGCAATATATGAACCAGATTCCAGCGTGTTTTCCTTGTTCCAATCAACAGAATGAGTGCCTTCTGAGTATTTGCCTTTTGCTGCAGTTGCAACAAAACGACCGGTGATATCATAGATATCAATACGGAGATCAGACGCTTTATTCAAATTAAATTTGAACGTAATCATTTCATTGAATGGATTTGGGAATGCATTAACAATAACCGATGGAGCGCTTAAACCCAACACACCTGTTATAGTAGATGGAGCCAAACAAGTAGCCTGAGTAAATGCAACAGCTTGTCCGCCACATTTTCCTGTTCCGCGCCAAGGCGTTTGAACAAAAGGGAATGTAGTTCTGAAAGCTGTGTCATTTGCATTAACACCGGTTGTGTATGTTAAAACATCCAGCAGATCCGTTGTTACTGGATTAGGGCCACCTGCAGTATAATCATCATACCACAATCCGAGTGCTGCTAACACAACACCGCCTACTGCTTGTAATTCAATACGTGTAACATCATCTTCCAGCCTTCTGCCATTAGGGAAACCATCCATATTAGGGATCCACTGTAATGTAGTAGTGCTGTAAGTAGGACTTGTTAACCCAAGTACTGCAGCGTTGATAAGCCCATCGCTGCTGAATGCTGCATCTGAACGAAGTGTAATTGGTACAGCCATGTTCAAGCGTAGCATATCTCCACCATTAGGAAGGAAATTATTTACAAACGGTTTTCCTACAGCTAAAGGATTTCCTCCTTTACCTGTTGCCAGTTGATAAGGCGCAAGGTTGGGAACTCCTGTATGAAATATAGGCCAGATATCCACTGAACGTGGGGATGCTGCTGCAGGCAATAATAAATTACCATACGTAGCAGGATCTAATGCTGTGCCTACAAGAGCAGGATTGCCTTTCAAAGGCCATAATCCATCATGTGTATTACCGAAATCATAAGTCTGTAAGGAATTACGTTGAACACGCAGCGCAGCCATAGCAGGCACAGCGCCTCCGAATAAGCTCGCATCCATATACAATGCCAGTTCAGGATTATAAAAGTAACCACCGAACGTGCTAAGGTTTGCAAGATCCTGGTAAGGAGTCAATGAGTTCCAAAGATCTTTGCTTCCAACTGGAATTACCGCTTCGTTGGTCAATGGCATGCCCAGACGAGAAACCTGAATCCAGTTTCCTGAATAAGCCATTGTGCCGTTAGTATTTAACGTTCTGATTTGTTGGCGAGAAGCAGAGGCCCACACACCAATTACAAAATCACCATCC